>Ga0209484_10000173_pt1 | contig 14895 bp, 10 predicted proteins | sample NGEPer16B_FD_185493 | JGI IMG/M metagenome (GOLD analysis project Ga0209484, IMG submission 185493) | Arctic peat soil microbial communities from the Barrow Environmental Observatory site, Barrow, Alaska, USA - NGEE Permafrost159B-16B... | ecosystem: Environmental > Terrestrial > Soil >... | reverse complement strand
ACTTCAACTGCTTCTGCACCATTTCGTACTATCAGTAATTCACTACTAATAGGCCTTAGTATTATTTTTAAGAATTGTTCAGCGTTTTCGTCATCTTCGGCAATAAGGATTTTTAACTTGTTATACATTTCATTATTACTGCCTGTGATATTTCCCGGTTCTGAATTTTTCGTAAGGCTTTCGGGTGAAAAAGGTAAAGTGAAATAAAAAATTGAGCCTTTCCCATGTTCACTTTCAACCCATATATTACCACCCATAAGTTCAACATAAGCCTTAGTTATAGAAAGTCCTAATCCGGCACCTTGTCTGGCTTGCCTATCTGAAATATCAGCCTGAATAAAACGCTCAAAAATGGCTTTCTGCCGGTCACTTGGAATCCCAATACCAGTATCAGCAATATAAAATTCTATATATGAATGGTGATTCGTGTTTTTTATATTATATCCAATTTCGATTTTACCACAATCTGTATATTTTATGGCATTTTTAATTAGGTTTAGAAGAATAGCATATAATTTTTCACGGTCTGTTTTTAAAATAACTTCGTTTTTTTGAAATGTTGTGTTGTGGATGAGTTGAATTTCCTTTTTGTCAACTTCAGGTTTGAAGAAAGTACAGGCATACTCAATTTGCTCATTTATATTTATTTCTGAAATTCGTAATTCTACCAAACCCGATTCAATTTTTGAAATATCAACAATATCGTTGATAATATTTAACATTCGTTGTCCGCTTTTCTCGATAATCTTAATGTATTCGCGTTGTTGGTCACCGGTTAGACCCTCTTCTTTAAGGAGTTCTGCAAATCCTAATATTCCATTCATCGGAGTGCGTATTTCGTGGCTAATATTAGCCAAAAAAGCTGTTTTAAGTTTATCGCTTTCTTCAGCTTTTTCTTTAGCGGAAATAAGCTCATCAATCATTTTTTTCCTTTCCGAAATATCCCTTGAAACACCAAGAATACCAATAGGTTCATTGTTTTTGTCGGTTATTAGCGATGCTTTTACTTCTGTCCATACAGTAGTTGTGTCTTTTCGGATCATTTCCAACTCTATTGATTTCTGCTGATCAGAATTTTCCGGGCTATCGGATTTTCCCAAAAGAATTTCGGATAGTACTTTTACTGCCTTTGGGTATGAGGCTGGTGTTGACACTTCGCTTAATTTCTGTTTTATTGCTTCTTCGGGTTCAAAACCCCTTAATACTTTTACCGCTGGGCTAATGTATGTATAGTTTAAATCCATGTCGAGAACAAAAATTACATCACCTGAATTATCGGCCAGGAGACGGTATTTCGACTCACTTTCAGCAAGGGCATCTTGTTTTCTTTTTAATTCGCAATGTTGATATGAATTTACTATAACTGAAGGAAGCTTAAATAAATATTTTTCACTCTTTGTAAGATAATCGTTTGCGCCAAGCTTCAGTGCTTGTACTGCTAATTCTTCATTTCCCTGACCGGTTACAAGGATGATGGGAATACATAGTTTTTTGTTCTGTCGTATGGTCTTAATCAATTCCAGGGCATCCATTCCCGGCAATCGATAATCCATTACGATTACTTTATGTTTATACGATTCTGAACTTTCTAATTTTAATAATGCTTCTTCCGCTGTGGCCACAGCATCAATCTGAATAAACGGGGCATATTGTGTAAAATGACGGACCGTAAGATCAATATCGACTGTATGGTGCTCGATGTACAAGACATTAATTACCTCTGATTTATATAAATCATTCTCCTTAAAATTAGTAATGGCTGAATTGATTATATCCGGGAGATGTAAAATATACCCTAATCGTTTTACAATATAGTCGTCAGCACCTGCTTTAAGAGCTGAAACTGCTGCTTCTTCATCTCCTGAACCTGTTAGCACGATAACCGGGAAGTTTAATTCCCGCTGCCTGATTTCCATAAGAAATTCAATCCCATTACCATCAGGCAAATTCACATCAAGAAGAGCGATGTCGAACAAAAGGTTTGTATCAAGATACTTTCTCGCTTGTTCCAATGTTGAAGCATGTTCAATAATGCAATCCGGTATATACCCTATAAGCCCTCTTTTCGTCAAATCGGCATCGGTAATATTGTCTTCAAGAAGTAAAATTTTCATAAAACTTTTTAGTTTAGAATTAATTACAATTTAACCTACAAGGGTTTGTTAATTACCCTCCAATATAAGTCGATATGATTTGCCACATCAAGAAATTTCTCAAAATCGACCGGTTTAACAATATAAGAATTGGCACCTAACCTATATGCTGCTTGTAAGTCGGATGATTCTGAAGAAGTCGTCAGGATTACGACCGGAATTGCTTTGAAGTCGGGATGGGATTTAATTTTTTGAAGTACTTCCAGCCCATTTATTTTCGGCATATTAAGGTCGAGCAGTATAACGACAGGCCATAGTTCTCCCTGTTCCCATCGTTCCATATATTGCAGAGCTTCTTCACCATCTCTCGCCACCAGTATTGGATTGGAAAGCTTTTTTACAGCAAATGCCCGCAGTGTAAGGTCCAGGTCGATAGGATTGTCTTCGACAATTAAGATGGGGTTGGTTGTGTTTTCTGTAAGCATATTATTGTTTTTTAGGAATTTCGAGATAAAAGGAGGAACCCACACCAAGGGTACTTTCAGCCCATGCCCTTCCGCGCATCCTTTGCATTGCTTTGCTAACCATTGCCAGACCGATGCCAGTACCAGGAAATTCTTCGATCCTTTGCAGGCGCTGAAAAATTTCAAAAATCTTTTGATGATACTTCATGTCGAAACCAATACCATTGTCATTGACACTTATAATCCATGCCAAATCATTTTCTTCAACGTCGATTTGAATAGATGGTTCAATGTTTCCTTTGGTAAATTTAATTGCATTTTCAACGAGGTTGCGAAGCGCTATGGTAAGTCCCTTACTGTCAGTAATGAGTTCGATATCTGGTATATTCACATTTATTTTAAAGTTACCGGCTTCCAAATCGGCATTGTAAATAGATAGAACAGACTTTACCAGATCTTTGATTTTTACATGCTCTGTGCTCAACTGACTTCGTTCCAAACGTGAATAATCTAAAAGGTCATTTATAAGTTGGTTCATTTGAAGGGTGGAGCGTCGTATTGTTTCAATAAAGATCTGAGCTTCTTCATTCAGGCCAGGTTTGTATAAATCCAATAATAATTTGCTGTAACCATCAATGCCACGTAGAGGTGCTTTAAGATCATGCGATACTGAATAAGTGAATGTTTCAAGCTCTTTGATAGAAGCCTCAAGCTGGGAGGTGCGAAGCTTTACCTTCATTTCAAGTTCTTCGTTGAGTTTTTGAATCTCTTCCTTGGATTTTTTGTTGGTTATTATTTGTTTCACCAATATTTCTTTCTGCTTTTCATTTTGTTCAAAAAGCCTGTTATTCTCAATTGAAATCCCGATTTGGTTGGCTACAATTTGTAAATGATCTAAATCAGTTCTTGTAAATTCGCGCCCTTCCTTTTCAGAATAAATGCATAGGATACCGGTAATCCGTCCTTCTGTCAGCATTTGTGCGCCTGCGAAAGACCTGAAGTTATAATTAGCCAATTCATTTTCAAACAGATATTCTGCAGTGATTAATTCATCAGAGTCATTATGAGCCTTTGGCTTATTTGTTGGCAAAACTTCTTTCGTGAAAACTGATCGGGCTGGAATAGATTCAGTCAGAGTATCAGGCTGAACACCAATACTTCCCAATAACTTCATTTCATCTTTCAACAGTACACGAACAACGCAAGCATCAACTTCAAATGTTTCTTTAACCTGTTTGATCATTTCGATAGTTTGATCTTTTGTTGAAAGTTTATCAATTCGTGCCGCTTTAACAGTTGAAATGAGTCGTAAGCGGGAATTCGTAAATTCAAGTTCTTTTGTTTTGATTTTTACAGCATACCGGAGCGTGTTGTTCCACAGCAATATGATTAGTATGATAAAGACTAAAATCAACCCTGGAATAACAATGTACCTGCTAAGCTGGAATTCTGGTTTTGGAGCGAACCATTTTTCATGAAGCTCGTTAAATTTCTGATTATCTTTTAGGTGTATAAGTCCGGTGTTTATAGCTTTTAATAAGGCGAAATTCCCTTCCTTTACAACGAAACAATATTCACGGGGTAACAGTGGATGTCCGATACTAATGAGATTTTCAATATTAAGCTTTTCGAAAATATCAACTGTCTCGACATGTGATACAATAGCCGCATCACACTTTCCTTCTGAAAGAAGTTTCAATGCTGCAGGTTCATTGGCTGTAAGTACAAAATTGATTTCCGGATAATTATGATGTAAATATTCTGAGAGTGTTGATGAGGTTTGAACCGCGACTTTTTTGCCCGAAAGGTCATTGATGGCGGATATTCCTTTTTGCCCTTTCCGGATGAATATTTCATCATAAGTTACTTCATTTGGAATGGCATAATCAACAACACTGTCGCGCTCTTTGGAATAAAACATATCCGATACTTGTACAGTGCCTTTTACTTCGAGCTCATTTCTTATCTCAGGCCAATCGCCCAATTTTATTTTTACTTTTAATCCCATGTCTGCCGCTATAGCCCTGATCAGATCGATATGGAATCCGGCGGGTTTGCCATCTTTATCAAAAAACTCGTAAGGAGGGAAATTCGAATCGCAGCCGAAAACTATGGTGTCCGGCAAGGCATCCTGAGAATATGCCACCCGGCCGGATATTATTAATAATGCAAGAAAACAATAGGCTACAGTTTTCATTTGCTTCAATTATTATAAATTTCTTTTATCAGATTTATTGAGGAGAATTTTATCATATCTTGAATTTGCTTTTGAGTTTTTCCAATTCTTCTTTTAATTCAATGATCCGAAATTCCCTTCCAACAAACAGATCGTTTATCTCTTCCAGTTCTTTATTTGCTGTTTCCAATTCACTGGTTCTTTCAACTACTAAACCTTCCAGCTCTTCATTGAATTTTTGGATTTTTTCTTCTGCCTGTTTGCGATCAGTAATGTCAATTAAAAATCCACGCACCAATATACCTTGCCCGTCTATAGTACGCTTTATTACTTTCCCGATAACATTGAGCCAATGTATTGAACTATCGGGATAAATAACCCTGAAGTCAAATTTATATTGATCAGAACCACCAACAGCAACAGATTGCTGGATAAATGCAGCACTCATTTCCCGATCGTCGGGATGGGTGGCGTTGGTGAAAGTTTCAAACGTCCATTTATCCTGTATTTCTAAACCATACAACTTATCGTGGCTTTCAGAACGCGTCATTGAATTGGTTTCGAAATCGAATTCCCAGGCAGCCACATTGGCTAATTCAGAAGAAAGGCGAAGAAGTTCTTCGCTTTCGTGCAATGCCTTTTCAACCTGTATCCGTTCGGTAATATCGCGTGCAAGTCCTATATAGCATCGCTTTCCATCCATGTCGAAACAACCAAACTGCACCTCTACTGGAAAAATTGATCCATCCTTGCGACATTGATGACCCAGCAAAGTGAATGGTTGGTCTGGTTGAATCTTACTCCACGCATCTTGTGCTTTTGGCAGATCGAAGTCTAATTCCAAATCAATCACGCTCATATTCAACAGTTCTTCGCGGCTGTAGCCAAGACTCTTACAAGCTTGTGGATTGACATCAATGAAATGCCCAGAGAAATCATGGACAAACAAAGCGTCCGCCGCCTGATTAATGTATGCTCGAAATCGTTCTTCACTTGCTCGCAGATTTTCTTCTGCCTGTTTCCGGTCGGTAATGTTGTGTATAGACCCCACTAGAAACTTGTTCCCGGATTCATCGATGAAACGGGTTTTTCTTGTGATAATAGTGGATGTTTTGTGTCCTACAGTAAGCTCTTCTTCTCTGACATCGGGGATACCTGTATCAAGTACATTTCTGTCAACTTCGAGAAAGTGTTTCCTCTCATTTTCCGGAACGTTTTCGGCAAGGGTTTTACCTATTACGCTTTTTTCATTCATTCCAAATAAATCGAAAAACGCACGATTGGCAAAGATGATTCGATGATCGTTATCTTTGAGGAAAATGGGATCACCTACTAATTCTAGAATAATCCTTTTTTGTTCCTTCTCATCACGCAACCTAATTTCCCCTTTTTTACGCTCAGTAATATCTTCAACGCTTGACCAAATGTATTTTTGACCCTTTCGTTCCATAATATTTCCTTGCATTCGTACGGAAACTAAATAGCCATCCTTATGAATGTATTCTTTCTCATAAGGGCCATAGTTACCTTTGGTTTCTAGGCTTTTTAATTGTTCAGCTTCTTGCAGAGAATATTTTTCAGGAGTGATATCCCAATAAGTAAGATTTAAGGTTTCTTCAAGTGTTCGACCTATTATTTTACAAAAAGCAGGATTGGCATCTATAAGTTTTCCGTTTATAGCAGTAAGCAACAGTCCTATGGGTGATTCAGTAAATAACGAACGGTTGTATTCTTTACTATTCTGTAAATCTTCATTAAGCACGGTTTGCTCCAGTTTCTGAAATGTCATTTCACTGATTAACTGGGTCATGTTGAGCAAAAAATCCATGGCCGTTTTAACCTTTGCCTCTGAAACTACTGGTACAATTTCTAGGGCTTTCAGGTATTCTTCTTCATCAAAGCCATACTTTTCGGCTTGGTTTTTAAAAAACTTTCGATCGGGTTCTTCAAAAAAGAACTGTCCGGAAAACAGGTTGGCTATATGTTCCCCGTTGACGACAATCGGTACGGCCACATCAACCAATCCATTTAAACATTTGTAGAAATGATATTTCTCGCCAGCAGCTAATTTCCCGGCTAATATCGTATCGCTAATGGTACACTTTTTCGAAGTTTCGGGATTTACACGGTGAAAATGAGTGCACATTTGTCTCCATCCTGATTTGGATAAAACTTTTCCCTCAAGGTCTAAAATGGCTGTTAAAAATCCTGTTGACTTGTTGAACCCTTCAAGCAGTATGTCAATTTTATCAAAATCAATTAAATCCAGAATATTAATTTTCATAATTCAATGATTGGGACATTTCACCAAAGTTAATTATCATTTCTTTTAAAACCAAATTACTCCTTTTCTTGTCCGCACAAGCCTTTCTATGGGAAAGTCAGTGGCAAGAAATGGAGCATAGACCTTGCCGGTTAATGATTTCCATGGAATTTACATCTACCAAAAAGTTGAAATATGTCACAAAATCAGACCCCTTGTCTTCCATGACCTTTACTGGATAAATATTTTTTATTGAGTCGACAAATGTCGAAATTAATGAAATATGTCTTTGTCCATTTGATAAACTGTCAATGAGTTGAATTTGGTTTTTTACAATTTTAATGTCTCATTGCATGACGGTAGGGAAATCGAGAAAGAATCCCTCAGATTACAAATAAAACTGGCTAACTCAGCCAGTTTGGTATAAACCACAATACCGCTGATAAATACATTGATAAATTGGGTAGTTGTCTGGATATCTTGCAACCGTGACTTCATGCTTGGTCGCGCCGACCACATGAAGTACTATTTATTAGGCGATGGCAGTATTTATAGCTCGTAAATAATAGATATTGAATGTTTTGATGATCTATCAACAGGATTGAACATTCGTTATAAAATAATGTTACCTATTTTATTGTAATAAGTCCAGTATTGTCTGAAATGGATGCAGCAATATCTTTCCGGTACGTAATAATTTCATCCAAACTAAAAAGGAGTAACGATTATGAAAATTTTAAAAGACGACATTGAAATCAAAATGGAGATTCCTGGTGCTATTATCCGTCAAAAAACTGATTTTGGTGATGCAACTGGTTTGGGTAAAATTAGTGGTGAGTATTTTAGTCTCTCAGCTGGTGTAGATACCACTCCTCTTTTTATGGGACTTGAAGGTAATTTATGTCAATGCCCACATTGGGGATACCTTTTAAGTGGTAAACTCACTACCACCGATGCAGAAGGAATTGAGGAAATTGTTAACGCAAAAGAACTTTTCTACTGGCCTTCAGGTCATAATGTAAAGGTTAATGAAGATGCTGAAATTGTTATGTTTAGCCCACAGAAGGAGCATACCCATGTAATAAATCATATGATCGAGAAGGTTAAAGGGTAATCTCATAATGAAACTTGAAGGAAGTAGTCTTCCTTATATGTTAGTAGGAGAACTTTTTTGTTCTCCTACTTTTTTAATACAAGCTATGAAATTTATTAGAATTATAAGTTTTAGAAAATCTCAAGTTTAAGTTCATCTGCAATTATACATTACAAATTAGATATTTGGGTCAAGATTAAATCTATTATTCTCATGTGGCTTCATTGGTTTCATATCTATGCTGCTTAATGGTCAACGTTATGGATTGTAAGGGATTTCGGAACTTGTAAAGTATCATGGTACACAAAAATGCGGGTGAAACCGCTCGAAAATCTACCAAAACCCTTATTGGCTATGACCATTTGTTGCACTAAATCCCGCCCCTCTTTCGGGGCGGGATTTAGTGCAACGTTCCGCTGTCTATTTCGGTAGTCATATTTTTTGTGCGATTAGCTTGTATTAATTATTCTTCCTGTTGATTTATTAAAAGTGATTCTTCTTTTTTTTTAGTTTTTCTTTTTTTAGATACCGGCTATAGAAAACAGCTATTATCAATGCAAAAAATCCCTCTATTAAAACTGTTGTCTGTGCTCCGATATAATGAGAAACAGCGCCTATTAGTAAGCTGCCAATAGGCATCATTGTAGTTAATGCCATCAGATAAATACTGATAACCCTGCCACGGAAATGGTTTGGAACATTGATTTGTATAACAGTATTACTGATGGTTCTAACGGACATCATGCCAAATGCTCCAACTGTAATAAACAACAGCGCCAAAGCAAATATCGATGTTTGCGAAAACAGTAAGAGTCCTAAAGCAAATACATAAGTATTTATAGCCAACACCTTGCTTAAATCAGTACCCTGTTTTAAAGATGCTAAAAACAAAGCGCCTATAAGAGCTCCCATACCTATCACACCGTCAATTATTCCAAGTGTATATGCTGAACCTTTAAAAATATCCTTGGCAAATACAGGGGTTAATGTGGTAAAAGGTAAAACCAATAAGCCCATAACAGCAACAAAAACGATTATTGAACTTACCTCAGGCGTGTTTTTTATATAAAAAAATGCTTCTGAAAACTCCTTTTTAAGGCTCTTGTCTGCTTTTGGGTGTAAAGCCGGTTTTGGTAATTTCATTAAAAGCAATGAAATAATAACTGGAATAAAACTTACTGTATTTAAACCAAAACAAGCTACATCGCTGAATTTATCCAATATTATACCCGCTATGGCAGGACCTATGAGTTTTGCTAAATTAACCATTGATGAATTTAATGCCAATGCATTGGGCAGGTTCGCTTTATTCTGAACTAAGTCTTTTATCAACGATTGTCGTGCAGGTACATCAAAACCATTTATTATACCAAGGACTGCACTTAAAATAATGATTGCCCAAACTGCAGATTCTTTAAAAAAAACGATTGCCAGGGTTAATAAAACAGCTTGTAATAAGGAAATTATCTGCGTTGACAATAATATTTTATAACGGCTGTATCTGTCGGCTACAATGCCACCATACAACGAAAATAATGCAGTTGGAAAAAGTGAGGCAAAGACTGAAACCCCAAGCATAAATTTAGATTGTGTCAAAGTATAAACAACCCAACTTACAGCAGTTTTTTGCATCCAGGTTCCCAACAACGAAACAGATTGTCCCATAAAAAACAATCGGTAGTTTCGATTTTTGAAAGAACTGAATGTATTATTATTCATTGATTTTATTCTATGTGTTTGTTTTGAAATCTTTTCCTAAGAAAAATGCTGACAAATTCCATAACTGTGAAGAAATCAATTAAATGTAAAGGATGCGATTTATCAACCGGCGTAATCGTAAAAAGCAAATACATGATTAAAATATTAAACAAAGCCCAAAGTACATTTAATGTTGGCGAAGATAGTCCTTATCCCATTGGTCGCAATTTTAAATCTATTGGCTATTCATCTTCTTTAAGATATAAGGTCGTCCAATGATTGCAAAAAATATTAAAACCAATATGATAATTATTGGAATAGGTTTTTGTTGGAACTGCTCATAAGAAGAAAGCAGAATAGCTAATAAACAAGCAATAGAGCCTATAAGAGATATTGTTCTGTATTTAACTTTTTGTTGATAACTGATATAATTGACGATGGCGAAAGTGATTAAAAAAATCAGACTTGCTGCATCAACTAATGTACTCAACGACCCTATAGTTGCCAATACTGCTGCTAATCCTGCCATGATTAAAATGGCGTAATAAGGTATATTCGCTTGATTTTCTTTTACAAAAATATTTGGTAAATCTTTCTTTTTGGCAACAGTTTCCATTAATCTTCCAGTTGAAAATAGTGTCGCATTAATGGCTGAACCAGTCGAAAAGGCAGCTGCAACGGTGACTAAAACTAATCCGGTAATCCCAAAAGCTTGTTTTCCTGCGATTGATAAGGCAACTTCTTTTTCCTGAATTAATGTATCAGCACCAACGAGCATGGTAGCACCGAGTGCAACTAAGATATAAATACAAATAACTGCCGCAACGGCTGAAATTGTAGCCCGGGGGAGTGTCTTATCCGGGTTTTTAATGTCTTCATAATCATAGGATAATAGCTGAAACCCCTCATAGGCCATAAATATGGTCGCAGCACCAATAATTGCTGCGTTCCAGTTTTTAGCTTCAATTCCAGCCGTCAGCTGTTCCGGATTCCATTTAAATATTCCGAATATTGATAGTCCTAATAAAACAAATAGTTTTCCCCAAACTGTGATTATTTCTACCCTGGATGAATCGCCCACACCCCTCAAATTTACTAAAGCCAATACCGCGATGATGGCGAATGATAGAACCCGTGGAAACCAACTCCCAAAATTAAAAACGTGAGCTACATAATGTCCGAATGTAAATGCATATACTGAAATAGTTAAAATGTATCCAAGAATTAGGATCCATGATAAACTCCCTGCTATACCCTGATGATTGATTTCATTGAGAAATGTAAAAGCACCACCGCTTTTTTGGTATTTAACAGATAACTGACTGTAACTATATGCTGAAATCAGAGCTATAAGTCCTGCTATTACAAAACTTAACCAGGCCCATTGCCCGGCTATGCTAATAATTACTCCTAAAACTGAAAAGATTCCTCCACCCACCATGCCTCCCACAGCCATTGACCATGTGGCATTGAAACTCATCTTTTTATTTTCTTTGGTCATCTCTATTTTATCTTCACTTTATTACGCCTGACGTTCCTCTGCTATACGAAGGACGGGATTTTAACCACCAAACCTCTCACAAAGAACTGCATTTCAAATATACGTTTACCTGTCAATAAAGCACCGAAATCCCTGATTGCGGATAGTTTACTGATGTACGGTCGGCTTTCTTTTCTGTCCAATTGCGTCAAACTATTTCATTATTCTATTTTGTTGTCTTACCGTCATTTTGGTCATCGGCAATTGGTTCCCATAATTCTATTTTGTTACCTTCTTTGTCCATAATATGTACAAATTTTCCGAAGTCGTAAATTGCAATACTGTCAAGTATCGTTACTCCATTTTCTTTGAGTTTGTTTACGAGTCCTTCAATATTCTGAACTGTATAGTTAATCATAAAACCCTTTTGAGATGGGGAAAAATATTCATCCCCTTTTTCGAAAGGTTTCCATTGAAGCGAATTTACCTCGTCAGGTTTGTTAACATTTCTGGACTCAAAACTCGAAGAACCCCAATCATTTATTTCAATCCCTAAATTTTTGGTGTACCACTCTTTCGTTTCCTTCAGATTGTCTGAATAAAAGAAAATTCCACCAATCCCCGTTACCTTAGGGGATGTGTCTTTTGTTGAAGGTGCGTTTGTCGCTTCGGTTTTTTGTTCGTCCATTTTATTTATTTTTTTGTTTGTATTACGTGTTTGATTGCAACTTATAAAAATTAGTGCAATTGAAATTATTAGTATTAGCCTATTCATTTTTTCTTTCTGTTTTTTAATGTTGGATCGTCTTTTAAGCTGCCGCAGTTCCGCAAATACGTGCAGGGCGGGAGTTTCCCGAAAAACTTCCTATGAAGAATTACTTTTCAAATATACGCTTTCTTGTCAACGAAGCACCGAAAACCACTGCTGCAGAATTTGTGGGCAACTGAAGCTGTGTGTAGTTTTATTTATCAATCAAACTTTTAATTTCTGTTGCCAATTTGTCCAAACTACCCTCTGTATATCCAGTTGATACGAATCTAATAATACCATTTTGGTCTATTAAAAAGCTTTTGGGAATAGCCTTTGTTGCATATTGATTCCATATCTTTTTATTTGGGTCAAAACCTACATTAAAAGCAATGTTGTCCTTTTTTAGCCGCTGCATTTTTTGCATCACTATTTCTTTCTTCTCTCCAATAGAAATCGGCAAAAAAACCAGTTTGTCATTTTTATATGGCGCAAGAATCTTTTCAGGAATATCATAAAACTCCATTAAACATGGAGCACACCAGGTTGCCCAGAAATTTAAAAGCACGACATTTCCTTTCAAACCAGAGAGTTTAATGTTTTGTCCGTCTATCATTTGAACTGTAAATTCTTTAGCGCTGTCACCTATTTTTAATATAAACCCATCGTCAATTTTCGAATTTTCATTTGCCACATTATCAGAACTTGCTTTTTTCTGATTTTCTAATCTTTCACTTTCCGTAAACAAAGAAATTTCTACTATGAATTCTTTTTCGCCAATCTTGTCTCCATACTTTGTGGCCAATTTTGCTCTTTCCTCCTCAGTTACTCCCTTATTCATAGATTTAATATATCCTTGTTCTCCATATTCATCAACTTTGTCCTTTGTAACTATTTCATTGTTGATAATTATTACAAACGCTGGTTTTTTTGCAGGTTTTTCTTGTCCAAACAAAAAGCAGGATGAAAAAGCGAAGTATAAAACAAATATTATTCTCATATTAAACAGTTTAAATTTTGTTACTTATTTGAATAGTGAATTAAATTGCATACAATGTTTCGCGGCTATACGCAGTGCGGGATTTAACCGATGAACTACCTAGGAAGAACGGCACTTCAAATTTACTAATTCTCTGTCAACAAAACGCCGAAACCCGACTTGCGGGTATTTTGCTGTGTGCGCCTTACATAAGCAGCGCGCACTCGTTGTAAGCTCTTGAAAAACTTCGAAAATACAAATTTTTGGATATAAAAGAGTTCTCACAGCGAGTGTATTTTTCCAGAGGGTGTAAGTCCCTTATGCACTAAGGTAACGCTCAGAAATATTAGTAAGTCGCAAGGTGGTTTGTCGTGAGACATGCACTGAAGGCAGCGAGACTACAAAGTCCGGTACTGACGAATAGTGATCGAGTGGCGCGAAGCAAAAACAATCCGGTGGATTGTTTTAACGAAGTGAAGGATATGAGGCTACGAAATGAAGATAAGCAAGCACACCATTGTAACGTCCATAATAAAAGATCATTCTGTAGTAGATGCCGGAGGGATTGGATGAAGGAAACGACCGAAGTGAGTTCACGATCGCGATTGAAATCAAACCACTTGTGAGTAAAACGCTTTTACCGGGGGAGGTCTTGGAATAGATTTGGTTTATATAAGCCAGGAAGTCAGCAGAGGCCATAGTAATTGGTGGTAACGAGCCGATGAATAAATCGGAGGACTCACAAACAGAAGAAGGGCTGAACGTTAGGTTGTCTCGGATTTGATAAGGAGGTCCAAATTTCAAGTTTGACAGCCTTGTCTTAAATAAAGACAGAGGCATTATTGGTGTAAAGAGAGATGATGCTGATACTTGACGAACCGCGAAGTACGTGACCCGTACGCTTCGTGTGAGAGGCCCTCCCCATCAGTCTATCTGATGGGGAGGGCTCTGGATTATGGGCTGATTACACTCGAATCAATATTCAGACTTGTAAGTTTTTAATATTTAGGCCATTAATATAATCAAATCACTGATAATTTGCAGCAAATTTTTCGAGTTCTTACATTGAACTCACGTTATTATAGGAACTTTTATTTATATAAAATAGATTCCATCTTTACTTTATAGAGAAAGATGGAATCCTGTTGAGACAAACCCTGTATTTAAGTTCTGAGCTGATCTATCTCATTTGCAAACATGTTCATCATAAAATGACTACCGGGATTGGTTATTATCTTAGCCCTTGGTCTTCTCAATCATATGATTAATTACATTGCTGTGTTCATGCTGAGGACTGAACATGACTATCTCCGCATCAGCATTGACCTTAACATTATGCCCAGCTGGCCAGTAAAACATATCATTTGCGGTTACCGTTTCCTGAATGCCATCCGCATATGTGGTTGTTAGTTGACCACTGAGAACATAACCCCAGTGAGGACTTTGACATAAGTTTCCCTCAAGGCCCATAAATAGTGGTGTGGTATCTACTCCCTCAGATAGGCTGAAATACTCACCGCTTATTTTACCTAATCCGGATGCATCACCGAAATCTTTTCTCTGACGAATAACAGCGCCAGGGATTTCCATTTTTACCTCAATGTTTTCTTTTGCAATTTTCATTTTTGATCCTCCTTTTTTTTAATTACTTAGAAATTATGGAATCTTTTAACGACCAGAGAATGCTAAGCACATCTTTTTTAGACTCATCGTCAATATTATGTTTTCCTAGGACACCCATAATATCGTCAATTACATGCATGTATTCGGCAGCACTAATATTCATTCCCTGATGGGTGGTTGGCATATCTCTGCCCTTGTATTCAACTGAACCACCGCTTCCGGCGCTAAAAAATTCGATGGTATGTTGTCTGATTTCTGCAAACCGCTCCAGTTGGTCC
>Ga0209484_10000171_pt1 | contig 14975 bp, 7 predicted proteins | sample NGEPer16B_FD_185493 | JGI IMG/M metagenome (GOLD analysis project Ga0209484, IMG submission 185493) | Arctic peat soil microbial communities from the Barrow Environmental Observatory site, Barrow, Alaska, USA - NGEE Permafrost159B-16B... | ecosystem: Environmental > Terrestrial > Soil > Wetlands... | reverse complement strand
GTCTGACAGGGCCTTCCCAATGTTCCCAAATATAATATTGATTTGCTTCTTTATAGAAGATTGTTGATGATCTTCCGTATTCTTTTGAAGTGGCTCTTTATAAAAAAACACTAATAGGATAAAATTAACTGCGATGACTGCCGCGGAGGAGTAGAAAACGTAATCCCACGAAAACTTCCGGACAAAACCTGTAACGAAAGGTCCAATGAATGCGCCAATATTGACCATCATATAAAAAATTCCAAAACCTATAGAGGAAGTTTCATCATCAGTAGTTTTGGCAACTGTCGCAGATATTATGGGTTTGAACAGAGCTGCTCCGACAGCCAGGAGCAGAAAAATTGCGAAAACTGTAGCGTAAGATTTGAATATTGGAATCAGAAGGAACACTATAGTATATATAGTGTATGCGATAAACAATGTTTTCCGGTATCCGATCCGATCAGAAAGAGCACCTGTCAATATTGGAAGCAGATAGAGAAAGGCGGTCCCGATTCCCATGATCAACCCTTTTTGAGTCTGAGAGAATCCCAGCGCACCTTCGTCTGTGGAATTTGTAAGGTACAAAGCAAAGATAATGTAAAAGCCATACCAAGCCCACCGTTCAAACAACTCCATCGTATTGGCCACCCAAAAGGTAGTCGGGTATTTTTTCAAGACACTTATTAAACTCATTTGATTCGAATTTGAAAGATTCCAAAAGTATTAAAATTGAAAAATATAACGCTGTTTAAGCTGGCCTTTAAAATGATTATCTTGGCGCACTCAAAAATCGGTGATCTAAATGGAAATAAAAAGGAAGCCCGACTGGCTTAAAATAAAGTTGCCTTTGGGGGCAAATTACCGGCAAGTGAAACAAATTGTGAACGGGCATGGGCTGCATACGATTTGTTCAAGTGGAAAGTGTCCAAACATGGGAGAATGTTGGGGTGCCGGAACCGCAACATTTATGATATTAGGCGAAATCTGTACGCGTTCCTGCAAATTTTGTGCAACGCGAACAGGCAAACCACTTCCACTTGATCCGGAGGAGCCATTCAAATTGGCTGAATCTATCAAACTGATGGGCCTTAAACATGCTGTCATTACCTCGGTTGATCGGGACGATCTTATTGACGGGGGTGCCGCTCATTGGGAGTCAACCATAAATGCAGTAAAAAGCATCAATCCGGGAATAACAATCGAAGTTTTAATACCTGATTTTGACAATCGGTTTGAATTGATTCAGATGGTGGCAAATACCGAACCCGATATCATTTCACACAATCTTGAAACTGTCGAAAGACTAACTCGTTTAGTTCGGAGTCGTGCCAGTTACCAAACAAGTCTCGATGTTATACGAAAAATTTCAGGTACCAAAAGTGTCTCTAAATCAGGAATCATGCTGGGATTGGGTGAAACTCGGGACGAAATTCACCAGACAATGGATGACCTGGTTGGTGCCGGATGCGAAATCTTTACGATGGGTCAGTACTTGCAACCAACAAGATCCCATCTTGAGGTTGCCGAATATGTGCATCCTGACGAATTTGCACGGTTAAAAACAGAAGGACTTCAACGAGGTTTCCGGATCGTTGAAAGTGCTCCGTTGGTACGTTCGTCCTATCATGCTGAAAAACATATACTTTGATTAAAAATGAAATAGCCATGACTAAAAAGTCACAAACCGAAATGAATATTTCCTCATGGTTATTCCATACGACCTCTTAAAAGCAAATTATATATGTATGAAAAGTACAGAAATTAAATACCTCGATCTGGGGAAAAGCGAATATAAACTTACCTGGGAAAAACAGGAAGAATTATTAAACCAGATCGTCGAAATAAAAAAGGCAAACAGCAATTTAGGAGAGGAAGCGGCGGTTATAACTCCCAATTACCTGATATTTGTAGAGCATCCTCATGTTTACACGCTTGGTAAAAGTGGGGATGAGCACAATCTCCTCTTGAATTACATTCAGTTACAGGCCAAAGATGCCGTTTTCTTTAAAACCGATCGTGGCGGGGATATAACTTATCATGGCCCGGGGCAAATCGTGGGTTATCCGATTCTCGATCTCGAAAATTTCGGGATGGGTCTGCGACAGTATATATATAGTATGGAGGAGGCAATTATTCGGGTTGTTGCTTTATATGGTATCGAGGCAACGCGCGATCCTCATGCAACCGGTGTTTGGATTGATGTTGGCAAACCTTCGGCAAGAAAAATCTGCGCTATTGGGGTAAAAAGCTCCCGTTTTGTAACCATGCATGGGTTTGCTTTGAATATTAATACCGATTTGGAATACTTTAAGCACATCAATCCATGCGGTTTTTCAGACAAAGGCGTCACTTCGCTTGAAAAAGAGTTGGGTTCAACACAAGATTTTGGGCGGGCGAAGAAGTTAGTTTTGGAAAAATTTGCCGAAGTTTTCGGTTCAACGCTCGTTTGATGGCATGTTATCAGGTCGTTTTCATTAAAACTAGATGGACTTTCGCTCAGTTATACTTGTCTTAACATTTAGTTAACACATCTATTGTCTTGAAAATATAGCATATACAATTAGAGGCGAAAAAAAAGCACTAAATAGGTCATTTTTTTAGGGCGCTGTGGCAGGACAAAAGCAAAACCGCTTACATTTGCACCACGATTTCAGGGAACGGTTTACGGGAACTTTAATCAACGTTCACAGCATGTTTCAGGGGTTTGGGATAGAGGAAAAAGGGGTTTTAAAAAAACGAAAAAAAAGTTTTGGAGAAACGAAAAAATGGATTACCTTTGCCGAACTTTCACCAGAAAAAACGGGTGTAGAGCGAACAAAAATTGAGCATACGAACAGAAGAGTTCATTGAAGATATTTGAGAAGGAAAGAAGACAAAACTACGAAAGAGATAAGCTGTGAAGCTTGTAAGAATTAGTTCAGAAAGTCGGGTCAGGACAGAATAATATTTAAAATTTTCTATACAACGGAGAGTTTGATCCTGGCTCAGGATGAACGCTAGCGGGAGGCTTAACACATGCAAGTCGAGGGGTATAAGTAGCAATACTTAGAGACCGGCGCACGGGTGAGTAACGCGTATGCAACCTGCCCTTTACTGGAGGATAGCCCGTAGAAATGCGGATTAATACCCCATAGTAATGTTGGATCGCATGATCTGGCATTTAAAGTTTCGGCGGTAAAGGATGGGCATGCGTGACATTAGCTAGTTGGAGAGGTAACGGCTCACCAAGGCTTCGATGTCTAGGGGTTCTGAGAGGAAGATCCCCCACACTGGTACTGAGACACGGACCAGACTCCTACGGGAGGCAGCAGTGAGGAATATTGGTCAATGGGCGAGAGCCTGAACCAGCCATCCCGCGTGCAGGAAGAATGCCCTATGGGTTGTAAACTGCTTTTTCGCATGAAGAACACCCCTGACGTGTCAGGGGCTGACGGTAATGCGTGAATAAGCACCGGCTAACTCCGTGCCAGCAGCCGCGGTAATACGGAGGGTGCAAGCGTTATCCGGATTTATTGGGTTTAAAGGGTGCGTAGGCGGCTATTTAAGTCAGTGGTGAAATCCTGCAGCTTAACTGTAGAACAGCCATTGAAACTGAATAGCTTGAGTGATCTTGAGGTAGGCGGAATGTGTAGTGTAGCGGTGAAATGCTTAGATATTACACAGAACACCGATTGCGAAGGCAGCTTACTAAGGATTTACTGACGCTGATGCACGAAAGCGTGGGGATCAAACAGGATTAGATACCCTGGTAGTCCACGCCGTAAACGATGATAACTCGCTGTTGGCGATACACAGTCAGCGGCTTAGCGAAAGCGTTAAGTTATCCACCTGGGGAGTACGCTCGCAAGAGTGAAACTCAAAGGAATTGACGGGGGCCCGCACAAGCGGAGGAACATGTGGTTTAATTCGATGATACGCGAGGAACCTTACCTGGGCTTAAATGTGCTATGACCGCTGGAGAAATTCGGCTTCCCGCAAGGGCAGAGTACAAGGTGCTGCATGGTTGTCGTCAGCTCGTGCCGTGAGGTGTCGGGTTAAGTCCCATAACGAGCGCAACCCTTATTGTCAGTTGCTAACAGGTAATGCTGAGGACTCTGGCGAGACTGCCACCGTAAGGTGTGAGGAAGGTGGGGATGACGTCAAATCAGCACGGCCCTTATGTCCAGGGCTACACACGTGTTACAATGGCCGATACAAAGGGCAGCTACCGGGTGACCGGATGCTAATCTCTAAAGTCGGTCTCAGTTCGGATCGAAGTCTGCAACCCGACTTCGTGAAGCTGGATTCGCTAGTAATCGCATATCAGCCATGATGCGGTGAATACGTTCCCGGGCCTTGTACACACCGCCCGTCAAACCATGGGAGTTGGGGGTACCTGAAGTATGTGACCGCGAGGAGCGTCCTAGGGTAAAACCAATGACTGGGGTTAAGTCGTAACAAGGTAGCCGTACCGGAAGGTGTGGCTGGAACACCTCCTTTCTGGAGAACTGTGCCCGACCGAATTTATACGATAAGAGTAGTAACAGTATATTTCAATTAGTAATGGAGTCTTCTTCCTTTTTAAAAAAAATTAGCAGGGATTGATTGTTAACGATGAGAGCAAGGCGTTATGAGATATCAAAGTGTAGCGATACAGAGAGATACGAAACATCGTTTAAGGGTTTATCGTTGATAATTTCAGTAAAACAGTCCCGTAGCTCAGCTGGTTAGAGCGCTACACTGATAATGTAGAGGTCCCCAGTTCAAGTCTGGGTGGGACTACCAACCTCCCCTGACCCCTCCCAAAGGAGGGGAAAAGGTAAAGAGGCTTGAATTGATCCGGTTCCTTTCCCCCCATCGGGGGAATTAGAAGGGGGTCGGGGTTCACGGGGGATTAGCTCAGTTGGCTAGAGCGCTTGATTTGCATTCAAGAGGTCAAGGGTTCGACTCCCTTATTCTCCACGATTTTTTTGACATCACAAGATACCTCCGGTTAAAAGCCGAAGCGAAGGGGTGAGGGAGAGAAGAGGAGAAAAAGAGAAGAAATAGTTGAATAAAAGAACAACGTTCATTAAATATTGAAATAGTTAGAAAAGCAGGTGGTTTTGCAGCGTAAAGCGTCGGATATCCTTCACTTATCACTCAAAACACAACGACTTATAACTATAAGGTTTGCCTGGAGGCACGATAAACGTATCAGTAATGATTCATGAGTCGGAAACAATAAGATTAAGGTTCGATTCCTTATAAATCTGCCTATCCGCAAGGATAAAGTTCATTGACATGCTGGAAGAAACAAAGTTTTAAAAGAAATGCGTAAAGGAGAAATCCGGTATCAGCAGTGATGTTGGTACCATAGGCGAGAGAAAGTAATAAAGGGCGTACGGAGGATGCCTTGGCTCTTTGAGGCGAAGAAGGACGTGATAAGCTGCGACAAGCTGCGGGGATGTGCAAATAACAGTTAATCCGCAGATATCCGAATGGGGCAACCCACCATGGCAACATGGTATCCGATTATATCGGAGGCAAACCCGGGGAACTGAAACATCTAATTACCCGGAGGAAAAGAAAACAATAGTGATTCCCTTAGTAGTGGCGATCGAACGGGGAACAGCCTAAACCAATATTGTTTCGGCAATGTTGGGGTTGTAGGGCTGCGATATACAAGATCTGCAAGGAAGTGGAAATGTTCTGGAAAGACATATCACAGAGGGTGAAAATCCCGTACACGTAACAAGCAGTGAGTTAGCAGTACCCTGAGTAGGGCGGGACACGAGAAATCCTGTCTGAACCAGCCGGGACCATCCGGTAAGGCTAAATACTACAAAGAGACCGATAGTGAACCAGTACTGTGAAGGAAAGGTGAAAAGAACCCCGAACAGGGGAGTGAAATAGTTCCTGAAACCGTACGCTTACAAGCGGTCGGAGCCCTTTAGTGGGGTGACGGCGTGCCTTTTGCATAATGAGCCTACGAGTTACTCCTCACTGGCAAGGTTAAGTGATTCAGTCACGGAGCCGGAGCGAAAGCGAGTCTGAATAGGGCGATATAGTCAGTGGGGGTAGACGCGAAACCTTGTGATCTACCCATGATCAGGTTGAAGGTCCGGTAACACGGACTGGAGGACCGAACCAGGGAGCGTTGAAAAGCTCTTGGATGAATTGTGGGTAGGGGTGAAAGGCTAATCAAACTGGGAAATAGCTCGTACTCCCCGAAATGCATTTAGGTGCAGCCTCGGTTATGAGTCTTATAGAGGTAGAGCTACTGATTGGATGCGAGGGCTTCACCGCCTATCAACTCCAGACAAACTCCGAATGCTATAAGATGCTCACCGGGAGTGAGGGCGCGGGTGCTAAGGTCCGCGTCCGAGAGGAAAAGAATCCGGACCATCAGCTAAGGTCCCCAAGTGTATGTTAAGTTGAACTAACGAGGTCTGATTGCAGAGACAGCTAGGATGTTGGCTTGGAAGCAGCCATTCATTTAAAGAGTGCGTAACAGCTCACTAGTCGAGCGATCGGGCATGGATAATAATCGGGCATCAAACATACCACCGAAGCTATGGACTACACATTAAATTGTGTATTGGTAGGGGAGCATTCCACTCTGCGTCGAAGGTGTGTCGTGAGGCATGCTGGAGCGTGTGGAAAAGCAAATGTAGGCATAAGTAACGATAAAGGGGGAGAGTAACCCCCTCGCCGATAGACTAAGGTTTCCTGATCAATGCTAATCAGATCAGGGTAAGTCGGGCCCTAAGGCTAAGCCGAAAGGTGATGTCGATGGAAAACCGGTTAATATTCCGGTACTTTTTGGTACTGCGAAGTGGGGACGGAGTGATGAAAGATCCGCGTGCTGACGGAATAGCACGTTGAAGGGCGTAGGTTATGAGAGAAGTAGGTAAATCCGCTTTTTGAGCCGAAACCCGATAGTACCGAGAGCCTTCGGGCAATCGGATAGTGATCCTAAGGGCTTCCAAGAAAATCCGCTAAGCTATAGGTACCAAAGACTCGTACCACAAACCGACACAGGTAGTCAAGGAGAGAATCCTGAGGCGCTCGAGTGAATCATGGCTAAGGAACTAGGCAAAATCGCCCCGTAACTTCGGGAGAAGGGGCTCCCATCAGTGATGGTGGGACGCAGAAAATTGGTCCAGGCGACTGTTTATCAAAAACACAGGGCTATGCTAAATCGGAAGATGATGTATATGGCCTGACACCTGCCCGGTGCCGGAAGGTTAAGAGGGGATGTTATCGTAAGAGAAGCATTGAATTGAAGCCCCGGTAAACGGCGGCCGTAACTATAACGGTCCTAAGGTAGCGAAATTCCTTGTCGGGTAAGTTCCGACCTGCACGAATGGTGTAACGATCTGGACGCTGTCTCAGCCATGAGCTCGGTGAAATTGTAGTAGCGGTGAAGATGCCGCTTACCCGCAACGGGACGGAAAGACCCCGTGAACCTTTACTGCAACTTCACATTGGTTTTGGGTAAGTGATGTGTAGGATAGGACGGAGGCTATGAAGTGGGTTCGCTAGGATCCGTGGAGCCATCCTTGAAATACGTCCCTTTGCTTGCCTGGGGCCTAATCCCGCGAGGGAGACATTGTGTGGTGGGTAGTTTGACTGGGGTGGTCGCCTCCAAAAGAGTAACGGAGGCTCCCAAAGGTACCCTCATGGCGATTGGTAACCGCCAGAAGAGTGTAATGGCATAAGGGTGCTTGACTGTGAGACAAACAAGTCGAACAGGGACGAAAGTTGGGCATAGTGATCCGGTGGTTCCGCATGGAAGGGCCATCGCTCAAAGGATAAAAGGTACTCCGGGGATAACAGGCTGATCGCTCCCAAGAGCTCATATCGACGGAGCGGTTTGGCACCTCGATGTCGGCTCGTCACATCCTGGGGCTGGAGAAGGTCCCAAGGGTTCGGCTGTTCGCCGATTAAAGTGGCACGCGAGCTGGGTTCAGAACGTCGTGAGACAGTTCGGTCCCTATCTGTTGTGGGCGTAGGAAACTTGAGAGGACCTGACACTAGTACGAGAGGACCGCGTTGGACATACCTCTGGTGCACCAGTTGTTCCGCCAGGAGCATCGCTGGGTAGCTAAGTATGGCAGAGATAAGCGCTGAAAGCATCTAAGCGCGAAGCTCCCCTCAAGATGAGGTTTCCTTTAAGGGTCGTTAAAGACGATGACGTTGATAGGCTGTAGGTGTAAAGGCAGTAATGTCAAAGCCGAGCAGTACTAATTGCCCGTAACTTTTGAGTGCCGGGAAAGTATTTGATAAGCATCTTTTTTAGAACAGTTTCTTCCTAACATGTTAAATGAATTTATAGTATACGTTCATATGATTATTGATGTGAAATGTGAGTAGAGACAAGGCACCGCCTTGTCTGAGACCAACAACACAACGATAACACAAACGATTTTGATTGCTGATTAGCTGTATGGTAAAGACAACGCATGCGTTGTTTCTACAAGCCAAAGATTTAGGTGGCTATAGCGTCGGGGTTCCACCTCTTCCCATTCCGAACAGAGAAGTTAAGCCCGACAGCGCCGATGGTACTGCGTAAAGTGGGAGAGTAGGCCGCCGCCAACTTAAACCAGGCCCGGATTCTTTATTGAGTCCGGGCCTTTTTAATTTATAACAGATTACACGAATCAGAGCGGTTTACACGAATCGATTCATCATGCGAACCCTTCAAGCGGTTGAAAACCCTTGAAGTGGCGTTTAGCGAAGAGCATTAATTATTTTCGTCGGTACCTTTTACGATTTTATCTTTGGGTTTTTGACGTCCTTTAATTTTCCGGACAGAAAACCATCCATCAAGAAAAGCATCAGCATCATCGATCATCCCTTCGAAGGCATCGTCCAGCTTGTCGAGCAAAACGCGGGATTCTGCAATCACTTCCCTGATCGAGCGCCTGGCACTCTTACGGTCGTTTGTGATGATGCCAATCGTTGGCTGCATTTTTTCCAATACTGAAAGTTCATCGGTCAGGTTTTCCAATTCATCGATGGTAATACAATAATCGGCTGTTTTTGAAAGATATTCAGTGCCACGTTTTAGAATGGTGCTGCATTTGATCAGCGCTTCTTTCTCTGGTAGGAGAATAAATGTAGATTCGGGAACGTCAACGTCATTCAATAACACTTTGTCACCGGTTTCTTTCGCAAAAAACGACAGCTTCCGTCCCACTTTGTAAATCTTCCGGAAAAATAGGGTTAACCGCTCGTTCTTCTGCGCAACATGTCCACCTGGGTCATTCTCACCCTGCGCTTTAAAAGCAAGGTCCAACTCGTTATCATTTCCTTCGAGCGCTTCTACATTGGCAGCAATAACTGCCAGTTTCATCCATACACTTTCATTTTTGTGCAAATAGGAAACAGATTCTTTCAGCATTTCCCCAAACGTCTTTTCTTTTAGGTCCATATCAATTTATTTTAAGTGGTTATTTGAATATGTATACCCTAAAAACATAAAATAGTTTCATAATAATGCCAATTCAATTCAAATATTAACGCGCAATGGCTTTATTTAGAGTGGATAAAAATAACGGACGGTATTATTTCATACATTTTTCTGAAACAATAACGTTTTGAATTCAGGAAAAGGTTCAGAATCTAAAAATACCTGATTACACAATCTTATTTACACGCTCGTAAAGCAGGTTCTTCAACCAAAAAAATGGTGCATTCATGCTGTAAAGCAGTTTCTTCAACCAAAAAGGTCGTGCATTTATGCTGTAAAGCAGTTTCTTTAACCAAAAAAGGTGTGCATTCATGCTGTAAAGCAGTTTCTTCAACCAAAAAGGTCGTGCATTCATGCTGTAAAGCAGGTTCTACAACCAAAAAAGATGTGCATTTATGCTGTAAACCAGTGACGACAACTAAAAAAGTCGGCCATATATGCTTTATAGTATTATAAGTGGTTTGAATGGTTGTGGAAACAGGTTGAATGACAGTGTTAATAGCCGGCAAAGTAGTTCCGATCATTAAAATTAATGGGATTTATTCAAAATGATGGTGTCGATGACCAGAATGGATGTGTAAACAGGCTGTATAGCGGTGCAAATGGCTGGAAGTAGAAAAATGCTTACCGTAAATAGTTATCGTTAAGCTTTATGATTTTAATAATTGTTTTGAACCCATCATGCAAATAATTGCTATTTTTGTCCGCTAAACATAAATTATTATTTTAGGATGCGTTCACCCCTTGTTGTTTTGGCGTATAAGCTTTCCATTGTAATGTTCCTGTACACTGTCTGCAGGATTCTTTTTTATTCCTTTAATATGGGTTTATTCCCGGGGATGAACGTTGGTTTGTTCATGACCATATTATTGGGTGGCTTGCGCTTCGATCTAAGCGCCATTCTCTATTTCAATTTGTTGTTTATTCTATTCCAGCTTGTTCCCTTTAAATTCAGACACCGTCCCAATTTTCAAAAGAGACTGGATTACCTTTTCTATTTCACGAATGCGATAGGTCTTGCACTTAATTGTATTGATATCATCTATTACCGGTTTACACAAAGACGTACAACGCTACTTGTTTTGGATGAATTCCGGAATGAACAGAACTATTTGCAGCTGGCTAAGCACTTTTTTCTGGATTATTTTTACATCCTGTTAATCTGGATCGCACTTGTGGCCATGATGGTTTGGTTATCGCGAAAGCTAAAAGTGGGAACCCCTAAATGGTCGGGAATCAAATATTATATCTCGGGTACAATTATTCTGGGTGTATTTATTGGCTTGACCATTATCGGTTTACGAAGCGGTCTTCCCCCTAAACAGGACTTTCCGCTTGCACCAAGCGATGCCGGGCAATATACGATACATCCGAACGATGTAGCGATTGTTCAGAATACACCGTTTTGCATGTTGAGAACTGCGCAAAACAAAGTCTATGAAAGGCAAAATTATTTTCAGGAGGAGGAGTTGAAAGCCATCTATTCGCCCATTCACCTTCCCGACTCTGTAAAGGAGTTCAAAAAAATGAATGTGGTGTTGATTATTGTCGAAAGTCTGGGAAGGGAGACACTGAGTTTCTACAACCGTCAACTCGATAACGGTACTTACAAGGGATATACGCCATTCCTGGATTCATTGGCCGAACATTCACTTGTATTTATGAATTCTTTCGCCAACAGCAGGATTTCAATAGAGGGAACTCCGGCCGTGGCAGCAGGTATACCCTCGTTGCAGGAGTCGTTTACACAGTCGTTTTATGCCAATAACAACATCAACAGCCTGGCGTCGTGCCTCTCGGATAAGAATTATGAATCGGTTTTTGCTCATGCAGCTCCCAACGGATCGTTGGGTCTGAACGCTTTTGCAGTAATGGCCGGAATCAAAAAATATATTGGAAAAAACGAGTATAACAATGATGCTGATTACGACGGGGTGTGGGGAATCTGGGATCATAAATTCCTGCCATTTTTTGCACGCGAGTGTACTCGTTTACAACAGCCATTCATTGCTACTCTTTTTACCACCTCGTCGCATCATCCCTATAAAATACCTGCTGAATTGGCGAATAATTTTGCCGAAGGACCTCTTCCTATTTTTAAAAGTATCAGGTATGCAGACTACGCGTTACAAAAACTCTTTAGCGAAGCCTCCCGCCAACCCTGGTTCAATAATACCATCTTTGTGATTACCGGCGATCATACATGTGCACGTTATCACGACGTTGCTAAAACCTCGCTGGGCGCATTTGGTGTTCCCCTGATCTTTTATACACCAGGGAAACAGTTGCCGGCAAGAAAGGACTATGGCGTTGCTCAACAGATCGATGTAATGCCTACAATACTCAATTATCTTGGGTACGATAAACCTTATTTTGCTTTTGGCAAGGATTTGTTAGATGACAGGCAAGACAAATTTGCGATTAACTACGCTGGGAATTCATTCCAACTGATATGGGACAACTGGGTGATACAGCATAATACGACTGCCTCCATTGCGCTTTACAACTGGAGCATTGATCCATTACTGAAAAACAACCTTGTTGGTAAGAACGATTCCGTTCAAATCAGGATGGAACGCAAAGTTAAAGCCATCATCCAACAGTATAACAATCGGATGATTGATAACCAATTGTTACCTGCAAAGTAGGTGATTTCCTTTTTGAATTTAGCCTGAAATCGGGAAGACGTATGCCGGCCTTTCTGCCAACTCAGGTTGTGCAGGTTTGACGGCATTCCTGTTTTCATTTAAACGTTCACGTAATTTCATCGTGTATTTCCTGACACGTATTATTTCTTTTAAAGTCTTCCCGATTAAATCTGAAAATGTATGGTCATCTGATAAAACGGTATCCTCATACAGAATAGCAGATTTATAATCTGTATTTTCGCCTTACTATTTATTAAATCTGATCATCATGTTGTGGAGAGGCAGAAGACAAAGCGATAATTTTGAAGACAGGGGTTCAGGAGGCGGTCGCAGAATTGCTTCAATAGGGGGCTTCGGCACCCTAATCATTGTAGCTATTGTATGGTTACTGGGTGGAAATCCTATGGAGGTTTTACAAATGCTTCAGTCGGGTACAACTACTGAACAACAATCTTCAGATGTTCAAAAAAACCCGCACGAAGAAGAATTGGTTCAGTTCAGCAGGGTTGTATTAGCCGACACCGAGGATGTCTGGAATAAGTTGTTCAGGGAGAATAACCAAACTTACCGCGAACCAACATTGGTAGCATTCAGCAATTCAGTAGAGTCGGCATGTGGTCTTACAAGTGCTGCAACGGGCCCGTTTTATTGCCCTGGAGATGAAAAGCTATACATCGACCTAGTGTTTTTCGAAGAATTACAGCAACGCCTGAATGCATCGGGTGATTTTGTGATTGCTTACGTGATTGCCCACGAAGTTGGACATCATATCCAAAAATTATTAGGCACAATGGATAAGTTTAATGCCAGGCGCGAAAAGCTTTCTCAGAAAGAATTCAACCGTTTAAATGTGAAACTCGAATTGCAAGCCGATTTTTATGCGGGAGTCTGGGCACATCATGCCCAGAAAATGAAAAATATAATGGAGAAGGGCGATCTTGAAGAGGCCATGAATGCTGCCGGCGCAATAGGTGATGACCGTTTGCAAAAGCAGTCACAAGGAACGGTGACCCCTGATTCGTTTACACATGGCACTTCTGCCCAACGGATGCATTGGTTTAAATTGGGTTACGATTCCGGTGATATCAGCCAGGGTGATACTTTCAATGCCGATGAGCTTTGAAGTTTGAACTTACAAAAGCAAGCTTCAATTATAACAGAAAAGCTCCTTATTTGTAGCGAGATTTCCTTTGTGCAAAGGACGAATCAGGGTTCCAGCCAATATTAAAGATCTTCTTTTTGGTGCAGTAATCTGTCTGTATTTTCGTTTAATAAGATGCGTTTTACCTCGGTTTGATTGGCCGGATAGTCTCTATTTTCTGTTTAAATTTCATCTGAAAATTCAATTTTTACGGCATTTAACGTTCAACCTAATTTAAAACTCCGGTGCCCGAATTGGGTGTCAGATCTCCTGATTATCGAATCAAAAAATTCCTATATTTGTACGCTTCAAAAAAAGGAGTTTTTTTAACGTTATGGGTAACAAATTCAGGGAGTATAAGGAGTTTGATCTGTCAAAAATAAATCAAGATATCCTGAAACTTTGGGAACAAAACGACACGTTTCATCAATCGATATCTACCCGTGCCGGAAGGCCGACATTTGTATTTTACGAAGGTCCGCCATCTGCCAATGGTTTACCGGGTATTCACCATGTTGTTTCAAGAGCAATCAAAGATATTTTCTGTCGGTACAAAACGCAGCAAGGATTTTTAGTGAAACGCAAAGCCGGATGGGATACCCATGGGCTTCCTGTTGAGCTTGCTGTTGAGAAGTTGTTAGGCATCACAAAAGAAGACATTGGTAAAACGATCTCTGTCGAAGAATACAATGCCGCCTGTCGCAAGGAGGTAATGAAATATACCGATAAATGGGAAGATCTCACGCGTCAGATGGGTTACTGGGTCAATATGGACGATCCGTATATTACCTACGACAGCCGGTATATCGAAACGTTGTGGTGGCTTCTGAAAGATCTTTACAAAAAGAACCTGCTTTACAAAGGTTACAGCATACAGCCCTACTCGCCTGCTGCAGGTACCGGGTTAAGTTCACACGAACTGAATCAACCTGGTTGCTACCGCGACGTGAAGGATACAACTTGTATTGCACAGTTTAAGGTTGAGAAAAATGAGAAATCGGAAACGCTTTTTTCTGATATCGATTCGGACCTCTTCATTATCGCCTGGACAACCACACCCTGGACTTTGCCCTCAAATACTGCATTGGCGGTTGGAGCCAACATCCGGTATGTAAAAGTGAAGACATTCAATCCTTATACTTCGGAGCCTGTTACCGTTATTCTTGCCAAAGAATTGTTGGGTAATTATTTCCCGGAGAAGAATTCCGAATTGTCGTTTGATGAATATACCGGAGATGGTAAAAATATTCCATTTCAGATAATATCCGAATTTCCTGGAAAAGAACTGCTTGGAGTTACGTATGAACAGTTGATTCCCTGGGTTAAACCGAGGGGCGATGCATTCAGGGTAATTGCCGGCGACTTTGTAACTACAGAAGACGGAACCGGAATCGTTCATATTGCGCCGACATTTGGTGCTGACGATGATCGTGTCGCAAAACAAACCGGAATTGTTCCGCTTATGCTTCTTGATAAGGAGGGTAAACAGCAACCAATGGTTGACCGCCAGGGACGATTTTTCCGTCTTGAAGATTTATCCGAGGATTTTGTTTCAAAGAATATTAATATTCAATTATATAGTGAATATGCTGGTCGTTTCGTGAAAAACGATTACGACGAAACGCTTACTGAAAACGATTCAACACTCGACATCGATCTTTCTGTGATGTTAAAAAGAGAGAATCGTGTATTTAAGGTTGAAAAACATGTCCACAGTTATCCACATTGCTGGAGAACCGATAAACCTGTTTTATACTATCCGCTCGAC
>Ga0209484_10000157_pt1 | contig 15540 bp, 14 predicted proteins | sample NGEPer16B_FD_185493 | JGI IMG/M metagenome (GOLD analysis project Ga0209484, IMG submission 185493) | Arctic peat soil microbial communities from the Barrow Environmental Observatory site, Barrow, Alaska, USA - NGEE Permafrost159B-16B... | ecosystem: Environmental > Terrestrial > Soil >... | reverse complement strand
ACGCCCGCCCACCGTTGTCGTCCTGCATCAACGCGGCCACCTTCCCGAACGGGACGGCACCTGCGGGAGTAAGAGGAAGGGGCGGTTGGGCAGTCATTAAGCCCACCAACCCCACCCCCCAACCCGTTGACTACGTTAACCTCGTTATAGCAGTGCAAGGGGCGTAAACCTAACCGTATCAACGGTATTCATGCAGGTCAGACGCCTAACGGCCCTCACAGTCGTCGCTATGTCAGGAGCCCTGGCTACGGGATGGACATCGGCCCCGACACCCGCAAGGTCACCAACCCGGCCCGGACCGCCGCCCGCAAGAAGGTCGCCGACGCCCAGGAGGAGCTCGCGACCGCCGAACGCGCCCCGCCCCAGCTCCTGAACGGGCAAGGGACCCCGAAACAGAAGAACGCCGCCCTACCGGGAGTCCACCGACGGATCGACACCGCCCTCGCCGCAGCCGAAGGCGCCAAGACCGCGCTACAGCCCATCCGTGCGAAGGTCCTGGCCACCGACCTGGACCCCGACGCGCAACTAGCCCGCCCCCACCTGGGGCGCCGCGGCCTACAGATGGTGCTGCGGCTGCTCGCGTTCAACGCCGAAGCCTGGCTGGCCGAGCACTTCAACGCCTACCTCGTCGACCCCAACGAGTACCGGGCGATCCTACGTAACCTGCTCCACCTCGGCGGCCACGTCGCCTACACGGCCAACGCGATCACCATCACCCTCGACCGGCCCGAGCGCCCACGAGTCGCCCACGCCCTCCAACTCCTCACCGAAGAACTCAACGCCACCACAGCGGTCATGCCCACCGACCCCCGCCCACTGACCTACCACCTCGCACCGGCATAAGTTTCAACAGTGACCCCATGCCTACCCGAGGAGGTCTGAGGCTGGACCCTGCGTTTCGGGCTATGGTGGCACGTCAGCCCCTTCGGAGGCACGTCCGTGGTGGACTAACGAGAAGAGTCAGGTGGGCAGGTTGGACTGCATAATCTGTGAACATGAGGTCAGTCTCTCGAGTTACGGGCTAGTCGCCCCATTCATTTCGGAGTTGACAGATTCACCTGGAATGTCCCCGGTGACTCTCCAGCACTGTGACGCCTGCCAGTTGTCGTTCTTCTCGCACCGATACTCTGAGACCGAGCTCGCTGCCATATATGGAGGGTACCGAGGCTCTGACTATTTGAGAGTCCGGAAGCGGTGGGAGCCCTGGTACGGGTCTGCGGTTAACAGTGCCAATCAGGCGGGCTCTACAGAAGTTGACTCACGTAGGGCCTTCATGGATGGTCTGATTGCCCAGGCAACTGATGGAAAGTTTCACGTTGCCGTTGATTTCGGCGGAGATGAAGGGCAGTTCTTTCCGGACTCAGCGGTAGATCGAAAGATAGTTATTGATGTCTCGAGTAAGCCAGTCCTCGAAGGCGTCGAGCTGTACGACGATTTGAAGTCCATCGGTGCCAGCCCCGACCTGGTCATGATTTGTCATGTACTCGAACATCTCAACGACCCGGTGGCCCTCCTGAGGGAGGTGCACCAGGTGATCGACGCTCAAGGCGTGCTTTATGTTGAAGTGCCGATGGACATGCCACGTCTGCATGACTGGCATGCCCGAGACGCTTATCAGAAGTACCTGGCTCGCGTTGGAAGGATGCGTTGGCCTCTGGTCGCATCTGACTTCGTGAGTGGTGTATCGAGGCAGGTTGGCTTTCGAATTCCTCGGCTTGGTGTCGTGAAGCAGTCAGAACACATCAACTACTTCACTGATCAATCACTGAACGCTCTGTTGACCAAGGCCGGCTTCGATGTGATCGCTCATGCCGCAGAGCCGAAGGCTTCCGTCGGAGGGTTGCGGCTTGGCAAGCTGGGCATGGTGGCTGTACCTGCTGATCACGCCTGAATCCGGCTATCTCGCAGCGTCTGTCACGAACTCAGTGATCGAGTCGGCGATGAAGTCCAGCATGGGTGGCGTCAAGCCCGGGTAGACGCCGACCCAGAACGTCCGGTTCATGACGATGTCGGTGTTGGCGAGATCGCCGACCACGCGGAAGTCGACGTTTCTATAGGCAGGCTGCTTCGTCAGGTTGCCGGCGAAGAGCAGACGTGTGCCGATCTTACGGTCACCCAGGAATTGCATGAGTGCCCGTCGATCCGCCGGGTGGCCAGGCTCGAGGGTGATCGGGTAACCGAACCACGATGGGTCTGACTTGGGCGTCGCCCGAGGCAGGATCAGGCCTTCCACGCCTACCAGGCGTTTGTTGAGGTAGGCGAAGTTGTCCTTGCGGGCTGCGACAAAACCGTCGAGCTTGTTCAGCTGCGACAGTCCAAGGGCGGCCTGCATGTCGGTCGCTTTGAGGTTGTAGCCAATGTGGCTGTAGATGTACTTGTGGTCATAGCCCAGAGGAAGGTCCCCGAGCTGCCATTCGAATCTCTTGAGGCAGGTGTTGTCATGCCCGGTCTCGCAATAGCAGTCACGTCCCCAGTCGCGGAAGGACTCAACCTGTTTGCGAACGAGTGGCGACTTGACGAAAACCGCGCCGCCCTCACCCGTGGTGATGTGGTGCGCTGGGTAGAAACTCACCGTTGCCGTGTCCCCGAAGCTGCCTGTGCGCTGACCGTCGTAGGTTGACCCGAGCGCGTCGCACGAGTCCTCGACCAGCCACAGATGGTGTTCCTTGCAGAGCTCGCGCACCGTGTCGAGATCGAAGGGATTACCCAACGTGTGGGCCATCATGATGGCTCTGGTCTTGGGACTGATGGCCTCTCTGAGCCGATCGGCGATGGCGTCGTACGTGCCGAGCTCGACGTCGACGACGACGGGCGTGAGTCCGTTCTGAATGATCGGGTTGATAGTCGTCGGGAAGCCTGCGGCAACGGTCAGGACTTCGTCACCGGGTACGAGCGCGCGCTTGCCGAGCTTTTGACTGGTGAGGCCGCTGAGTGCGACGAGGTTGGCGCTTGACCCGCTGTTGACGAAGATCGCGCTGCGGGCGCCGACGTAGCGCGCGAGGGCGCGTTCGAACAGCGGATGGAAGCGTCCGGCGGTCAGCCAGCCATCCAGTGACGCGTCAACGAGCGCCGCGAAATCCTCTGGGTCGAGCACTTTTCCCGAAACCGGCACCACTGACTCGCCAGGAATGAACTCTTGAGTGGACAGCGCCGTCTCGGCGTAGCTGCGAACCAGGTCAAGAATCTGCTGTCGCTTCTGCAGTGGATCGGAGATCGGCTGCTGTGGATCGGAGATGAAGTACTCCTCGTGTGCTGAAATGAGATGGTCGAGTCTATCGAGGTGGTCCTCCTGTTGGGACCACGCCACCAGTTTCTCAGACCTCGCGTGCTCCTGGTGGTGGCACCGTTGGCAGTCCTCCATGCCGCCCGGGGCGCCAAGAGCCCCACGGTTGGTGAGGCCTTTTGGTTGGCCCTGGACGACGGTCTCAGCTGTTGTCTACGGCGACCGCAACCGTGTCGCCACTCATAGCCGGCTCATCAGTGGTGGGCCCATGAACCCCTAAATTACCCTGTAGGGCTCGTGATCGCGTCGTTCGACTCGTGGTCGAGTAGCACTTTCAGGCCGCTACTCGCGCTCAAGTTGGCGCGTTGACAGCAACAGACGCGTCGGTTAGTAGATTTCCTCAACGGACAAGGCGAGTGCCAGGGGTGTTGACCCCACGTATTCAAAGCGTCCTGCAGGCAAGACGAAGTGATCCAGGAGGTGGCGCTCATCCCGATCGAATGCCTCGTCGAAATAGAGCAGGTCGCCCGGTCTCAGGTAGCCGCGGATGTACTCCCAGGCGGCCAGGGACGGTTCGAACACGTCAAGGTCAAAAAGGATCACGAACTGACAAGACGAATCCCTGTCCAAGTTGAGATCGACCACGCGCTGCTCTACGTCTCCGACGTGCCAGGTGACACGGCTGTCGGCGATCGCAGGGGGCTTGCCGTCAGTGTCAAAGTGTCCGAGTGGCAGGTCTCGCCAATCGCGTGGCAGTCCCGTAAAGCGATCGAACCCGTCCCAACGCAGCTTCTCATCCTTGATGTGACGTAACCACCAACTGGTGCCGTAACCCCAGGCGACCCCAAACTCTATTCCCCGGGCTGTTCCGGAGTTGAGGCGACGCGTCATGAGGGACCAGAGTTCTTCGCGGCTCTGCACAGGTCGAACATCGCCGAAGTGCTCTGTGACCCACGAGTAGTAGTCCGCAATTTCCCCGATGTTGGTGACTTTGCGCCGCAATGAACTGGAAACAGCGAACAGCTTGCAGGCCCAATAGTGTGTCAGGGTCACGAATTTGGTCGGACCTGCGTCTTCAAGGTCAACACCGTCCTCTTGCACTTAGATGCCCTTCGTATCCACGGTGGTCTGATTCAGTCACAGGCTACAGTGCGCTGGCCGAGCGCCGGCTCGGCGCCTTCGGGTGGTCGCAGTCGAACAGATGAGGATCACCCCGACCGACGAGCACGATGTACATGGTTCACCTGCGAAGCGTCTCTACCCACTCACTGGGGGTCGCCCTTCGGGAGACGCATGAACTCACCGATCTGGGCGACGGTCACCGTCCGCGCGTCCGCGCCTGCGCGAACCTGCTTCTCCCAGGCCACGGTCCAGGCGAGGGCATCATGAAAGTGCATCCTGTTTCGCCATCCGAGCGCCAGCTCTGCCTTGCGCGAGTCGAGAGAAAGGAGTGCTGCCTCGTGGACGTGCGGGCCTTCGTCGACCTCGACGACTGAACTTGCGCCCCACAGTGAGGCGACCTCGCTCGCCACTGATCCCACCGGGACGAACGACCCGCTGTCAGGCCCGAAATTGAAGGCCTGCCCTGATGACTCGCCACGCAGGAGCGCATCAGTGAGCTCAAGGTAGCCATGAAGGCAGTCCAGGACATGTTGCCAGGGCCGGACCGCTTCTGGGTTCCTGAGCTGGACAGCTTGGCCTGTGGAGAAGGCCGCCACGAGATCGACCATGAGACGGTCCGCACACACGTCCCCGCCGCCGATGACGTTACCTGCCCGGGCGATCGCGGTCGGGACCAAGGAACCAGAACTGGCCATCCACGACTGCGTGATGAGGTCCGCTGCGGCCTTCGACGTCGAGTACGGGTCCACGCCACCCAAAGGGTCGGACTCCCGGTACCCCCAGATCTGATTGACGTTCCGGTAGACCTTGTCGGTCGTGATGATCACCTGGGCTTTGACGCTCGGTGTGTGCTCGACAGCCTCAAGGACGTTGAGGCTGCCCAGGGTGTTGGTCTCGTACGTGAAACGAGGATTCTTATACGACTCACGCACGAGGGGCTGAGCCGCAAGATGCAGCACCACCTCCGGTTCTACAGCCGTGATGGCCTCCTGGGTGGCGGCGCCGTCGCGGATGTCGACTCGCAGATCACGTAGCAGCAGCTCCGATAACCGCGCTCGCTCATACAGAGACCCAGGGGCTGGTTGAAGGGCAAGTCCGGAGACCGTATGACCCTGTTCGGTGAGCATCAGCGTAAGCCAGGCTCCCTTGAAGCCAGTGTGGCCGGTGACGAGATAGTGCATTGATGCCTCTCCTGACGGGTCCCAGCGCGCACGTACGCACATACGTACGTGCGGGCTAGACTTCCATACGACCGCGGGGCGACCACCAGCGCCGACTCCGATCGTTCGCCGAGTTCGATCGTTTCTGCATGGGAAGGCGAGACCAGACTGATGAAGGCCGTTCTGCTGGCAGGTGGTCTGGGTACCCGGATGCGGGAAGAGACTGAGTTCCGTCCCAAGCCTATGGTCGAGGTCGGCGGTAAGCCGGTCCTTTGGCACCTGATGAAGTTGTTTGCAGCGTACTCAATCACGGACTTTGTGATATGTACTGGATACAAGGGCGAGCAGATCAAGGAGTACTTCCTCAACTACGCCGCTCACAACAACGATTTCACGATCACGCTGGGGAAATCCAGCGACCTCGTCTTTCACGACGATCATCAAGAGAGCGACTGGCATGTGACGGTCGCGGACACCGGGCCGACCACATTGACTGCTGGAAGGGTCGAGCGCATAGAGCGCTTTGTCCAGGGTGAGCAGTTTATCGTGACGTACGGCGACGGCTTGGCTGACCTTGACGTTTCCAAGTTGCTCGCATTTCACACCGAACATGGGCGCAAGGCGACAATTACCACCGTCCGTCCTCTCTCTCGATTCGGTCTTGTTGACGTAGAGAACTCCCTGGTGACGCGCTTTCGGGAAAAACCACAGATGGACGACTGGGTCAGCGCTGGCTTCTTTGTCTTCGAGCCGTCCATGTTCGACTATCTGCGCAACGGCGACGGCGTGATGCTGGAGCATGAACCGCTGGCACGGCTCGCCGCCGACGGGGAGCTGGCGGCTTATCGGCATGACGGTTTCTGGCAGCCTATGGACACATATCGCGAGTCCGTTCTGCTCAACGAGATGTGGGACCAGGGTAAGGCGCCTTGGAAGGTTTGGCAGTGACCCAGCCAGCAGAGCCCGTAACGCAAGCAGAGCCTGAGACGCGCAAGCTCATCTCCGTGGTCATCCCGGCGTACAACGAGTCCGAGTGCGTGGACGAGCTGGCACGGCGCCTGCAGGGCGTGATGAAGGCCGAGCCTGCCTATGACTTCGAGGTCATCGTCGTCGAGAACGGGTCCCAGGACGACACCTGGGAGAAGCTGAACCTCATCCATGTGAGCGACCCCCGCTTCAAGATCCTGCAGCTGGCCCGCAACTTCCGTATGGACGGGGGTTTGACTGCCGGACTCGCGAACGCCAGCGGCGACGCCGCCGTCGTGATGACGGCGGATCTGCAGGACCCGCCGGAGCTCATCTCCGACTTCCTCCGCAAGTGGGAGGAAGGATACGAGAACATCTACATGGTCGTGAGTGAGCGACGGGGCACCGGACCGTTGCGGACGATCAACAGCAAGGCGTTCTACTGGCTGGCCGGACAGCTGACGGACGGCGCTATCCCGCGCAATGCCAGCGATTTCCGTCTCGTGGATCGTGAGGTCTACCAGACCGTTAACGAGATGCAGGAGCGAAACCGCTTCGTCAGGGGCTTGTTTGCCTGGGCGGGGTACAAGTCCATCGGCATTGAGCACGAGCGGCCACCCCGGTTTGGGGGAGAGTCAAAGGCCTACTCTTTCCAGGTCGTTGACTTGGCGTTCAAGGGTATCTTCGCGCACTCCTATGTCCCCCTGCGGCTGATCACGTTGACCGGGCTGTCCGTTTCGCTTCTCTCGGCGATCGCCCTGGTAGTGCTCTCGCTGCGTTTCGTGTTCTCCGGAGTACCATTTGCCGGCTTCGGCACGTTGGTCGGCTTCATCCTGCTGCTCTTCGGGATCCTCTTCTCGATGATCGGCGTGATGAGTGAGTACATCGGACTCATCTACGAGGAAGTCAAACAGCGTCCGAACTTCGTCGTGCGGCGCCGGGTTGGCCTTTGAGGGCGGGCAAGGGGCAGGTCGTTCAGGGTCTGCTCGACCGCCAGGTCCTGCGCTTTGTGATGGTGGGCGTCGTGAACTCGGTCTTCGGCTTCTCTGTCTTTGCCGTCCTGCAGCTCACCATCGGCGGGCGTGTGCACTACCTCGTGGTTCTCCTGATCACGCACGTGGTGGCTGTTCTTGAAGCCTACGTGTTGTCGCGATGGCTCGTATTCCGGGTCAGCGGGCGCTGGTGGCGGGAACTTGCGCGTTTCTGGTCGGTCTACCTGGTGGCGCTTGGAGTCAACCTGGTGGCCCTGCCCCTGCTGGTCGAGATCGCGCATGTGCCGGTTCTGCCGGCACAGGCGATCGTCATGCTAGGCACGGCGCTGGGAACCTATGTTGCGCATCGCGGCTTCACCTTCCGCCGGGCCCGGGACACTCTTGGCGCCGATGCTGACACTGGTGCCGCTGACACGGGTGGCGCAGAGACGGGCGCCCCGACATACAGTCCGATGATCGTTTCTCCTTCAGAAGGTAGGACATGACCAAGACGCGCGTCGCAGATTACGTGGCCCAGCTTCTCGTGGAGCACGGAGTGACCGACGTCTTCATGGTCACCGGAGGTGGCGCGATGCACCTCAACGACGCCCTCGGCGGGAACCCCGGCCTGAGGGTCGTCCCGTGTCACCACGAGCAGGCGTGCGCGATGGCGGGCGAGAGCTACGCGCGCCTGTCTGGGCGGCTGTGCGCCGTGAATGTCACCTCTGGGCCTGGCGGGACCAATACCCTGACGGGCGTGTTCGGAGCCTGGACCGACTCGGTGCCTCTCCTGGTCATCTCGGGGCAGGTCAAGCGCGAGACGATGGTCGGGAGCACCGACCTGCTCCTGCGTCAGCTAGGTGACCAGGAAATCGACATCGTCACGATCATGCGCAGCGTGACCAAGTACGCCGTCGTGCTCGACGACCCTCGTAACGTGAGGAAGCACGTCGAGCGGGCGCTGTGGGAGGCCACCACGGGACGACCGGGCCCCGTGTGGCTCGACATCCCCATTGACGTGCAGTCGGCCCTCGTTGACCCGGCCGAGCTTGATGGTTTTGACCCTGCCTCAGTCGGGGTCGACAGTGTTGCGCCCCTGACCGGGAGTGCTCTGGACGAGCAGGTCGAGGCGATGCTGGTCGCCGTTGCGGCCGCAGAGCGCCCGGTCGTCCTTGCCGGCGGCGGTATCCGCGCTGCCGGGACCCACGACGAGTTCCTGCGGTTCGTGGAGGCGCTGGGCGTCCCAGTGGTGACCGGCTGGAATGCGCACGACCTCCTCTGGGACGACCATGAGCTCTATGCGGGCCGTCCGGGGACCGTGGGGACCAGACCCGGCAACTTCGCAGTGCAGAACGCCGACCTGCTCATCGTCCTCGGCAGTCGGCTGAACATACGCCAGGTGGGGTACGCGTGGGAGACCTGGGCGCGCAGCGCCCGGGTCGTCATGGTCGACGTCGATGCCGCCGAGCTGGCCAAGCCAACGCTGCACGTGGATCAGCCTGTGCACGCCGACCTGTGCGACTTCTTCGCAAGCGCGCTGCCGAAACTCGAGCCGAGGCGAGAACCCACGCACGGCGGGTGGCTCCTCTGGTGTCGACAGCGACTGCAGGACTATCCGGCGGTGTCACCGGAGCACGCGGATTCTTCATCCGTGAACCCATACGTCTTCGTGGACCGGCTGACACGTCTGCTGCCAACCGGGCAGGTGACGGTTTGCGGTGACGGGACTGCCTGCGTCGTCACCTTCCAGGCGGCCCGAATCAAGCAGGGCCAGCGCCTCTACACCAACTCCGGGGCCGCCCCCATGGGGTACGACTTGCCGGCGGCGGTGGGGGCTGCCATCGCGGTCGGCCGGGAACAGAGCGTGGTGTGTCTGGCCGGTGACGGGAGCCTGATGATGAATGTCCAGGAGCTGGCCACGATTCGGGGCCACGACCTGAACGTGAAGCTATTCGTGCTCAACAACGCTGGATATCACTCCATCCGACAGACCCAGAACAACTACTTCCCCGGTCGCGAAGTCGGCTGCGGCACGGAGAGCGGCGTGTGGTTTCCGCGATTCGAGCGGCTTGCGGCGGCCTTCGAGATCCCGTTCTCACGAGTAGCCTCGAACGAGAGCCTGGACGACGTGCTCGCCCACGTGTTGGCCGCTCCAGGTCCGCAGGTGTGTGAGGTGGTGCTAGACCTCGCTCAGCAGTTTGCGCCAAAGGCTGCGTCGCGGATGCTGCCGGACGGCCGGATGGTTTCCGCTCCGCTCGAGGACCTGGCGCCGTTCCTGGACCGGGACGAGCTTCGCGCCAACATGCTCGTACCCATGCTCGAGCAATGAGCGCGCTCGCGACGGAGCTTGCCGGACGGACCTGGGTGGCGCTCGACCTCGACGGGGTCGTCTACCAAGGCTCTGCGGCCCTGCCGGGCGCGGTGGAGTCAGTCAGAGCTTTGCGCGACGCGGGTTTGCAGGTTTTCTTCGTCACGAATGGCTCCGCAGCCACCCGTCGGCGCGTCGCGGACAAGCTTCGCGGCCTGGGCATACCGTGCGAGGCCGACCGCGTCACGACCTCCGGTAACGTTGCTGCGCGCTTCGCCCGGCAGTTGGTGCAGGACGGGCAACCCGTGCTTGTGTTGGGCAGCGCAGGCTTGGCCGAAGAGTGCGTGGCTGAGGACCTCGTCGTCACCGATGACCCGCAGAAGGCCGGCGTGGTCATTGTCGGGTTGGACACCTCCTTCAGCTATGAGCGCCTCGCTGCTGCACTCGTTGCTCTCGGGCGGGGGGTTCCTCTGGTGGGCTGCAATCGGGATCGCAGCTACCCCGGCGTGGGTGGGGTGCTCCTGCCAGGCTGCGGGCCCCTGCTTGCAGCGGTGGAGGCGGCGGCCGGTCGAAAAGCCGACGCCGTGGTGGGCAAGCCCGAGGCGGCGATCCTCACGGAACTGTGGGCATCGACCGATACCTCGGACAAGGACTGGTTCGTCATCGGTGACAGCATCCATTCAGACCTTGGCATGGCTGAGGCCGCGGGCGTGCCAGGGGTGCTCGTCGGGGATCTGACGCGGGGATACGGGGATCTGGCCGACTTCACCACAGCCTTGCTGGGCGTGAGGCAGTGAACGTCCATCCCGAGATCCATTTCGGGTGCCGGCATGGCTGGCAGCCTGGAGACCACCCCTGTCGCCGCGTGTCGCGTGATCGACCGGAAGATCTTGCGGCGCGCATGGTTTAGTACTCACTACTCGAACAGAAGGAGTTCACACGATGAACAAGACCGAACGCCAGATGACCGATATCCTCCGCAAGGGCAAGGAGCAGTACGGCTACGGCGCCGTGAAGGCGGAGTTCGAAGCCGAAGGAACCCGCATGGACGAGTTGCTCAGGCTCGTAGAGATCGCGCACGGGGCAGGCCTTCCCCTTACGGTGAAGATCGGCGGTTGCGAGGCGATCCGGGACCTGCTCGAATCCAAACAGATCGGTGTGCAGTACGTCGTGGCACCGATGGTCGAGACCCCATACGCATTGACGAAGTACATCGCGGCCAAGCAACAGGTCTACTCGGCTGACGAGGCGATCGACACCCAGTTCCTGTTCAACATGGAGACGATCACCTGCTTTGAGCGCCGTGAGGAGATCACCACGCTGGCCGCCGCAAAGCCGGGCGTCAATGGCATCGTGTTCGGCCGGGTCGACTTCTCCGGCAGCCTCGGACTGGGTCGCGACGTCATCAACTCGGACGTCATTACCAAGTACGTGCTGGATGTGTCGAATCTGTGCAAGAGCAAGAATCTGGACTTCGTCGTCGGGGGAGCGGTCTCGATCGACGCCCTGGATATCCTCAAGGAGGTCCGCGCGGAGCACTTGACCCGCTTCGAGACCCGCAAGGTCGTCTTCCTCGCTGAGGCGCTTGATCAGGTCGACCTGAAGCAGGGACTGCTCAACGCGGTGCACTTCGAGCTCTTGTGGTTGCTGAACAAGCGGGAGTACTACGGGTCCATATTCCGCGAGGACGAGAAGCGCATCGAGATGCTTGAGAGCAGATGGCAGCTGCTGAACCAGCCCGTGTGAGACCGGTCGACCTGGTCGCTGAAGCGCTCAGGGGAACGGATGAGATAGTCGCGGTGACTGGCGCGACGGGCTGGTTCGGTGGTGTGGCCTTGGACCTGCTCTACGAGGCGCTCGGCGACCAAGCTGCAACTCGGGTTGTGGGGTATGCGAGTTCGGCCCGCGAGGTGACGGTGTCCGATGGGCGAACCGTAGGAGTGCGACCACTGGTCGACCTCGTCTCTCAGGACCCCCCGCCGACAACTCTGCTGCACTTCGCGTTCCTGACCAGGGACAAGGTTGCTGCGCTCGGCATCGACGCTTACACGAGCCAGAACGTAGCGATCACGGCCACGGTCCTCGACGCGGTAGCGAAGCACAGGCCACGACACGTCGTGGTGGCGAGCGCCGGTGCCGTCCACTCATCGACCGGTCGGTTGGTGTCCGACCTGCGTACCGATCCGTATGGAACGCTCAAGCACCTGGACGAGCTCGCATTCCAGACCGCGACACGGGATGTGGGCGGCGTCTGCGTGATCCCGCGTGTCTTCAGCGTGGCCGGGGCCAGGATGACCAAGCCAGGGCTGTATGCGCTGGGCAGCATGATCGAGATGGCCAGCGCAGGTGGCCCGATCGAGGTGCGGGCCGTGGGACCCGTGTTCCGGTCGTACTGCGGCGTCGACGAAGTCCTGGCGCTTGCTGTGTGGGCGGCGCTGTCTGGTCGGGATGTCGTGTTCGACACGTGCGGCCCCGTTGTGGAGGTCGAGGAACTCGCGCGCGTGGTGGCGCAGGAGCACGGTCTTGATGCTGACGTTGTTCGGCGTACCTCGGATCCCGACGTTGCTCCAGATCGATACGTCGGCGACGGTCGGCTGATGGAGACGCTCGCCAATGAGGCCGGACTCTCCCTTCGGTCGCTGCCCGCTCTCGTTCGTGAGACGTCCGCGTGGCTCACGGGTGAGTAGGGGAGCATGAGGGCGCCCCGACCAGACAGGAGCCTCTGAGATGACACCGAACGAGTACGAGGTGATCGCCTCCCGGATTGTCTTCGTGGGACGGGTCACTTCGATGCGCTCGGACCAGGTCGCTATGCCAGGAGGTGTCTCCTCGCAACGGGATGTCGTCGAGCTGCCCGGCGCGGTGGGCATCGTGGCGCTCGACGATAAAGGCCGTGTTCTGCTCGTCCGGCAGTATCGCCATCCCGTGCAGCGTCGCCTGTGGGAAATCCCGGCAGGCCTCCTGGACTCCCCAGTTGAGTCGGCAGCCCGGGCGGCCGAGCGTGAGCTGTTCGAGGAGGGCCATCTCCGCGCCGCGGAGTGGTTCACACTGGTTGACACACTGACCTCTCCCGGGATGTCCGACGAGACCGTACGTATCTTTTTGGCCCGCGACCTTACGGAGATCCCCGTGTCAGAGCGGCACGTCGGGGTGCACGAAGAGGCCGAGATGGAGATGGCGTGGGTGCCTCTGGACAGCGCGGTGGAGCGCTGTTTTTCAGGGGAGCTGGAGAACGGCATCACCGTCGCCGGGCTGATGGCGGCTCAGTTGGCGATTACTCGAGGTCTTGCTGGGCTTCGTGCCTGCACCGCCCCCTGGCGGGCGCGCAAGAGGTCGACATAGGCGCTGCGGTAGATAGGATCGCCGACAACGGTTGTTCACGGCGCTAGGTCAAGGGCCCGGGCTAGAACCTACGCGCAAGAAGCGTGAGTTTCAAAGGGCCGTTGACAAAGACTTCGGTTTTCGAGAAATCAAAATGGCCCTGACAGCTTTGATCTTTGGCGAAGCTCTGAGCAGTCGCCGGCAACACTAGTAGGTATGCAGTCCCGTTCCTCCACTCTGAACTACACTGCGCGCTTGTGAAGAACCGGCTGAGATCGTAATAGTCGGCAGTGCTCATCAGTGCACCTGAGTTCATACGCGACGAAATCCCTATCAAACTCGCCATCGGAAGCGCCTGTTCTACAAGACCGGACGAAATGGCTCGCCGAAGTGTTGCGTTTTTGGGTCTATCTACTAAGGCTGCAAGATTCGTCAACTCCTTAGATAGCGCAGGGTATGTCAGGGGCTTGTCGACATGAAGTTTCGACAAGTATTGGGAGGGTTCCTGCCATAAGCTGGCAGCGGACGTTGTACCGACAATCACAACGAGGCCCATGCCGACAGCAATTCCTGCGTAGACCCGTTCCTGCCCCACGCGTGACCCTTTCAAGGCGCGGAAGCTCAGCTGAATGAGAGGGAGCAATGAGGCCGTTACGAGCCCGACAGAAAACGCATACCCTCCGACCGCAGTAGATGGAAGAGACCTTCCCGCAAAATAGGGCAGTGTCAGTAACGACCAACCGCCTGTGAGACATAGTATGACGCCTTGGCGATAGGAGAAGGATCTTGGTCCTGCTGGCGCGTTTCGCACCAGAATGAATCCCAGGGCAGACGCGGCGACAAACAAGGCGACAATTGCGATGTGTAGACCAAATTCAGCCATTGGCACGTCCAGGAAGCCCGACGCACCAAAGATCCTTTGAAAGACTGTCCAATAGCTCCAGTTGACGTGCCGGGAAAGAATTTGACCGATAATCCAGTATCCGAGGAAACAAGAAATAGCAGAAGCGAGAACGAGAGAGCAAGCGATCATCTTCCCTTGGGCGCCGTCGATTGCCGCAAGAAGAACAACCAGCACCACAACCAGCACCGGCAGTCCATAATCTGGGTTGTTGAGGGAGGCAAGACCAGACACGAACCCGAGTACCAACCAGCGTGCTGGTCTTCGGAGACTCGGAGAGCGTCTGTTGCGTAACACAAGGTAGGCCACAAGAATCACAATTGACGGTAAGACCACCCGCATTGGCATGACTGCGAAGTAGGTGGATGTGCTTGTTCCACGAAGCGTAGTAGCCAAAGTCGGAGCGAGCACGACGAGTAGGGCCGGGACGGCCATCCTCATGCCGCCCTGCAGCACTGGCAACGCAACGGCAATTGCCACAGCGACGAGTTGTAGGAATAGCAGCCAGGTAAGAGAGATCAGCACGGCCTTGCTTGGCGCGATTCTAAGCAAAGGAGCAACTGGGAACCCTAGGAGAATCGAGTACTGGGGAATGTAGTCAAATAGTGGAAAATGACCAGCAGCGACAGCAGATATCTCGTCAGCGGTGAACTGGAAATGGTACATGTCGCGCACGGAACCGGGAAGTTGAATCCAAGCAGGGATTGCGTACACCAACGTAAGCCCAAGTAAAGGGATTGCCCCCAGCAGGGCAGCCCGCCGCGACGCCTGAAATAGCCAGAAAACGGCAACAGCAATGACACACCCGAGAGCGACTCCTATTGCAGGGACACCGTGCCAAATGTTCACGGGATCGATCTGCCAGGTAATCGCAGTGATACAGATCGCAGAAGCAATGATTGCCAGGGAAAGATCAAGGTACCAACGCCAGTGCGCGGCCCCGACCAGCCTCGAGCGGTTCGAGCGACGGGATCGCCAAACCGCAAAATTCGCCAACATAGCTGCAAGAACCCACCATGAAACGAGCACAATTCGATCAGTCGGCTTGCTGATCATCTCTTTGGGGAAGTATGTGGTTGAACTGGCCACGGATACGACTGGGTGAGGTCCAAAAGTGACAATGCTCACCGTGGCAATCGTTACTCCGATGACTGAGTAGACAGCCACCATGCTTAACCGTCGCACACTGCCTCCATATCGAAATCCTGTTCCCGGAGTCATCGTGGGCTACCGGTGTTTGGCCTCAAGTCACTGTGAACACCACCAAGTATCAGGTACGGCGGAGGGCTTCCGCTGATTGCATGTCCATCCGCCTTTCGTATGACTCTCCCTTGTGGCACGACTCGCTCTGGGCGGGGGAAGGCCGAAATCACCTGCCGCAGCGCCCGCGGGCTCCGACAGTATCGTCAGCCACCCGAAGAAAAGCCCGTTGCCCAGCCTCCAGGGCTCCGGACATGGTGCGCGCCAAGCCGGCAGCCTTGACCGTTTGACCTGGCTGTTTGTAGCTATGGGACGGCTGCTTCTCGCCTTGGGTGCGCCAAAATTGATGTGATGGTGAAGTCCAATAA
>Ga0209484_10000156_pt1 | contig 15611 bp, 10 predicted proteins | sample NGEPer16B_FD_185493 | JGI IMG/M metagenome (GOLD analysis project Ga0209484, IMG submission 185493) | Arctic peat soil microbial communities from the Barrow Environmental Observatory site, Barrow, Alaska, USA - NGEE Permafrost159B-16B... | ecosystem: Environmental > Terrestrial > Soil >... | reverse complement strand
CTTTTCATTGCAGTCTGAAGATTGCCTAAAATACAGAAAGATCAAATTACGCTTTGGTAAGAAAAATTTGACTGAAGAATATTAAAAAAACGAATTTTTAGAACCTCCCTTATGTAAATTTAAAGAATAAATCAGGAATTGTATTCGCGTATTCTAATAGAATTGGAAAGGTAGCGGCACTTAATAACCAACCATCCATCACTTAAGAGACCAGGTAAATCAAACTACCAAAAGCTCATATCTAATGACTTTAACATCAGCATTCCGAAACTTCGGGATGCTTTTTCTTTTTTACACGACGGCATGCAGGAAAAAATATTTCGAATAGACTAAAAACTAGAAATACAATATTCATTTTCGATCATTGGTTTCTTGTTAAAATCTATTTTAATCAGTGGTTAAAGATTTTTAAGCCGTTACGCCATTTCATAACTATTTCAATTTCACAACTTCGCTTTTCCATTTCCTTCCTCACCCACGGTTGTCTGTAATATTTCCCCCACAAAGTGTAGGAATTCCCCTACAAAAGTTTCAGCTTTTCCCTTACAAACATTTAGCTTATACCCTACAAACCGAAAAATTCTGTGTTATTAAATTCGCATTGTTAAAATACAATAACTGTCATGAGGGTATTACTAGCAGATGACTCAGTTTTAATTCTTGAATGGTTACAGGATACTCTTGGAGTGAACAAGCAAGTCGAGATTGTAGGATCGTTTAAAAATGGTATCGACACGCTTAATGCATTAAGAACACTTAAACCCGATCTGGCAATCGTTGACTTCAAAATGCCCGGATTGAATGGACTTGAAGTCTTAAAGGAGATTCGCAAAGAAAATAAAACCCTTAAATTCATCATACTAACCTTTTACTCATTGGACAATTACCGGCAAGTTGCAATGAACGCCGGAGCCGACTATTTCTTTTCGAAAGTTGACGATTTTGAACAAGTATCAATTGTGGTTAAAGAAATGGTAGCGAAAGAGCAATACTGAAAGAGAATTGATCCAGCGATATCACCAGCACCGAAACCGGGTTAACATGCAATACTGCTTACACCCGTTTTCAGTGAGATTAAAATAATACTGGTCTTGCATCAAGGGTCTCAATACACATACAGCTGCTTCTTAAGTAATGACTTTCACACTTACTCCCAACGATGTCGCAATTATTGAAACCAACTATATCATAGATTATAAATAGTACTGTACTCATTTCCAAAGTTATCGTGACCTCTCCGAAGAAAGACTTGAACCTAACCTGTGAACTGGAAACTTTTACAATATTAGGGTCTCGCGATTTGAAATTATTGCTACAAATAATCATAATCAGTGTCAGGAACTTAGAATTTACAGCGACTAAATTATTTCATAAGTATCATCATAACTTAGATTAAAAAAATAGTTACTTTTACCCTACCATAAAAACCCTATTTTCTATCATCAAGAACAAGACAAACTGTGAAGCATTTTCGAATTACACATTTGTATAAATCACTTATTCTGATTGTTACAATTCTTCTTTCAGCCCAATTAAGTCAATCACAAGATATTCAAGAGATTAAAATTACCGGGATTTTCACGAAGACTCCTATCCAGGAGTTTTTCAAAACACTCGAGAAAAATTATGGATTTCGGTTCTTTTATAAGGAAGAGTGGACAAAGTCATTGGAAGTTACAAATACTTTCAACAATACACCCCTGGTTCAAGTTATGAATCAGATTCTTAGCGGGAAAGAACTAACCTTTAAGTTTTTTCAGAATAAATCTGTAGTTATTTATCCGTTGGGTGCAATGAACCTTGAAGATTCAGGAATTGAAGATTCGCAAATGCTTGTAATTGGCGATCCTCTCAACCGCGGACGATATCAACGGGCCAAACTGCAGGGAAGAGTCCTTGAAGGAAAAACCGGAGAACCTCTTCCAGGTGCTGTGATATACAATCAGGAATCCAAAATCGGTGTATCAACCGATTCGAAAGGAAGGTATACAATCGAAATGCCTACCGGCGACATACACCTGAGAGTATCCTTTTTGAGTTTTGAAAATCAAATACAAAAAATTCGGTTCATCCAAAATGGGAATGCCGATTTTGAGTTGTTCGAAAAAAGCCTTAGTTTATCTGAAATAACTGTTCTCGGCGCGGATTCAAAAGCTTCAAAGGCGCAGATGAGCATGATAAAAATGTCTGCCGTCACGCTAAAAGAGCTTCCTGTACTTATGGGCGAAGCAGATTTAATTAAAAGTATGGTCATGATGCCAGGCGTTCAAAGTGTCGGAGAAATGTCTTCGGGATTCAATGTTCGCGGAGGAAATACAGACCAGAATCTTGTTCTGGTAGATGGGGCGCCGGTTTTCAATTCGACTCATCTTTTTGGCTTCTTTTCAATGATCAATCCCGATGCAGTTAAAGATGTAACGCTGTATAAAGGAGGAATTCCCGCTTCATTTGGGGAAAGGATATCTTCCGTTATGGAAGTACAACTCAAAGAGGGAAAAACAGAGAATCTTAGTGTAAATGGTGGTCTAGGATTAATTAACAGTCGTCTGACGATCGAAGGACCATTTGCAAAAAAGAAAAAAAGCTCATTTCTGATCGGTGGTCGAAGCACTTATTCCGACTGGTTGCTTCAGAAGACAAAGAATCCAACGTTTATGAACAGTGTGGCCCATTTTTATGATGTTAACGGCAGTGCCAATATTGAATTTGGTCCGAAAAATCATTTAAAACTTTCTGGTTACACAAGCTCTGATGTTTTTAATCTCAATTCCAGTTCACTTTACAATTATGCCAATAGTCTCGGCTCACTGAACTGGAAGTTGAATCTATCGAATAAACTGATCTCAAATCTAAGCCTTGCTTATAGCAAATACGATTTCAAAATGGATCAGAAGGATCCTGTCTTACCCGAGGACGACTATACGCTAAAATCGAATATACAATACGGCAGTCTTAAATATGCTTTATCTTTCTATCCGAATGACAAACATCGCATTAATTCTGGTTTTCAGGCCATCGGATATTGGATAAATCCCGGTGAAATTTTTCCGACCCAAACAGTCTCAAATGTAGTTACCAAATCATTACGAAAGGAACAATCGGCTGAATTAGCGGTGTTCGCAGATGACGACTTCGATCTTTCGGAAAAGCTTTCATTTAATGTTGGTTTACGTTACACCCAATTTTACAATTACGGACCTGGTGCTGTTTACACTTATACTCCTGGTGTTCCGAAAACCCAGGCAACAATCACTGATTCTACCATTTATGATTCAGGAGCTATCTTAAAAAGCTACCAGGGACTGGAGCCTCGTTTTGCAATGAAATATAACCTGCAGGATGGAGGCTCATACAGATTGAGTTACCAGCGAATTCATCAGTTTGTCAGCCAGATTTCAAATACAGCCGTCATCTCACCTGCTGATTACTGGAAATCCGCAGACACCTATATTTCACCATTAATCAACGACCAGATTGCGTTGGGCTTTTTCAAAAATCCGGGGAATGGAAAATATGAAACATCGGTTGAATTGTATTACAAAAAATTACAAAACCTGTTGGAATATAAAAACGGTGCCCAGCTTCTGATGAACGATCATATTGAAACAGAATTACTGTTGGCCAACGGCTATTCATATGGAGTTGAGTTTTTTGCGAAAAAGAATGAGGGACGTTTAAACGGATGGATCAGTTATACCTATTCGAGAACATTTCGAAAAGGAGAAAGTGAGTTTAGTTCGGAGAATATCAATGGAGGTAATTACTACCCGTCGGTCTATGACAAACCACACGATCTTTCAGCAGTAATGAATTATAAAATCAGCCGAAGGTGGCGATTCTCCGGAAATTTTGTCTTTTCATCGGGTAGACCAATAACACTTCCGGAGCAAAAATACATTTATGACGACCATCAGGTGGTGGTCTTCTCCGACAGAAATAAATACAGAATGCCATCTTATCATCGGATGGACATAAGCCTTACACTGGATGAGAACCTGCGTATAAAACGGATGTGGAAAGGAAGCTGGACTTTCTCAATCTATAACGTTTACGGCCGTAAAAATCCTTACTCTGTTTTTTATAAAAAGGGTCCAACCTCTTCGTCTACAGGCGAAAGCCGTTATGATATCTACAAATTATCCATTATTGGAGTTCCTGTTCCATCAATCACCTATAATTTTAAATTCTAATGCGACAAGAACTGAATTACCTGTTAATGCTGTTTATTCTCTTTGTCTCTTGCGAACAAATATACCAACCGGATCTTGAAAATGAAGGTGGACAGCTCGTTGTTGAAGCACGTATTACAAATGAACCAGCCAAGAATTTTGTTCATTTAACCCAAACCCGAAATTTTAACGATAGGGTACCACTTACAGATGTCTCAGGAGCAAAGGTAGAACTAATTGAAATTCAAGGTAGTAAAATTCAGAGTACTGAAAGTAGTCCGGGATTTTATATATTCAATTCAGTGCCGGTAAGCGGTAAAAACTATTTTTTGCGGATTGGAATTCTTAGCGACGTCTATGAGTCCGCTGAAGTCACTATGCCTGCGCTTCCAACAATAACCAATTTCCACACAGAACATGTCGTCAAAAAGGTCTTTGTTAAAACCGTAGAGGGTACTCCTCATGCTATCGATAAACCCGGAAGAGAATTCTATGTTGATTTACCTGTTGCAAATTCCCTATCTTACTATCGGTTTGATGTAAAAACGATATGGGAATGGCACTGTGATTTAAATCCAAAAACGCTTTCCCTTATTCCTTCATACTATGGATGGTATGTTTTTTATGAAAAAGAGAAGTTTAACATTGCCGGGCCGAAAAATTTCAGCCTGACAGATAAAATTGAAAAACATCCCCTTTTGACAATATCCTACAACATATATGATTATTTATATAGAGATACATTATTTTCCAAATTCGACACATTATATGCCAAAGGGTGCATTCTGCTTCTTGAACAATATGGCACTTCAAAAGAATCCTATGAATATCACGAAAAATTGAACAGCCAATTCTCGGCAGTTGGAAGTCTCTTCGATCCAATTCAGAATCAGGTCTATGGAAATATAATTTGCAAAACCAATCCTTCAAAGGTTGTTTACGGTTATTTCGATCTGAATTCATACGCACAGTACCGCTATTTCTTTAATTTGTCGACTCCGCCTGATGATTTTCCAATCCGGCAAGTTTTTCGTTATCCGGAATTACCCGACAGTAATGGGATAATGGAAACACAACCGGTAAAAGGTCCGCCGGATGAAATTCCGCCACCTCTCCCGCCACCAATTTGGTGGGAAAAACTATACTGAAACACAACACCCGGATTTGCCGGCACAACAAATAAACACCCGTCAAGCAGTAAATAAAAAACAGGCATTTTAACGTGAAAAGAAGAACAATTATTTTATTACTACTCTTTATCGCCCTGACAGGCGAAGCTCAGGAAAGGGAGCATTTCAGCCTTTTTACTGACCGCGATCTTTATATCAGTGGCGAAACCCTTTTGCTCAAAGTATTTGTGCCAGCAGATGAACTGTCAGGAATCGTTAATATTGATCTGATCAATACCAAAGGGGAAATAATTACCGGAATCAGCAAGAAAATAATTGATCATCAGGCTGATGGATTTATTGATCTTCCCGATTCCTTAAGCTCGGGATGTTATCTGATTAGCGCCTCGACTGCAATCTCTACTACATTAACAGTCAAAGAACTATATATTTGCAACAGATTTACCACCTTACCAGAATCGAATATGGCAATACGACCAATAGTAAATAACCCCGTTATCGAACAACCAGCAACTCCATTGCAAATCGACGGACTTGAAAAAGCTTACAAAACGAGAGGAAAAGTTAACTTTTCCCTTCATTTACCACCCGAATTTATTTCACAAATTGATAATAATCTGTTTGTTAGCGTTGCTGAAATTGCGCCCGAATACAGCCCTAAAACCTTCTTTAAGAATGCAAAACAAAAAACAAATCTATCCATTGAAAAAGATGGGGTTGTTCTTGAAGGATATGTCAATGATATTAAAACCGGAATGCCATTCAAAAATGGTATTGTTTATCTTTCGATTCCTGATACTTGTCCGAGGTTTAAATATTATATAACCGGTAATGACGGCCATTTTAAATTTCAACTGGATAACTACTTTGGAAAGATTCCTGTTGTTATCCAGGGTTTTGACCCTGAAGAAAAACACCTTCTCAAAATTGTCCTTAACCATCGCGACAGTCTGATAAGTAGTGTTCCAGAGGCATTCGAACAATGGACAATACCAGCTGAACTCCGAAAGACTACTGCAGACAATATTGAAGCAGCAAATTTTCGCAAAATATTTAACCGTCAAGAACTTACAGTAGATACCCCACCCATAAAAAAACCGGATGATTATCCTTTTTATGGACTCCCAACCGAGGTTGTCGATCCGCAACAATTTATAGAGCTACCTAATTTTACCGAAATTTCACGCGAACTTTTACCGGGAATTAAGTTCAGAACTTATAACCGGCAATCGTTATTGCAAGTCTTCAGTCCTGTAAAACACAACTATCTTAACGACAAGCCATTGGTGTTAATAGACGGGATTCCGATTCGTGATCTGGATATCATTAAAGATTTAGGGACAAAAGAGATTGACAGGATAGAAATTTGCCGTGACGAAAGGTATTACGGTTACCTGAAATTCCCTGGTGTAGTTGCCCTTAATACTACAAAACCCGACAACACACGTTTAGTGGAATCGGAAGACCTGGTCAAAATTAACCTTGACGTAATTCAACCGGACGTCACCTTAAATATCCCCTTGGAGCAGCGATTAAACGAGTTGGATCTTCGAAAGATATTACTTTGGAAACCTTCTTTGAAACCTGAACAAACCATCCAACTTGATCTGGAATCTTCCGATATCATTGGTAGTTTTAAGCTGGTTGTACATGGGAAAAACAAAGACGGATCAGTTTTTTATAAAGAACAAATTTTTGAGGTAAACTAATATGATTAACAGGATACTTTTTATCATTCCATTTTTCGTATTACTGGCAGCAACTTCACTCTTTGCGCAAGAAGAATCGCCCATAGACATGAATGCAGAAACAGTGAAGGGGAAAGCATTTGTTACATATCCCTCCTATTCCGGAGAACCCTTTTTGAATTTGAAGTTTCAATTGGGGGAAATTGAATTTTTAGACGGAACTAAAGCCAGCAATCTCGGCTTACGTTACAGTTCTTACCGGGATGAATTAATTTACTTCAATGAATATCTTTCTGATCAAATAGTCATCGATAAAATCAGTCTTAAAGGATTTTCATTCAATGAATTAAATGGGGAGAAACGGATTTTTCGCCGACAGAATTATGACGGCTTTATAAACGGCGAACGTTATTTTGAAGTACTGAGCGATGGTCCGATTTCACTACTTGCTTATCGAAAAGTTGATCTGGAGACTTGTGATCCATCTTTCAGCGAATTAGGTCTTGCCTACAAGCAATCATATAGTTACTATATGTTTGCTCCCGGCAAAGGTTATTCTCTCCTTAAAATAAACCGAAATTCATTACTTTCTAAATTCGATAGGCCAAACCAAAGGCTGGTAAAAAAAACGCTCCGTAGAAACAGGGTGATGATCACTGATGAAGCAAGTTTTGTATTAGCCTGGAACGTTATAAAAGAGAACGGTATAGCAATAAATTTCTGAACATAGGATGGTGAAATTTATAAAAAACTGAGGCAAATATTAACTTGTAAAATCAAAAATCACGGAAATTATTTCATAAATATAAATATCCCTTATAATAAAAAAAAGCTACTTTTACACAACGACAATTACCAGATTCTCCAATATTAAGACTAAAACCAACTGTGAAGTATCTTCAAATTACACATTTGTATAAATCACTCTTTCTGATTATTACAATTCTTCTTTCGGCTCAGTTAATTCGATCGCAAGATATTCAGGAGATTAAAGTAACCGGAAGTTTTACAAAGACTCCTATTCAGGAGGTCTTTAACTCCCTCGAAAAAAACTATGGAATCCGGTTTTTTTATAAGGATGAGTGGATTAAATCGAAAGAAGTTACAAAAATATTTACCAATGTACCGTTGGTACAGGTTATGAATCAGATCCTGGCTGACAAACAACTAACTTTTAAGTTCTTTCAAAACAATTCAATATTTATATTTCCACTTGGCGCTGATAACCGTTCAGGAACAGAAATTGACGATTCTCAGCTACTGGTAATCGGTGATCCGCTCAACCAGGGACGTTATCAGCGGGCCAAACTTCAAGGCAGAGTGCTTGACGGAAAAAATGGAGAGACACTGGCAGGTGCGGTGGTATACAATGTAGAAAGCGGACTCGGAATATCCACGGATTCGCGTGGAAAATTTACCATGGACATGGCTACCGGCGATGTCCACCTTCAGATATCTTTTATCGGTTATGAAAATCAAACACAGAAAATACGACTTATACAAAATGGAAGTGCCGATTTCGAACTTTTCGAAGAGAGCCACCTGATTGATGAGGTGACCATAGTTGGAGAAGAAGCGAAAGCCTCAAAAGCACAGATGAGCATGATAAAAATGACCTCTGTAACATTAAAAGAGCTGCCAGTACTGATGGGTGAAGCTGATCTGATCAAAAGTATGGTCATGATGCCTGGGGTTCAAAGTGTCGGAGAGATGTCATCCGGATTCAACGTGCGGGGTGGAAATACCGATCAAAACCTTGTCTTATTGGATGGTTCACCGGTTTTCAACACAACTCACCTGTTTGGATTCTTTTCGATGATCAACCCCGATGCTGTTAAAGATGTTACGCTTTATAAAGGTGGTATTCCGGCGGCATATGGTGAGCGGATCTCCTCTGTGATGGATGTCCAGCTCAAAGAAGGAAGAGAAGAAAATCTAAGCATAAATGGGGGCATCGGACTCATTAACAGTCGACTCACCATCGAGGGGCCATTTGCAAAAAAGAAGAAGAGCACTTTTTTGTTTGGCGGCAGAAGCACTTATTCCGACTGGATGCTTCAGCAGACAAAGAATCCGACATTCATGAACAGTGTAGCTCATTTTTATGATGTAAATGGTACTGCAAATTTGGAATTTGGCCCTAAAAATCATTTAAAACTAACCGGTTACTTAAGTTCCGATGTTTTTAATCTAAATACCAGTTCACTTTACAACTATGCCAACTCGCTCGGATCTATAAACTGGAAGCTAAACCTTTCGAAAAAATTAATTTCGAATTTAAATCTCGCGTACAGCAAATATGATTTAAAAATGATTGAGAAGGATGACGTTCGACCCGAAGATGACTATACGCTGAAATCGAATATTCAATATGGCAGCCTTAAATATGCACTTTCTTTTTATCCGACTGACAGACAAAGAATCAATACTGGATTACAGGCTATCGGATATCGGGTAAATCCGGGCGAAATTCTCCCTTCACACACCACCTCCAATGTTCTTCAGGAATCGATGCAGAAAGAGCAATCTGCAGAATTTGCTTTGTTTGTCGATGATGACTTCGACCTTTCCGAAAAGTTTTCCTTTAATCTTGGGTTGCGTTACACAAAATTCATCAACTACGGACCGGGAGTTGTTTACAATTATGCGCAAGATCTTCCAAGAAGCCAAGCCACAATCATCGATTCAACTGTTTTTAAAGGTGGGGATATTATTAAGGCCTACCAGGGTCTTGAACCACGGGTTGCAGTGAAATACAACATGGAGAGTGGCGGTTCATTAAGACTAAGTTACCAGCGAATTCATCAGTTTGTTAACCAAATATCAAACACTGCAGTTATTTCACCCGCTGATTACTGGAAATCGTCTGATCCCTATATTGCACCTTTAATTAACGATCAGATCGCCTTTGGTTTTTTCAAAAATCTCCGGAAAGGGAAGTTTGAAACATCAGCTGAAGTGTATTACAAAAAACTGCAAAACCTTATAGAATATAAAAACGGGGCTCAACTCGTTATGAATAACCATATAGAAACAGATCTGCTAACGGCCAACGGTTATTCTTACGGCATAGAGCTTTTCGCCAAAAAGAATGAGGGACGTTTAAACGGATGGATTAGCTATACCTATTCGCGGACTTTTCGTAAAGGGGAAAGTCAGTTCAATTCAGAACGCATCAATGGAGGAAGCTATTATCCCTCTGTGTATGACAAACCTCATGATCTTTCAGCAGTAATGAATTACAAGATCAGTCGCAGATGGCGTTTTTCCGGGAATTTTGTGCTTTCATCGGGCAGACCGATTACCTTGCCGGAGCAAAAATACAATTACGGAGCAAATCAGGTGGTCATCTATTCCGACAGAAATAAATACCGGATGCCACCCTATCACCGTATGGATGTGAGTATCACACTGGATGAAAATTTACGTGTTAAAAGGATGTGGAAAGGAAGCTGGACCTTTTCAATTTATAACCTTTACGGACGTAAAAATCCATATTCAGTTTTTTATCGAAAGGAAGCATCGCTTCAAAGTACTGAAAAAACCCAGTATTCGATCTACAAATTGTCAATTATTGGTGTACCTGTTCCATCGATCACGTATAATTTTAAATTCTGATGAGCAAAGCAATCATATACTTTTCATTCATCGTAATGTTCCTCTCCTCTTGCGAAGAGTATTACAAGCCGGCAATTGATACCGTCAAAGGTCAATTAGTGGTTGAAGCAATGATGACTAACGATCCGTCGCTCAATTTTGTCCATTTAACCTATACACGCAATTTTTACGACGAACAGCCTCCGGCAGTTGTTTCCGGGGCCAGTGTTGAACTCGTCGAAATCAATGGTAACGTCGTAAAGGGAGTTGAAAATGTTTGGGGTTATTTCTATTTCAATATAGTACCAGTAGTCGGCAGAAATTATAAACTGCGAATTTTCCTCGAAAATAACATTTACGAATCGGAGGTGGTTGCGATGCCCCCTCTCCCGACAATGACCAAATTTTATTCTGAACAGGTAATGAAAACCATCTATTCGACCGATGGTTCCGGTGCCCCCATCGCTTCTGTAATTCAGGGAAGAGAGATGTATGTCGATGCGCCTGTAACTAATGCACTATCTTATTACCGTTTTAATGTCAGATCAATTTTGGAATGGTTTTATGCACCGCCGAGTACGAATGGTCCACCGCCACCACCAATTTTTGGTTGGCAATCGTATTATGAAAACAATCAGTTCAACCTTGCCGGTCCTAAAAAATTCAGTCAGACGGGTAAAATTGAAATGCATCCGCTTTTAATGCGGGCGTATAGAGCTGACTATTACCTTCATTCCGACACATTAAGTCCAAGTGGATGGATTCTGATCATTGACCAATATGGCACGTCAAAAGGATCCTATGAATATCACGAGAAACTGAACAGTCAATTTGCTGCGGATGGGAGTCTGTTTGATCCTATTCAGACACAGGTATACGGGAATATCACCTGCCTGACAGATTCCACAAGAATTGTCTTTGGATATTTCGATATGAATTCTCATCAGCAATATCGCTATTATTACGATATGGCTGGTCCTGGAGGGGGATTGACACTGAGACAAATATTCCGTTATCCGGATATTCCGGACCAGGGGCGAACGATTAGTTTTCCACCTGAATGGTGGGAATGATAAACATTAAACAGTCCTTATCTTAAATCTGAATGCGTAAAGAACTGATATACATTTTACTTTCGCTAATACTCTTTACTTCGTGTGAGGAATATTACACACCAGATATTGAAATAATTGAAGGGGAGCTTGTTGTAGAAGCCATGTTTACCAATGATCTGACTCAAAACTTTGTCCATCTTACCAAAACAACCAGTTTTTACAGCAAGCAACCAGCTAAAGCAGTTCCGGGTGCAAAAGTATCACTGATTGAAATCAATGGTAATGTGGTTATAGGTACAGAAAGTGGAGTTGGATATTTCTACTTCAATTCGATTCCGACTTCTGGCAGGAACTATAAACTTCAGATAATACTCAATAACGAAACTTACGAATCTGAAGTAGTGACGATGCCTCCAGTTCCCTCAATTACTGATTTTTACACAGGCACTGTTACGAAAAAAGAGTATTCAACTGATGGATATGGTGTTCCAATAGCCCATACGGCGGTTGAAAGAGAACTTTACCTGGATGCCCCAATAACTGCCCAACTCTCTAACTATCGCTTCTCAGCAAGAGCAATACTCGAATGGGTATATAATCCGCCGGCTTTAAGACCGCCACCTCCTCCTTCGCACTTTGGCTGGCAATCGTACTATGCAAATAGTCTGTTCAATATTGCCGGACCAAAACAATTTAGTCAGGCTGGCAAAATTGAAAAGCACCCAGTCATGTTTTTGCCCTATGATACCAGACCAGTACTCAAACCCGATTCCTCCGCTGTTGGCTGGATCGTTATCCTCGATCAATACGGGATATCAAGGGGATCGTATGAATATCATGAAAAACTGAACAGTCAGTTTGCAGCTACAGGAAGTCTGTTTGATCCGATTCAGACACAGATCTATGGGAATATAACATGTGTAACAGACCCGTCTAAAAATGTGTTTGGATATTTCGATTTGAATTCCTATCGGCAGTACCGCTATTATTTATATATGTCGGGTCCAAATCAAGACAATGCAAATAAACCAAGACAAATCTTCCGCTACCCTTATATTCCTGATAATGGAGATTTAGTCGAGTCCCCCCCGTATTGGTGGGAATAAAAATCATGATATTCAAAATCCATAGGTATGAAAATAGTTGTAGTTCATTCAATAAATAAAAGATCTTAAGGTGAAAAGAAAAATAGTCATATTATTATTGATTTTTGCTTCTTTTATCATTAAGGCACAGCAGAAGGAGATACTGAACCTCTTCACCGACCGTGATCTTTATATCAGTGGTGAAACCCTCTTGCTCAAGGTATTTGCATCATCCGGCGAACAATCAGGAATCATCAATATCGATCTGGTTAACCGCAGCGGGAAAAAAATTACCGGTGCTATCCTGGAACTTATCAATAATCAAGCAGATGGTTTTTTATATCTTCCTGATTCGCTGAGTTCAGGATTCTATCTGTTACGCAGTTCAACGAGAACCAACAAAATGCTAACCAGCAAAGAATTGTACATCGCCAATCGGTTTACCGGATTACCTGAATCAAACTCAGATTTACAGCCGGCAGGGTTAATTCCAATAAATGAAACAGGTGTACCCGATCTGCAAATCATTGGTGTTGAAAAACAATATAAGCTGAGAGAAAAAGGGCATGCAACACTACAAATACCAACAACGTTAATCGATAAGGTTGATGGAGACCTGTCCTTTAGTATTGCCAGCGTGAATCAGGAGTTTACCTCACCCCAATTCTTGGAAAAATCAGAGCCGGAGGCCAGACAGTCCGCAGTAAAAGAAGGAATTATCATAGAAGGAATCATTACAGATCTAAAAACCGGGAAGCCGTTTAAAAATGCAGTGGTCTATCTCTCAATTCCCGATTCAATTCCCGGATTTCAATATTTTATAACTGCAGATGATGGACTATTTAATTTTCAGGTTGGCAAATACTATGGCAAAATCCCGGTGGTGATACAGTGCTTTGCGAAAGAGAATTCCAATTTACTGAAAATTACCCTTAAAGATCATAGCAATCTTAAAAATACAATGCCAGCATTTGAGCGCCGGACTTTTACATCCGAATTCAAAAAGAATGTTGAGAAAGCTACTGCCGCCGTCACTTTCAGGAAAATATTTAATCAACAGGACATTGCGATTCAACCTTCTCCTGTCGTAAAAAGAGACGCCTATCCTTACTATGGAATTCCGACAAAAACGATTGATCCGCAACAATTTGTTGACTTACCTAACTTTAACGAAATTTCGAAGGAACTTTTACCCGGCGTAAAATTCCGCAACTACAACAGAAATCCAACTTTGCAGGTTTTAAATGCTGCTCAGCTGTACTATTTTACCGAGCAACCTTTGCTTTTGCTTGATGGAATCCCGATACGCGATCTTAATGTCATTAAAGATATGGGATCAAAAGAGATCGATAAAATTGAGATTTGCATGAACGAGCGCTTCTATGGCGACCTGATTTTCCCGGGTGTGGTTGCCATTTATACTTCAAAAGCTGATTATACCCGCGTTCCGGAATCGAATGATTTGATCAAACTCAACCTCGAAGTAATTCAACCCCGGGCGATATTTAATACACCTTCGGACCTTCGGTTAAACGATCCGGATCTTCGCCAGGTACTACTTTGGAAACCGTCATTGAAACCTGCTTCAAAAATGGAACTTGATTTCCAAACATCGGATATCAAGGGTAGTTTTAAACTGATCATACATGGAAAGACCAGGGACGGATCGACTTTTTACAAAGAACAAATTTTTGAAGTAAACTAATATGGGCAACAGGATTCTATATATCATCACCTTTTTCGGTTTGCTGATATCCACCTCACTCCAGGCACAGGATGGATTTACGAAGAAATGGACAGCTGAGAAAATAAAAGGGACTCGTCAAATTCCATATGGTGTCTATTCGGGATCTCCGTTTCTGAACGACAAATTTGCCACCGGAGAAATTGAATTTTCGGATGGCTCAAAAATGGATAGCCTCGGATTGCGTTACAGCTCCTATCGCGATGAGATAATCTACTATAATGCAACAATTGGAGCTCAAATTATTATTGACAAAATCAGTCTGAACGGTTTTTCATTTACAGACGAAGCCGGTCAGAACCGTGTTTTCCGCCAGCAATATTACGATGGATTTCTCCCGGGAAACCGCTATTTTGAAGTATTAAGTGATGGTGACATCGCACTTTTGGTTTATCGTAAAGTAGTTTTGCAGGTTTGTCCTCCATACAATGACAATTCAGGCGTTCTAAAAAACATGTCGTATCAGGATGCCTATAACTATTATCTCTACAATCGCCAAAAGGGATACGAGTTGATAAGGCTAAATAGAAATTCGCTTATTTCCAACTTCGACAAACTCACTCAGAAGTCGGTTAAAAAAATACTTCGTAAAAATAAAGTACAGGTCACTGACGAATCAAGTTTTGTAATTGCATGGAACCTAATTAAAGAGAATGGGATAATTATCAACTTCTAAATACTTCATTATGGAATCGAACCGCAGAGAATTTATCAGACAAACGGCCTTCACATCTGCCGGAATTGGCCTTGTAAGTATCATTCCATCTCAGGTATGGGCATCCGATCCTGCTCCAAGCGATCAGATTAATGTCGCGCTTGTAGGTTGCCATAGTATGGGTTTTGGTGATTTAAGCCAAAGTCTGAGTTTCAAAGAAGTCAACTGCGTCGCACTTTGCGATGTCGACGAAACTGTTTTGAACGAAAGAGCCGCTGAAGTTCGTACGAAGTTTAACCAGACGCCATTACTTTACAAAGATTTCAGAAAAATGCTGGAGCAGAAGGATATCGACGCAGTCTTTATCGGAACTCCCGACCATTGGCATTGCCTGATTACAGTGGCTTGCCTTGAAGCAGGAAAAGATGTTTACGTCGAAAAACCCATGGCTAACACCATTGAAGAGTGCAATATCATGGTACGGGCCG
>Ga0209484_10000152_pt1 | contig 15791 bp, 16 predicted proteins | sample NGEPer16B_FD_185493 | JGI IMG/M metagenome (GOLD analysis project Ga0209484, IMG submission 185493) | Arctic peat soil microbial communities from the Barrow Environmental Observatory site, Barrow, Alaska, USA - NGEE Permafrost159B-16B... | ecosystem: Environmental > Terrestrial > Soil >... | reverse complement strand
TGGAAATGTCCCGAAATGGTGAACCTTCCCTTGCTCGTAGAGCGCACTTATGGGTTCTGCCCTGGTAGCTTTACCCCTGCTTGCATGAACAGATTCAAACCGCACAGAAGGATCTACTGTTTTGATGTTAAGCTCTACCAGATCCCCGCCGTTATTGACTTCCCCGATTATCCTGTTAGCCTGGTGTTTGTGATATGCCGTTGTTGCAGCTTCAGCCCACTTATTAGGGGCATCATGGACCGTGTAATCCCCGAGAATGTAACCATGACCATCTATACCCTTACCTGCAACTACGATACCCGTGTCATCTGAGCCAGCCTTAGAGGTTACTGCAGGATCAACTCCCACAACAACCAGAGATAATTGGGGGGTCTGTCTTACTCTGTTATTGTCAATATCTGCACGTTTCCATAGGGCTTCGGGGTTATCGTCCAATAAATCGCCGTTCAGTTCTTGCCTGCCTAACCTCGTCCCCTGATACTTTGAGACAACCCTTTCCAGGTATTGGGGGTTCAGGTTACTTGCATTATCAAGCGTGTTGCCTCTGGTTTCAACTGTCCGTTTATCGGCTATCAAGTCTCTAATTATTTTAATAGGCCTGGGAGTAGTGGTACAGATTACTTGGGGGTTATCTCCCTTTCTTAAACCAAATTCCAGGTTGTCCCATGTTTCCTGGGGGTACTTGAATTTTGCAAGCTCGTCTACCCATGCCTTCATGTGTTGGGGTCCTCTCAATTGATCTGGTTCGTCCCCTGAGTAAATGAAACATATAACCCCATTAGGAAATACAAGCCTACGTTTGGAAGGCTCATAAACAGGCCTGAACCACGGAGATGAAACTTTCAGGATAGAACTATCCCCCACTTCGACCATAGTATCCCTAACGTCTGCCTTTGTTTGACCCACAAGAGCGATTGGGGAATACCCCTGCATAGCCCACTGAATAACGGTCTCTGACCCCGTTCTACTCTTCCCGTAACCTCTACCAGATCTTAGCAACCAACAAAACCAAGATCCAGAAGGTAACTTTTGCGAAGGTCTAGCCCAAAAATTCCAATCGTACTTGAGCCCGAGAACCTGCTTATCTGACAATTTACTCAGGATATCAATTCTCTCTGATTCCGGCAGGGAGAGCAGCCATTCTGCTTGTGAAAAGTTCTCGGGCATTCTTCACCTCTTCATGGATATTTAATATATTTATATTGTTAGTGCTCGTTGGGGTTTTTAGCTTTCCTAGTCTCTCGTCTAACGAGTCCTGGGCTTTCGTTGCACCATTCAACGCCATCACAGCTGCACGGTAATCATTATTCACGAGTGCATGTTCAGCAATCGATAGAAATTTATCAATTATCTCAACTCTTTTATTAATTGTATCTATTTCAGCATCGGCTACCCTTACTTTCAATTTATCTGATTTCTCGATTGCCTGAGCTGCTGCCCTCTCATTTGCATCAAAATATCTGAATACAGTAGACGTTGTAATTGGTTGTCTGGATTCATTTGAGAGCGTGTCTGCTATCTCAGGATTGCTCTTGCCTGCACCCCTCAATTCCCTTGCTCGATATTCCAAATCGTTTTTTATGACGTTGTTAACTTTCATATATACCCACCATTAGAGATAACCAGTTGTCTATATATTCCATCTAACTATACAATTAGTTGGCAAACTATATATATTTTAGCTATTCGTGAATAGTGCGTTATCTTGTTGAATTCTCCAATGCGCATAGATGTTGAGAAAATAGGGTATAACGAACTAAAATTCGGGTAAATGAAAGGTATAACGAACTGTAGTTCGCAAAAAAGAAAAGATTAAGATTTAGCATTTGCTCTGAGAGAAGGAGGAACAGGTAGGTTCTTTCTATGGTCGGTGATTGTCTTTAAAGCTGGCACCATGCAAAAAGATTTGCAGGTTTGGCACCTATAAGAACCCATTTTATAGCGGATTCGATTAATGTCGGATGAGCCACATTTTGAACACACTTTGATGGTTCTCGTAGGTAACATGGTTACCACCCCCGTTCTTTGAGTTTTTCGGCATTGCTTAATACTGCCTGTAATCCAAGACTGTTCACAAAGCCAGGATACTTTTTATTGAAATCTCCCACGAACACAGGTACATTTTCAACAACTGAATTATACTCTGATCTTGCGTAATTTTTTAAGTCTCTTCTCAAAAGTTCGGACGTTGTTAAGTTTTCTTTACTGTCACTTTCAACATTTTGATTTAAAGATAGTGGTTTTTGTGCTTCGGACAAGATACGGACAGGATATTTCTTATCATCTTGTCCGTACCTCCCGCTATCGAATAAACGCTCTCTAGGACAGGATGATTTCGACATGTCGGTTGAGCTATTAAAATTAATACTTTCCGCACCACCAACTGTCTCTATATTTTCACTAATGTTTTGATTATTTTTATTTTTGTTTGCTACAAAGGAAAAGTCATCTTGTCCAAATACGTTTTCAGGTAAATTAACCATCATCGGTTGACCTGAAATTTTCGGACAAGATGATTTGTTTTTATCTTGTCCGATTTCATCATCATCTTGTCCGACTGGCTGTTTCCTCAATGAAATGTTATCCCACACTGTTACTTTTTTGCTACCATCCTTTGTGACATTTTCCCTGTGAGAAGTAAAACCCATTTCGCTTATCTTTCTTGAGAAGCCTATTTTAGAAACAAGTTCCGTGTTATGTGTTCTGCACCACTCCACGAAGGTCGCGTATAGAATGGTAGAATCAAGGTCTTCTGTTGACATTACTATACATTCGTCCATGAATGCCGCTGATGGATTACTATTAAGCAGGTATTCTTTTTCGATTTCAGCGAATGTTTTAGAATAACTAAACACACCTGTGTCTGTCAATTGCTTCAAGCCATTCAGCGCAAGGTTGAGAAGCCCAGAGAGCTCTTGCTCTGTTGTCAGTGACTTAATGATACCTTTCACTTCTTTAGTCGTGCCTCTGAACCTGTTAGCAAACTCAATCAAAATCCATCTTTGATAATACGCTTCGTCCTTTGGTCCCTCTGGAATTTTGTTCGCGGAAAAAGTTAGTTTAGCAGTATTTTTAAAACTAAATGGATCCTTGAACTTGTTTTCACCGTCTATGGTATCTAGACCACTCGTCAAAGCCTTGAATATATACGACTGATGCATTTTTGTGTCGGGTATATCACTGCATATACTGACCTTTTTTCCGTACAGTTGAGCGCGTCGATACTTCTCACTTTCAATCTTCTGTAGAGGCTGGCAGGTTCTACTTTCCTCTCCTACTGCTGCCTCAAGTAAACTCAAATACACACTCTTTCCTGTCCCTGGGGGGCCGTATAACAAGACCGCTTTCTGATGTTGGACTTCTAATGTCAGACAATACCCCATCCATTCGAACAGAAAATCAATATCTTCTGGGCGCGCTACGTCTGTTAAGAACTGTGAAATCTTTGGACATGTCGCGTTTTCGTCATAATTAATTGGACTCTGGCTAATGGACAAATACTTAGGGTCGTGTGCCTCAAATTTCCATTCCGATAGATTAAACAGTCCATTTTTAAGATTTATATAACGGTTCGCCGCCTCATCTATCTCTTTCCTCGGGATGTGAGTGAGAGATCTGATGTACGCAAGTGCTTCATTTACGTACGATGTTGTTGCTTTTTGGATATGAATAAGTTCAAATGTCGGGTTGATAATGCCCCAATACTCATTATAAACCTCGTCGTGTATTCTTCTGATATGGGTTTCGATGATAGCGTCCGCCCCTTCGTTTTTATAAACGCCATTATTATAGATGTAAATTTGTCCTGTATCTCTCATGTTAAAGATATCAAATTGTTTTAATATCTTATCCGCCACCACATCGAAAGGAACTCTTATCTTTTCCGGCTTGTCCGCCTTGTCTGTTTTGGGTCTTCCCCTAACACTTTCTATTTTTTCTCTACCAGATTCAATTTTATTAACATTGCACCATTCTATGACACTGTTGTATGCCTTTGTCGGTAGTTTCCAGCCTTCCGTTATGTCTTTTTTCTCACAAAACTTATTTTCAAGTGCTAGATGTTTCATTGCTAAGGTTGGTATAGGATCATCTTTCGGCAGATGCCCGTTATCTTTGGCATACTTCCAGATAGTATAGATTGTACTGGGGTCTTCAAAGTCTACGCTAGAACTCCCGCCACCATGCTCGAAGCCTGCACTATTGCAGGTTGAGAGACCAGAAGCTACCGCCAAATAAGTTAAAGCATTATGGCATACTCCATGCCTCCAACATGTTAGGAGTCCATTTGCTACGCTTGCATTGCCTCCGGTTTCTGATCCGTGGATTTCGGAAAACATAGGGAAACGTTCTCCTGGGTCGTCATGCTTCCCGGTCACATCGTAAATATCTAGAGACCATAATGCACTTTTATTATTGCCTTCCCGTTTCTCGTTTCCTTTATTTGCTTTCCTGGTGAGTTCTTTTGCATGTTTCTCTGCTGCTTCCGCTTCCTTCCTGAAGACTTCATTTTTATAAACTTCAGGTAATTCATCGAAGGTTATTTCCGAAACTTCCCTTTCTTGCAAGATTGAATATTTCCCTGCATTAGCTCTGTCAGCTTTGGGTATAAGGATAATTTCTTCCTCAGAGCATGGCACAAAGGAACCGGCACAAACAACATACTGCCAACTTAACCGCACTTCTCCTGCGTCATCAGTTGCTATGTTACTTTTTGCACTTCTTTCGCTTCCGTTATCGTTTGTGAAATAAAAATTATGTTCGCCTATTCTCTTTCTTGATCTGATTTTCAGAGTGGGTTTAATTTCCCCTACTTGCTCCATGTCGTCAACATCAACAATGCAAAGCCTGTCGACATTTGTTGCAGCAATGCCAATATTATATCCATCCTGCATCAAACTTACAGCTTTAGAAAAGGTTAGTTTCCTGGCTTTCCAGCTTCCCTGAAGAACTGGGTCTTTATACTCAGTGGGATTCTTATCGTTCTTTGCAAGTGCAAAATAAAAAGGCTGATATTCCGGCTGATCCTTCGTTAACGCTTCATGGAATCTCTTAAACTCGGTGGGATTTGTGGAGGTCATGTTAAGTCCTCCTTAGTTTCTCGACTTCAGCTTGGATCCAGTTTATATAATTAGACCTAAAGTAGCAGTCCCTACATTCTGAAAAGTCAGGTTCATCTAGCAGTACATCAAATGATCTTTTTCATATTTTTATTCTCCAAATGGAGAACATCACAGCAAAAGCAGTAGAACGGAAAATTTATGTAGCTCAAAGTCGTATTGTTAACTAGATAATTTGTGGATCAGGTTAACAATAGTGTACTACTATTGTACTACAGAAATCTTTAAATTCCCTAACTTCATAATATAAGATAATATCCGATTACATATGTATTCAGATATTATGACAACCGAAGCAAGGAATTTTTATTCTACAGCGTCCGTACCTTTTTGGCGAAGATACGGATGCACTGATGTTCTTCTTTTATATTTTCTTTAGTATATTTTTCTTTGATAAATGTAAATTTTTTTATTCTAAAGGTTATTGGGGTTTAACCATAAAAGCCTTTTGATGATGTTTTTATCGTCGTCCGGTGTACCAGCATGACACTTTCAGTATACCGATTACACCAACACTGTCATATGATGCTGTTACTGTCTTACACCTTCAGGCTACCGATGTACACAGAGCGTCAACCGGTACTGTAACATCTTTTTTATATTTGTTTATATACCCACATTTCATTTCAATATGTCTTACCAGTTCATTAAATTTCAAATCAAGATATTCCTTTAGTTCATCGTCTATGTACATAATCTAATCACTTCCCTTGTTTTTCCCGGTGCACTAAGCAAGTCGCCTTCTGACCTGCAAAATTCACGCCAATATAAAAAAATCCTCGAGTGTCAATTATGCCCGAAGTCTCGGCTTCAATATCTTTGCCGTGAAAAGTGATGTCTCTAGGCTCCGTTTTTGTATATAATACCAGTGGGTTTTTTCTAGGTTTCACACTTTATATTAGCCTTAATACTATATATATATAAACAAAGCTAAGTGAAAGTAATAACTTCTTAAAAATAGTCTCCCAGTCAGGAAAATGGTCTATAGAAAAGAGAAGGAATTAGAACAGGAGTAAGCTTTTAAGCATCGGGCTTACTTTCTCAACAACTTACTAATTAATCTTTTATGGTTGTTACCTTTAATGTGCTGTATGTTCTCTCCATGAGTTACTAAGAAGAGTTAGGGACCTTATTTTCAGGGCAATAACGACACGCCTTTAAGTTGTCTATATTGCCCGTCCTTCTTTTTTGATAACTGTAACAGGCCGACTGACACAAACACAAAAACTGAGATAAAGGATCGCATATGGAGAACTACACCGATATATCATCGGCCTGTTAAATATTACTTTACGGTTGGGAATAAATACTTTATTATATTATTGTCAGTAATATTAATAATTATTTTCAAGCCTAATATATTGTGAAAGAAACCGTATTTAGGGATCTTATTTTAAGGGCAATATTGATACGCAGTTCCATTTTCTATGTTACCCATACTTCTTTTTGGATTATTCCGCAATTTATTTTTTACTTTATAAATGAATAAGAAAAAATATAAATGTTAATATTCTTTAAATCTTTACTTTTTGTAATAGAAATTAGTCTAGAGAGATGTTAATAAATGAAAGAAACACTATACCAATTTACCAAAACCGTATTATTCATAGCATTCGGCACGTACTTCTGTTGTGTCCTTATAAAATACAGCATAGATTTAATGCAGTAAAGTGGATAAATGGAACAGACCGACCACTGGCAATTATAGACTATATTTCGAGATGGTAAAGATTTTTGTCGGCCTGTTATCCATCCTTTCTATTAAGATAATAAAGGCTTTTCTATTATTGTTTAACCTGGAGCTTCTCCGTGGCCCTGTTTTCCTTGTGACTGCTTGCTAAGATAGAGAATGTCAGGATGGTTTAAACCGTGACCAATCGTTACAGAGTAACGAACAATTATTTCGAAAAGAAAGTAAGAAGCTGTTTTAATTTCAATTTCAATTCATATATTTTTTATATTATCCTCTAAACGTATTATACTATTATTATATTTCGTAAAAGTCCAATCCTTTTATTTTCAGGATTTCTTTTACTTTTTAGAAGTTTGATTTTTTATAGCCTGGATGACAGGTTTTACGGTGTCTTGTATCTATGCCTTTTTCTCTGCCGTCCGTTACGCGGTCACAGTCTGTAACGGTGTGCTGATCATTCCTATTTTAACAAGCATTTCTCTTTCTTCTTCTGCGCTAAATTGCCTAGCCCATATTAAACGAAGTTCGTTTCTTCCGTGGTCTGCCTGATCTATCAGGATGTCTTTAGAGGCTCTTCTTTCTACGGCCGTTCTAAATACATCTCCTTTCATTTTCCTTAGATTCTTGGCGCTCTCAGGCCTGTATTCAGGTGGTAAAATGTGATTTACAAAATAATTGAATTCCTTTGAGTCAATTATTCGGGTTTCAATGTTTGCAAAAACAGAAGGGCCTTTAGGAATTAACTGATTAGTAGTAATATATTCATTCAGAAAATCAGCGCGTATTTCAGTTATGTTTTTAGAGGGAGCTATCAAAGATCTGTCTATTAACTCAGGTTTTACAGTTTTATTGAGAGTGTTTATTGATTCTTCAAGTGTTTCAATCCTCTCAGGTAGGTTAAGCTCTCTTTCTTCATCCTCATAATCTGAAAAGTCATTTAGACCTATAGCTGTCTCAACTGCCGCAAGTCTCTTTAAAATTCTTAATTCAGAAGTAGCAATGATATTTTCAATGTAATTTCTAAAAAAAGGCTGTACTTCTGGATCATTCATCAGCATTTTAAATTGATTAATCTTTTCTTCTTTAGAAGGACAATCAAAAGGTTTAAAATCTAATGTGTCATAGTAGCTACTAGGTTGATTCATTACAATTTTCTCCTACATTGGGGAATGTGGGGTTCTGAGCTGGAGACTCAGGACCTCTCAATCTTATCTTTTCTAAACAAACGCTTTTACTGTATTTAATTTCTCTGTCTCATCACCATATTTTCCACCATGGCTTTTTAGCTCCTGATGCTTCAATAGATTTCTGATTGATGAGCGTTTGAACCCGTCTTTGAAGTAAAAAGATTATTTTAGATAAGATAAAACGCTTGATAGTGTTCTCTACATGCAGTGGATGTATGGAAAACAGACTTCTATTTTTTTATATGTTGACATCTGTCTTATACCCAGAATGACGATGGGAAATGAAATTAAATTATGGGATAAATGCAAATGTATCCAGAAAATACGAAAGAGTGTCCAGGGAAAATTAAATTATGCCCGTGTGAAATTTGGTTATGTCCGCGGAAGATGGAATAATTATTTGGGGACAATCGGTGAATTTGGTAGGATTTTTTGGACATTGTCGGGTGTTATAGTCTTATCGATATTTGTAATATTAATTGCAAAGTCTATATGTGGGACGTTGTTTTTACATGATAACGTTGCCCTGTTCAATGCAACATTATTTCAGGATAATACAAACGCAACTTTACTTAGTGTGTGTGTTAATGCGATGCTCACCACGGCGCTTATTCTTGTAACAGCATCGTATGCATTAGATACTAGTACCTTGACAATTTAATTATGAAACATAATATTTGGACAGCTTCTCATCTGCAGTCTTCTTTGTAAACTTCCAGTTTATTTTCTTTCTATTTTCATTTCTTCTCTTGGTCCAGGCAGCAACTTCATTAGTAAGCTTTCCAATATCACCTATTCGCCTGTCAGTACATTCTTCGTCCATTACGCCAATCTCTATTTCGGCAGCGTTTAACCAACTTGCATGCTTTGGTGTGTAATGGAACTCTATCTTTTTCAGTATCTGTTTTGCTTCATCCTCGCTGAATGCCTCATAGAATGCTTTCTCTTTGTGGATATTGAGATTATCTGAAACTACCCGGACTACTTCAGTTTCTGAATATTCATCGATGACAAGAACTTTCATGAATTGTGCAAAATCTGTCATTGTTCTTCTTTCAGTAACTTGAGTGGCCCTTTTTCCTGCTTTGAATTCTACAGCCATAAATATGTTTGCTGTTCCATTCCTGATGTACTCATAATCATACTTCTCTGTACTTCCAGGCTTCATTGGAATGGGCTTTCGCTTATCTTCGATAAGTTGTTTCGGTTTCTCATCGAGACAGACAATAGGTCTTTTCGGGTCGTAATCTTCTTCGTATAGGTCAAGAATGTCGTACATTCTCTTTCTGAACTCAGAATCAATCGTCTGAATGCACCACATTTTTTTCAGTCAGGGTTTAAGTTTGTTTTTTTTCAAAATAAGTCTGATAGTTTCTTTGTTTATCGTTTCAAATCCTTCTTTTTTTCTCAGTTCCTCACAAAGGAGTGCAAGCGACCATCTTTTTCTTCCTTCAGGAGACTGTGTGCATGCTAGAGCTATTATTTCTGCAACATGCTTTTGACTATATTTTTCAGGTTGACCTGATCTTGGTTTATCTACCAAAGCACTTTGTAGACCTTCTTCAAGATATCTTTTCCTTAACCTTAAAGCAGTACTCCTACCAACACCTAATGTTTTTGCAATCTCAGTGTCCCCTTTTCCCTGATTTGCTAGTAGTAGAATACGTGCTCTGGTAAGAGATCTTGCATTTTTCAGTCCTTTTTTTATAAAGTTTGTAAGGAATTTCACTTCATAATTTGTAAGATTAATATTTAACATGATATATAAAAAGAACTCAAAGTATATAAATGACTCACAACTAAGTTGTCATGGTACTAGTGATATGCTAAAGCAGTCAAAAAAAGAACAACGAATAAGACACATCGAAAAAAGTCTAGAGAGTTTCTATATCCCTGTTCAAGATATTCTAGAGGATCCCAAATACGATTTTAACCCTCTAAAGCATCTACCTATTCATCCACACTATGAATATATGGTGGCAAAGTATAAGGATAGTACATCTTTGCCATGCCCACATATTTTACACAACATGTCAGTCCTTTTTTACCATGTACAGGCGATGGAGCTTAAAAAATTTGGCATATATCGATACCTTGCGGAAGAAAAAACAGCTTCTGTATTCGTAAAATATACATCTATGGAATCTTATAACGCGAATTTGCATACTTATAAAGACGACAACGATAAACTAACAGGATTTGTGAAAGTGGACTTTGATAAATTATTAGAATATGTGAAAGAAGACATCAAAGACTATCAAGCTGAATTAAATAAGTGAACAAAAAAAATTATACGTCGATTTCTGGGTAAAATGGAGTAAGTCTTAAATTGAAGTTACCATATTTTCCACCATGGCTTTTTAGCTCCTGATGCTTCAATGGCCTTATATGTTTGAGTAGTATTTATTGCAACTAAGTTTTTAATATCAGCATCTCTTTTCTCAATCTGTTGATCTTTAATGGTTATCTGACCTTTTAAGAACTCGATTTCTGTATTTTTATCACTGAGTTGTTTATCTTTTTCTTCAACTCGCACCTTAAGTGCAGCGTTTTCTATGGCGTCCTCCACAGATCCTACTTTGTCCGCTGTAACGTCCTCTATATGTCCGATAACATCCGCTGTACATCCTACTTTATCCTCTGTAAGTCCGCTATACGCCCTCCGTTCATCCTCTGTGATCATATCCATTAGAAGTTCTAAGCCTTTATTTATGGCAGCTGTAGGACTCGCATAGCCCGCTTGCTTCGCTCTTGAGAGATGCTCTTTTTCAACGTAAACACTAACCTTCTGTTTTATGTCGGACATTACGTATGACGTTAACGAGTTACTGTATAAAAGTTAATCGTTTTGGATTAAAAGAAACCTAAAAACGGATATATGCTTACAATACAAGTTATTAAATGTATTCACATTGTAATAATATTATTATGGCGTCACAGAAAAGAAACAAAGAAACAATTTCTGCAACCGTAAGCCCATACCTAAAAGTACAGGTCGAAGAGATTGTGGAGACTGGAGAGTTTTCTTCTACCAGTGATTTCGTCACTATTGCTATAATGGATCTTATCAAAAAACTGGAAAGTAAAAAAGACGAATGTCCGCCAAAAACATGACCCGTATTCTCTATTGCAAGCCATATCAATTCCATATACAACAATAGCGAAAGGTTTTTACATTTGTCTATCAACCCGATTCAGATTTCTAGTAGGAATCTCCTTAACTCAAATAGTTTGTTTAATTTTTGGTTTTTTTATCTCCATTATTGGTGAGAAGAGCTCCTATTACTATAGCGATGAGTGCTTGAAGGGTATAATAAGTTGCATCCGATGCCGTTATTTCATCTGGGAAAGTTATTTCCATGTTTGTGAGGTGTCCTATAATCCATGGTCCTATCGATGCTGATAATACAACTATGAATACAGCTACTACGTAATAATTTATCATGTCGATGTATATCATTGGTATCCGGATGCCTTTTTTATGTATTGTATTCATTGATAGCCAATGTTTGATTCTCACGGTTGCCAGATTCACAAATATTATAAAAACAAAAAAAAGTAATTGAAGAATTGGTTTATCCATATTGATGTGTTTGCTTTATCTCATATGATTATTTGTATGGGTGTTGTTTTTATAAATGTTAATTTTATAATGCCTATGTGTTTCTCTATGTTTCTTATCATTTGATGATGCCCTCATCGATGGAAGTATTATATTTGCCATATATATGAAGCCTATTGGTAGCGTTTTTAGCTAATTGTCATTTCTGTGCCTACATACTATGTAATGCGGGTTTTCTCAAACACATAGTTTCAATCACTCGCTGTCGATTTTTTTAGTTGAGTAAACCCGAAATACCATAAATTGCAGAATAATTCTCTTTATGGAAATTCATTAACCCATAAGTGATAAATGAAGAAAATGTTTCATCCTTTTAGCAAGAATAAGACAAAAAGTGTTACTTCTAGTTAACGCTCGTCACAAACGTAATAATTCCCTACTTTTGAAATGCCTTAATATAATGATTATGGATTGACTACAATTATTGGATTGCAATGGCATTTTTGGAAAAAAGAGTTGGAAAATTTAAAGGAAAATAGATTTCCTTTAAACCGAACATGAAATTCTTTGATTAACAGGCATAAAAAAATAAAGTGTCTACAGTTGATTAAGGATTAAATCCCCAAGCAAAGTTAACTTTGTTGTTTATATACTTATTACCTGAAAAAGTCTTCAAAAAACCTGGACTTTTATTCCATCCATAAAAGTAAACTGCTGTTTTACAATTCTTAAATGTATTTTTTGAAACCGTGGGAATGGAATCCTTATCTCCTATCAAAAGTCCACAGGCTGTATTAGAAATTGTGTTTCCTGTTATAACCTTTCCAGTAGCTTCATATAAATAAATACATCCACCTTTTATTTGGTTATTCATTATTGTGCCGCCCTTAGACACTCCTCCGCCAAAAAAGATCCCACAATTATTAAAATAGTTGTTTCTGATAATTCCGTAACCGCTTCCACCTGTAGCACTTATTCCATCTTTCTGAATCGTGAATCCATTTATTGTGCCTGTGCCTGTTCCTTCAAGCCAGGAAAACCCATCAACCTTCGGATATTTCACACCCATAAGGACAACGTTTTTACTAATATGGACCTGTTCTTTGTATGTGCCGGACGCTACATTGATGGTATCACCATTTTTTGCCGCATCTACCGCACTCTGAATTGTTTTGTATTTTACTGTGCTTCCTACATTTAGAGTGGAAGCCGATGCAGTAGATGAAAAAATAATTAGAAATAAAATCACAACTGCTGAGACTGAATACAACTTTTTCATTTCCCTGTTCTCCTTTTTAAAAAAGTTAATATTCAAAGGGTGACTATGACTTTTAAAACCTTTCTTTTAAAGTCAATATTTATACAAATGATAAAAACTTTAACTATTAATATAAAAATGATATTCTGCTATAACATGCCTGATTAGACATAGAAATATATTTCAACAATTAAACCAGAGCATCTCACTTATTTTAACAGCCGGTAGGAGGCAGAGCCAATAGTTATAGAGCCTGTAAGGTGTGTGGATATCAATTGATTATGATGACTCAGAACCCTGTAGACCTGATAAAAAACAATATGGACCAGGAATTCAAAGCCAATATGAGCCTATCCCTGATATATGGGGCTACATTGGATAGTGCAAAAGTTGAGCCCATACAAAAATATTTCAATCTTCCTGATAGTGCAGTCGAGGATCTGCTTAATTGTGATCCAGGAGAAGGATTATTGTTGATATCAAGCAGACAAGAAATAATACCTATTAGGGTTGAAGCAACTGAACAGGAAACTGAAGTCATTAAGGGCAGGTACGAACCTAAGAAAGCCCAGGTAATAGGCTACAGTATACTACCTGAATATGAGCCTCTTAAAGATCACCACGGAGTAATTTTAAAAACATGGTTGCAGGGTGACGAGTCTCACTTAATCCGCGAAGGGTGGGAGAAGGTGACGAACTTGCAGAAAGCTACAGGCAAGGGTAGTTTCAGTATGTTTGTACCTGGGGGATCTATCCAGGGTAACCAGATCAACCTTCCAGGCTTGGGTTCAATGACAGTTGAGCACTTTACTAGCGTCGTGCAGATGGAAAGCTACTTAGTGTCTCAGAAAATAGAATGTTATTCAGACCACAATCAAGGCGCTGATATTGTTTTTGTGAAAAATGGTAGGACATATGCGATAGAATACGAAAGAGGGACACGGTCACAGGAAGATCTTATAAAAAAGCGTGATAAACTCTTAACTTTTGATGATTATAGATTCGTATGCAGTCCTGAAAACTTCGGGCACATATAAAAAATAGTAGATAAGACAATTCAAAGGGGTGGTGCTTTTTCTGATTGGGTAGAATCCCTTTCAGCTTAACTTTCCAGACCGGCGCCATCGGTCTGTTTTGGGTATTTACTTATATACTAACCTGAGTTTTCAACGACCACCATAAAAATAAAACCAATCGGTTTGAATACGGTCTTTTGATAAAACGAGGCTTCTAATAACTCCGATTACTAGATTTTTATCATTTCCCCTGTCAGAGGTGCCAGATACAATAAGTAAGTATAAGAATATCCGTTTTTCAATTAGACCGACTATAGACCACTTCCTTAAGCGTTGGGGGTCTTAGCTTGCTTTATTTTTCTTAGTTTTTTAGCTATTTTATAGACTATTATTCCCGCTAACAGTATCAAAATATATGTGCCGAAAGCGTGCCAGATGAGAGACCACAAAATATTGGAAATCATCAACAAACTCAATAATGGAACTATCAAAAGCCACAATAAAAAACATTGAGCACTCATTTAATCACCTATTATATTATAGGTTTTTTGATCTGATAAGCTTTTCGTTATGAACAACAACTTTTAAATATCGAAGCAACAATATATTTATATAATTTGTTGTTAATATTACATAATATGCCTGGAGAATTCAATTGTTTAGATAAGGATGAATGGAAAGAATTACCTGATAGGCACGTTCACAAGTCAGGAAATGTCTACGCTGGAAAAGAGTACAATGAAGGCTATGAGGTTAGAGTATTTGTTCAAAAAGTGAAGGGGTGATTTAAAATGGATCAATTAAAAGCAATCTACATTATTTTATTTGTTTTGATGGCTTCAATACTAGCAGCTGGCTGTATTGGATCGGACAATAATTCTCAAGTATTGCAGTCTACAAACACGACTGCTCCAAAACCGGTGGAGACAAGAAACCTGACCGTCACTCAGGAAAACACGACTGTCGATGTAGACACCGCTTGGCAAGAGAACTTTCAGAAATATTCAAAACTTATAAAATTGGATGCTGAAAATATGCAAATGGATTGGACAAGTAGTGACCGGACTGGAACCGTACTAAAGACCGATGGGAAAGCTATTGTTAATGATACACAGAAAGCCTTAGATGAAAATAACAAGTCTACTATATCACCTAAGTATCAGGACGCACAGAACGAGTACGTATTAGCTCTCAATGATTACAATTCAGCAGGGAAATCACTAATAGCCATGGCAGATGGTTTAACGTATCCCGCAAGTGGCGACGTGTTTGAGAATTTTTACAAAAGATCTGATTCAGGAGAGCGCCATTTGAAAAAAGCGATTGCGCTGTTTCCAATGAACAATCCCTCCGTGTGATAAAACAAAACATTTACTTTTCTTTCTTTTCTTTTTTATTTACCCTTGTGGCAAACAATAAGTGCTCATATGAGCATAACCGGAAGATAGACAAGCAAAACAAAAACAACCCAAAGAACTTCACAGTACCTTTTTTTCTCTTCTCCACATAAATTCCAACAAGTTTAAATGTGATGTCCATAATCAAAATGTAAATTTCGATTGCTACAGTCAGTTTTTACAATTTTCAGGTTCATTTCTGAAAAAAACGGGCTGTTTTCCCCAGAATATTAACCCTAAAAGCTTGATGAGAGATTAAAATGGTACTGGACGAAGTCATAATCACACGGGCAATTTTTGAAGAGTATTCTAAAACTTTCCTTGAATACACGGATATCGATGTGGCACTTGTAGGAGGAGGGCCTGCGAACCTTGTAGCTGCAAAGTATCTGGCAGAAGCAGGAGTAAAAGTCGCCATTTATGAAAAGAAGCTATCTCTCGGGGGCGGCATGTGGGCTGGTGGTATGATGTTTCCACGCATCGTTGTGCAGGAAGAGGCCCGTCGTATCCTGGACGACTTTGGGATCAGGTATAAGGAATACCAACCAGGGTATTATGTAG
>Ga0209484_10000150_pt1 | contig 15803 bp, 13 predicted proteins | sample NGEPer16B_FD_185493 | JGI IMG/M metagenome (GOLD analysis project Ga0209484, IMG submission 185493) | Arctic peat soil microbial communities from the Barrow Environmental Observatory site, Barrow, Alaska, USA - NGEE Permafrost159B-16B... | ecosystem: Environmental > Terrestrial > Soil >... | reverse complement strand
GCCAATAAGCACGCCCGCCGATCGGGATTTGGTGGTCGATGCACTGAGGTTGTAGAAGCCGTTGCCCGCTGAACCTGGATCCACCGATGAGCGTGGTTTTCGGTGCGGGTCGTGACGCACGAATGTGGCTCTTCGGACATCCGGTAGGGGCGCGGCTCGCCGGTGAGCCAGGTTCGGTGGTGATGGGGTCGGGGTCCCCGAGGATCGGGAGCGACCAAGCTTCCTGATCTGATCGAGGACCTCGACGTTGTCCAACGCTACGGGGTGCGTCGGTGCACCCACGACTGATCCCTGCCCGCGCTGTGATGTCCTGCTCGGCCTGGACGGCGTCCATGTCGAGCACGTCGAGCGGGGCCCGACGGTGCTGACGGTGACTGTCTCCACGCCCTGGCAGCTGATGGGCTGCCCACGGTGCGGGGTCGTCGCGGTCGGTCGTGGACGGCGGGTGCGCCGGCTGCATGACGTGCCCGGAGCCGTGCCGGTGGTGGTCCGGTGGCGCCAGCGCACGTGGCGGTGCCCCGATCCGGGGTGTCCGGTCGGGGTGTTCGTCGAGCAGCACCCGGCGCTCGTGGCTCCCCGCGGGTCGCTGAGCTGCAGGGCCGTGACCTGGGCGATCACTCAGCTGCGCCACGAGCACGCCACAGTCGCTGGCCTGGCGCGCCAGCTGGGGACCTCGTGGAAGACGGTGTGGCGTGCGGTCCGGCCCCGGTTGGTTGAGCTCGCCGGCGACGAGTCCCGGCTCGAGGGGGTCGCCACGCTCGGGGTCGATGAGCACGTGTGGCACCACACCCCGCACAAGGCCGCCATCAAGGGTCCGACGATGCTGACCGGGATGGTCGACCTGACCCGCGACGACGACGGCCAGGTCCATGCCCGGCTGCTGGATCTGGTGCCCGGCCGCTCGGGGACCGTGTTCGCGGCCTGGCTGACCGAACGCAGCGTCGGGTTCCGTGACGGCGTCCAGGTCGCCACCTTGGACCCGTTCCGCGGCTACGCCAACGCCCTGCGTGACGAGCTGGGCGAGGCCACGCCCGTGCTGGACGCGTTCCACGTCGTCAAGCTGGCCGGGCAGGCCCTGGATGAGGTCCGTCGCCGCGTCCAGCAGGACACCCTTGGTCACCGCGGCCACGCCGGTGACCCGCTCTACCGGATCCGCAACATCCTGCGCGCCGGCGCGCACCACCTGAGCGACAGGCAGTGGGACCGGCTCGTCGACGGCCTGGGCCGCGGCGATCCCGACAGCGAGGTCCTGGTCGCATGGCAGTGCTACCAGCAGGTCCGCTCCGCCTACGCCACGCCCGACCTGGCCGCCGGGAAGAAGATCGCCGAGAAGATCCTGGCCACGTTCTCGTCCTGCCCGATCACCGAGATCGCCCGCCTGGGCAAGACCCTGCGGCAGTGGAAGAACACCTACCTGGGCTACTTCACCACCGAGCGGTCCAACAACGGCGGCACCGAGGCCATTCAACGGCCTCATCGAACTGCACCGCCGCATCGCACGCGGCTACCGAAACCGCGAGAACTACAGGCTCCGGATGCTCCTGGTCGCCGGCGGACTCGACCCCCACCCCCCACCGAATGTCCGATGAGCCCAGAAAGCCGACCGGTGGATCCAGGATCACTCGGTCCGGCCGCACACGGGCGTCATACGGGCTGTCAACGACGCCCGAGAATGAACCACCCTGGAACCCACCCGTCGCCACGGGGTCAGTTTTCAGCCGTCGTCAACAGTGGCGATCGGCCGCTGCAGATGGCCGGGCGCCTCGATGTGGCCGGTATCAGGCGGAGCCCTTCGGGATCGCTGTTACGGCACCGGCTCTGCATCTTCCCGAAGGTGCAGCATGTGGGAGGGCGGAGAGTGACGGCCACGTCCCTGGCCCCCGAGTCGTAAACCCGGGGTCGGCGCCGGCCACCGCCATCCCCGTGCGGTGACCGTTCGCATGGTGGGACCGATGCCTCAGCGCATCTGGCCGATGGGGAAGGTGTCCATGTCGTCAAACGACTGGTTCTCGCCGGCCATCGCCCACACGAAGCTGTAGCTAGCAGTGCCGACGCCCGAGTGCACGGACCAACTCGGTGATATGACGGCCTCATGGTTGGCAACGACCAGATGACGGGTCTGACTGGGCTCGCCCAGGATGTGGATGACGCGGGCATCCTCGGGCAAGTCGAAGTAGAGGTAGGCCTCCATCCGGCGGTCGTGGGTGTGGGCCGGCATGGTGTTCCACATGCTGCCCGGGTGCAGGGTCGTAACCCCCATCACCACCTGGCACGAGCGCACGCCGTTCTCGTGGATGTACTGGTTGAGGGTGCGCCGATTGGAGGTCAGTGGGTCCCCGAGCTCTCTGGTCGTGCCTTTGCCGGCCTCAACGAGAGTTGTTGGGTGGGCCGTGTGGGCTGGAGCCGAGACAAGGTAGAAGCGGGCCGGGCCAAGGTCATCCGCGTCGGTCGACGCGAACTCGACCTCCTGCGAGCCGCGGCCGACGTACAGGCATGAACCGTGGGCCAGCCGATGGACAGTGCCGTCCACCGTCACCATCCCCGGACCTCCGACGTTGACGACGCCGGCCTCACGGTGCTCAAAGAAGTACTCCGAGCGGATCTCGGGAAAGGTGGGCAGAGTGACGGATGTCGTCACGGGACTCACCCCAAGGAGCACGACCCGGTCGTGGTGGGTGTAGACGGCGTTCACGGCATCGTCGGCGAGGAGTCCCGGCGCTAGATATCGGCGGCGGATTTCCTCGGTGTCCATCCCCGGAAGCTGCTCCGGGCTGGTGGCGTAGCGCTGTTCCATCAAGGACTACCTCTCGTCATGTGCTGATCCTCATGGCAGTACGTGGGCCCTCATCAGCCCGACCGCGGTGGCGCGGATGAGTCCCGTACCCGCAACGACGGGCTGATCACCACCCGGTGGGCGGGCCGCCCCGGATCGGCCAGTCGTGCCGCGACGAGGCCGACGGCGGCGCGGCCGATGAACCGACGCGGTGGACGGACCGCGGTGAGCGGGGGGCTGCACAGCCCGGCGACCTCGTCGTCGTAGGCCACCACTGACAGGTCGCCGGGTACGGAAAGACCCCGCTCCTCGCAGCGCTGAACCAGGGCCATCGCCTCGGGGTCGGCGTGGACCAGCAGGCCCGTGGTCCCGGTGGCCAGACACCGGTCAACGACGGCGTCGAGCGCGGCATCCCAATCGGGTGACCGCGGGCTCGGGACGAGGGCGTCAACGGTCGCGTCCGCCGAGAAGCCGCACTCGAGGGCTGCCTCCAGCCAGCCGCGCCTCACGTGCGGTCCGGTCGGGCTTTGCCGGCTGAGCACCAACCCGACCTGCCGGTGCCCGAGCGAGGCCAGGTGCCGGACGGCCATGGCCGCGCCGAGGGCGTGGTCGGAGACCACGGACTCCACCATCGCGTGATGTGGTCCGACAGTCGCCGACCGCTCGACCAGGACCAGCGGGACTCCGGTGGACGCGAGCCAGCTCATCGTCTCGGTGGCGGTCGAGGCGTCCATCCGGGGCGCGATGACGAGCCCGTCGACCCCCACCTGCTCGATCAGCCGCGCCAGCTGGGGTCGGTCGTCGTCCGTGTTGTATGAGGAGCCGCGCAGGACCATCCGTAGCCCGTGCACCCTGGCCTCCTCCTTCGCGCCGCGCACGACGCCGGGCCAGTAGTAGTCGAGTGAGGGGACCAGCATGCCAACCGAGCGGAGCGCAGGCTGCTCCGCGGTCGTCGGGGCCTGCGGGCGGTCCTCCCCGGCGTCCTCGTCCTGGGCGATGAGCGTCGCGCCGCCATGCACCCGTCGGACCAGGCCCTCGCTGGCCAACTGGGCGATGTCGCGCCGGATGGTGACGGGTGTGACGCCGAGGACGTCGGTGAGCTCGGATACCCGCACCGTGCCATGGCGCTGCAGTGCCTCGAGCAGCTGGGCCCGCCGGGTGACCGGTAGGGGGCCGCGTGTGTCGAGCGTGCTCATCGCTCCTCCTTCACCGTCACGGTGAGCGTGCCGGACGGCGCGTCGCCCACGTCGATCGTCAACCGGGTGAGGCGGTCGCCCCAGACGTCGCTGAGCAGCGGGTCGTCGAGCTCGCGGACCTCGACGACCGCACGGGCCGTGCCGGGGTCCAGGCTCAGGATTACGGTACCGGCGTTTCCGAGCGCGGTGACCACGACGTGGCCTGCACCGAGGCTGACGTCACCCGCCAGCAGCAGGCGCACGGCGGTCGGATGCGTGTCTGCGGCGTCCTCGAGGTCCCAGGTGTCGGTGAGCGTCACGCGGTTGAGTGCTCGGTCGAGCCGGACCGTGCGCCACCAGTGCCGCACGTCGGTGCGCGGGTAGGCGCCGTTCAGGTCGAGCCGCAGCTGCGCGTGGTCGTCGTCGACCTCGGTGGACACCGCTCGCGCGGCGAACTGGCGACCCGGGGACTGCGCGGTCCCGCGGATCTCTGGAACGCTGTGCCAGCTGCTCTGCATCGTCCAGATCTCGTAGCGATCGGGCCCGAAGGTCTGCGCGGTGTACGTTGGACGTCCCGCGTCGACGATCATCGGTACGCCATTGAGCGCGACCACGACGCTGCCGACGTCGTTGTGGTTGTGGTGCTCGCCGTTGTGGCCACCCTTGACCGCGAGGGTCAGGCCGCGGGGGGTACCCGCAGCCCCGCGCGCCAAGAGCACCTCGGTCGAGGGGAGCCACACGTCGCGCGGGAGCGGAGAGGTGTCCGGGTCCGCCGCCAGCCAGGCGCGATCGGTCAGTGCCCGCAGCAGCCGGCCGAAGCCGTCGCGCTCGTTGGCCACCGGCGCGCCCGGTCTGCGGTGGGCCGCAGCGTGCCTGCGGGCATCCTCGTCGCCGACCAGGATCGCGGCCCGGTGCAGGGCGTGCCACGGCTGGTCCGATGGCGGGCGCGCGGGCCCGTCGGCGAGGTTGAGGTACCACTCGCCCCCGAGGTGCATCCGGTGCGGAAAGGCGACGGTCGCACGCAGGGCGAGAACCGCCGTCGCATCCAGTGCGCCGTCGGTGGCGTGCGCCAGGATTTCGAGCGCCTCGAGCGCTCTGCACGCCCCGTTCCACCAGTAGGAGTAGCCCTCGTCGATCGCACCGTCCAGCGGCAGGGATGCCACGTAACGGTCGATGCCCTCAAGGACGAGGGCCACCAGGCGGGCTCGCTCGGCCGGGTCCTCGACCAGGCGCAGCGCGGCGACCAGCACGTTGCCGTGGATCCACGGGTTCCAGTTGTGGACGTCGCCATCGAGACCGAGCCAGTGCCAGTCGCGGCGCCGGGCGAACGGCTCCAGCACCCTGAGCTGCGCCTCATGCCGGATCCGCTCGCGCAGCCCGGGGAAGCGCTCGTCCAGCTGGCTGCCGAGCAGCTGGTCGATCCAGGCGAGCTGGCCGACCACCTCGCCGGCTCCCAGGTCGAGGAAAGGGTCGGTAACGGTCGGGACGACGGCGCCGTGAACGCGCCGCGTGTCGTCGTGGGCCGGCCAGCACCACGAGCTCTGCTCGCACAGCAGGGTGATGCCGTCGGCGACCTCGTCGATCCAGTCCGGGTCGAGCGTGGTTGCTGCGACGACGGCGGCCCGGCTGAGCCGTCGCTGCCTGGCGAAGACGGCCTGCTCGTAGTCGTGCCGATCGCCGTCGCGGAAGTAGCGGGCATACCCTCGCGACGTGGGCTGGGGCCACGGTGTGCCGAGGTCTCCCTCGGCGCGGCGCCGGAGGTCGACGAGGGTCATCTGGTCGGCAGAGCCCGCTGCGAGGTCCCACACGGAGCGGTCGTCCGCCGAGGGCACCGGGAGGGCGCCGTCCGGGCCGAGAAGCAGAGCGAGGAGCCCCTCAGCGGTCGCGGTCGGCCACGCCGCGGCGAGCGGGCCGGCGAAGCGGTCTGAAGTCCCCATGTCTCCTCATCGAACCTATGCCGGATCGATCACGATCCTAGAACGATCGAGATCGAATCTGATCATATCAGATCGGTAACGACCATTGACACGTTCGTACATGAACGATTCACTGTGAACATGGGCGCAATTCGATCAGATCGAGAATGCGCACAACCGCGGCAGCGGTTCGGACACTTCGACGGAGAAGGACGCGTGAGAGACCACCAGGCCAGGGCGCTCGTGCCGATGGACGTGTCGGCCGACGTGCCGACGCCCCACGGCGCCCAGGCCTCCCGGACAAGCACCAGCACGGTCGCGCGCCCGGTGCGGGTGGGCGGCGTGCCCTGCCCGGTGGCGACGGCCGCGGTCGTGGTGACCGTATGACCGCGCTGTCCCCGTCCACCGGCTGGGCCCGCGAGCAGTGGGCTGAGCTCGCCGACGGCATGCTCGCCGCCGTCCGCCCCTACGCCTCCGACGGTCACGCGCGGATCACCCTGCCCGGTGCTGAGGGCGGCTACGGGCGCGCGATCGACGGGCTGGAGGGCTTCGCCCGGACGTTCCTGCTCGCCGGCTTCCGCCTCGCGGGTGAGCGGGGTGCCGACCCGGGGCACCTGGCGGAGTGGTACGCCCACGGTCTCGCCGCGGGCACGGACCCGTCCTCGCCCGACCGGTGGGTGCGCACGGGCGAGCACGGGCAGGCCAAGGTCGAGGCGGCGTCCATCGCGCTGGTGCTCGACATGACCAGGCCGTGGATCTGGGACCGGCTCACCCCTGCGGTGCATCAGAACGTGATCGACTACCTGTCGCCCGCCGTCGGGGACAGCACCTACCCGCGGACGAACTGGCTCTGGTTCCGCCTCGTGGTGCAGACGTTCCTGCGCTCGGTCGGCGGACCCTGGTCCGCCGACGACATGGCCGAGGACCTCGCCCTCCACGACAGCTTCCTCCGCGCGGACGGCTGGCTCGCCGACGGCGATGAGCGGTCCTACGACCACTACGTCGGCTGGGCGTTGCACCTGTATCCCGCCCTCTGGGCGCGGATGGCCGGGGCCGAGGAGCTCGCGGCACCGCGGCGAGCCAGGGACACGGCCCACCTCGACCGCTTCTTGCAGGACGCTGTCACGCTCGTCGGGGCCGACGGTTCGCCGCTGATCGAGGGACGCAGCCTCGCGTACCGGTTCGCGGCCGCAGCACCCTTCTGGGTCGGCGCGATGGCCGAGGTGCCGTCCCTCTCACCGGGGCAGCTCCGGCGCGCCGCCTCCGGCGTCGTCCAGCACTTCGCCGAGCGAGGCGCCTTCGACGAGCGCGGCCTCCTGACCCTCGGCTGGTTCGGGTCGTGGCCGCGGCTCGCGCAGTCCTACTCCGGACCGGGGTCGCCGTACTGGGCCACCAAGGGGATGCTCGGCCTCGCGCTGCCCGCCGACCACCCCGTGTGGACGGCGCCGGAGGAGGAGCTGCCGGTCGAGAAGGCGGACACGCTGCTTGCGGTGCAGGCGCCCGGCTGGCTGGTGTCCGGCACGCGCCGTGACGGCATCGTCCGGGTGGTCAACCACGGCACCGACCACGCGGTCGAGGGTGCGATGTCGGGGGACTCCCCGCTCTACGCGCAGCTCGGCTACTCCACCGCGACCAGCCCCCTGCTCGACGAGGAGGGCTGGACCGCCCCCCTCGAGCAGTCCGTCGTCCTGCTCGACCCGGCCGGTCGGCCGACCCACCGCTCGGGCATGCGGACGCTCGCGGTCGAGGTCACCGGCGCCGGGGCCGGCCGCGTCGGCGTCGCCGCATCCGTCGCCGCGGCGCACTGGCTGGACCTCCCCGAGGTACAGACCCACCACGGCTCGGGGTACCACGGCGCCGCGACCCCAGCGGCGTCGATCACCACGCTCTCCCTGGTCCGCGGACCGTGGGAGGTCCGGCTGGTCCGCGTCGACGGCCTGGCCGAGGGGCACGACGCCGCCACGCTCCAGCTCCGCATCGGCGGTTGGGCGGTCGCCGGACCGGACGCGGCGCCCATGACCCTCGCCGGCGGCGCCGCCGCGGCGACGGCCGCGGTCACCTCACGCCTGGTCGCCGTCGTCGGGCAGGCGGCGGCCTCGGGTACCACCCGGCGCACGGACGCCAGCCCGCTCGGCGCAGTCGCCGTCGTCCCCTGGCTCAGCTTCGAGGTGCAGGAGGGGGTCTGGATCGCCGTGCTCGTGGAGCTCACCGGCACCGAGGGGGCGATCCCGGAGCCCACCTGCACCGCGGCGCTCGACCGCGATGGACCCACGGGAGGTGTGACGCTCATCTGGCCTGACGGCATCCGGACCCGCACCACCATCGCGTGACCCCCACACGGACCCAACGAAGGGCCCCGAACAGAAGGAGCAAGCAATGAAGCGTTCGACGTTGACCGCTATCGGCATTGCCGCAGCGGCCTCCCTTGCCCTGGCGGGCTGCGGCGGCGACTCCCCGCCCGCCGAGCCCGACGAGCCCGACACCACCATGGAAGCGCCCGAACCCGTCACCCTGACGATGTCCGGGTGGAGCCTGAACGTCACACCCGAGTTCCGGGCGCTCGCCGACGGGTTCCACGCGGAGAACCCCGACGTCACGGTCGAGATCGTCCAGTACGCCGACGGCAACGACTACGACACGCAGATCATCCCCGATCTCGCGGCCGGCACCGCCCCGGACATCCTCGTGCTGAAGAGCCTCAACAAGCTCTGGACGTTCCAGTCCGGTGGGCAGCTGCTCGACGTGTCGGACGTGGCCGCCGAGCTCAGCGACGACGTGAGCGGCGTCGATCGCTACGAGATCGACGGAGTGACGTGGGCCATCCCGTACCGTCAGGACTCCTGGGTGCTGTACTACAACAAGGACCTGTTCGACGCGGCGGGAGTCGACTACCCGGACGGGACGTGGACGTGGGACGAGTACGCTGCGGCTGCCGAGGTTCTGACGGCCGGTGTGTCGGCCCAGGGGGCCAAGGGCACCTACCAGCACTCGTGGCAGTCGATCGTGCAGGGCCCCGCGCTCGCCCAGACGCCGGGCGCCGACCTCCTCAGCGGTGACTACGGCTACCTGAAGCCGTACTACGAGCGCGCGCTCGCTATGCAGAACGCCGGGGCGCAGGAGACCTACGGCACCGTCACCACGAGCTCGCTGACCTACGCGGCGCAGTTCGGCACCCAGAAGACCGCGATGCTGCCCATGGGCTCGTGGTACATCGCGACCATCCTCCAGCAGCAGGCCAGCGGCGAGGCGGACGACTTCGAGTGGGGCATCGCCCCGATCCCGCAGTTCGACGACAGCACGACCGGTTCCGACAACGTGCCGGTGACCTGGGGTGACCCGACGGGCGCGGGCATCAACCCCGCGATCGACGAGGCCAAGCTCGACGCCGCCAAGCGTTTCCTCGCCTGGCTCGCCGGCGAAGGCGGCGCGACGGTCCTCGCCGGGCTCGGTGTGACCCCGGCGCTGAGCAACGACGTCGTGACGGACACGTTCTTCGCGCTGGCGGGCCTGCCCACCGATGAGCTGTCGAAGTGGGCGTTCACGACGCACGACACCCGGCCGGAGAACCCCGTGTCTGCTGAGACCGCAACGGTCCAGGGCATCCTCAACGACGCACACTCGGCGATCATGTCCGGAAGCGTGGCCGTTGACGACGCGATCGCCGAGGCCGAGACTCGGGTGGCCTCCGAAGCCGGGATCGGCTGAGCCGATGCCGTCGACCCGGCCGGTGCGCCGCAGCGCGGGGCACCGGCCGGGTTCCGCTCGCCGGAACCGTATCCAGGAGAACAAATCACATGTCCATCGAGGTACTACTCGACCGCCGGCAGCAAGCGGTACGCCGTCGGGGTCGACTGAGGCGACACAACGCGCTCGTCGGCTGGAGCTTCATCCTGCCGAACTTCGTCGGGTTCGCGATCCTGACACTCCTGCCCGTCCTGGCGCTGTTCTTCCTGGCGTTCACCGGCTGGAACGCCTTCGGCAACGCGCCTTGGGTCGGTTCGGACAACTTCACGCGGATGATCAGCGACCGGTTGTTCCACGAAGCGCTGTACAACACGGTCTACTACACCGCCTTTCACATCCCGCTGACGTTCGCTGCATCCCTCGGCCTGGCGCTCCTGCTCAACCGCAAGCTGCGTGGCGTCGCCTTCTTCCGCACCGCGGCCTTCTTCCCCTACATCACGTCGATCGTGGCGATCGCGGTTGTGTGGAACATGCTCTTCAGCCCCGAGTTCGGGCCGATCAACCAGTTCCTGCAGGCGCTGGGAGTCTCCGACCCGCCGGGTTGGACCTCCTCGACCGACTGGTCGATGCCCGCGGTCATCATCGTCGCCACCTGGCGTGAGATGGGCTACTACATGCTGTTGTTCCTGGCGGGGCTGCAGACCATTCCGGCGGACCTGTACGAGGCCGCGCGCGTGGACGGCGCCGGGGCCTGGCAGCGGTTCTGGAACGTCACGCTCCCGGGCCTCAGGCCGACGACGTTCTTCGTCACCGTCATGTTGATGATCGGCAGCTTCAAGATCTTCGACCTCATCCTCGTGATGACCAACGGAGGCCCCGGAACGTCGACCGTGGTGCTGTCCCAGTTCATCTACCGCAAGGCCTTCGTTGAGAACCAGTTCGGCTATGCGTCGGCCGCCTCGATCGTCCTCTTCCTGATCTGCATCACGGTCACGGTCGTCCAGTTCCTCGTCAACAAGAGGCGGGAAGCCTGATGGCGACCACCCTCGTCCCCTCCGCCAGCGCCGGGTTGGTTCAGGCGCCGGTGCTGCGCAGACCACCGCGTCGCCGGGTCGGAACGGTCGGCAGGATCCTCGGGTACGCCGCGATGATCGTTGCGGCGGCCGCCGTCCTGCTGCCCTTCTACTGGATGGTGATCTCGTCCCTGAAGACGAACAACACGGTCTTCACGGCGCCCATCCAGTGGGTGCCCGAGGTATTCCAGTGGCACAACTACGTGGACATCTTCACCCGCGCGGAGATGACGACGTGGCTGAAGAACACCCTGCTCCTGTCGGTCGTCGTGACGTTCCTGCAGGTCCTGACCGGCAGCTTCGCCGCGTACGGCTTCTCCAAGGTCCACTTCCGCGGGCGCGACGCGCTGTTCCTCGTCTACGTCGGCACGATCGCGGTCCCGTGGCAGGCGTACATGATCCCGCAGTTCATCCTGTTCTCGAAGCTGCACCTGTCGAACACGCTCTGGGCGATCATCGCGTTGCAGGCGTTCGGGGCCTTCGGCGTCTTCCTCATGAGGCAGTTCTACGAGACGGTCCCAGAGGAGCTGAGCGAGGCCGCCAGGCTCGACGGGCTCTCGGAGTACGGCATCTGGCGGCGCATCATGCTGCCGCTGTCGGTGCCGGCCCTCGCCTCCCTCGCGCTGCTCACCTTCGTCAACACGTGGAACGACTACCTCGGGCCGCTGCTCTACCTCCGGGACCGGGACCTGTGGACGATCCAGCTCGGGCTGCGGACGTTCGTCACGCAGTACAACACCGAGTTCGCGCTGATCATGACCGGCTCGGTGCTCTCGGTCCTCCCGGTCGCGATCATCTTCATGCTCGGTCAGCGCTACTTCGTCCAGGGCATCGCGACGACCGGGATCAAGGGCTGATCGCGATGCGCCTGCGGATCCCTGACGGAGTGCTCAGCACCCTCTTCGGTGTCGCGTACCTCGGCCTGGCAACCAATGCGCTGCTGGTCGTCGCGTGCCTGCCACTCCTCATGCTGATCGTCGCCACCGACCCTGCCGTGACCTGGCCCGTGCTGGTCGTGTTCGCGCCCCTGAGCCTTCCCGCATTCGTCGCGACCTGCCAGGTGTTCGCCGACTCTTCCGACGGCGTCGTACGGACCTTCGCCCGCGCGTGGCGGCGGTCGTTCCGCAAGGCCGTCGCACTCGGAGTCATCGTGACGGGCCTGGTCACCGTGCTGGTGGTGGACGTCCGGGCGCTCTTCGGGCAACGAGTCGGGGGCGTAATGGTCCCCGTCCTCGTGGTCATGGCGGTCCTGGTGGTCGTCACCGCGATCCACGCGGTCGTGGTGCTCGCCGACGCGCCGACCGCCCGCCTGAGGGACGTGCTGTGGTGGTCGATGTTCCTGGCCGTTCGCCGTTGGTACCTCGCTGGGGTCTCTCTCGTCGTCATGGGAGTGCAGGCGGCGTTCCTCGTCGAGCACCCTGCTCTTGCCCTGGGTCTGTCGGCTACACCTGCGCTCTACGTGGTGTGGGCGAACGCCCGCCACGCGCTGCGTCCGGCGTTTGTCGCGGCGGGCCAGGCAGGAGCGGCCGCCTGACCCCTCAACGATCGCGGACCTGGCTCGCCGACACGGACCCGCACGCACCTTGATCCCAGGAGAACTCATGACCACGACCGAAGCCGCAGCGAGCCAGGCCTCTACCGACGCCGCAGTCGAGACCGCTCTAACCACGGTTGCCCGCAACATCCCGATCTTCGCCACGAAGTACCCGGCGGACACGACACGCGGCGACGTCTATCCGTACCGGCCCGCGACCGCGACCCTGCCCGAAGGGTCCAACTACGGCTGGACGACGAGCTTCTGGCCGGGTCAGCTCTGGCTCGCTGCCGAGCTCACGGGCGAGCAGAGCTATCACGACGCCGCGCGGGCACACGTGGCCAGCTTTGCGACCCGGGTACGCGACCGGATCGACCTCGACACTCACGACCTGGGCTTCCTCTACACGCTTGCGTGCGTGACGGCGTGGCGGCTCGACAGGGACGTCGTCGCCCGTGCCGCGGCCCTCGCCGCGGCCGATGCGCTCATGCTCCGGTTCCTGGAGCCGGCGGGGATCATCCAGGCCTGGGGCGGCCTGGGCGACCCGCACCAGCGTGGCCGGACGATCATCGACAGCCTGATGAACATGCCGTTGCTCTACTGGGCGAGCGAGGTGACCGGAGACCCGCGCTTTGCCCAGGCCGCCCAGCGGCACACCGCGCAGCTGCGTGACCACATCGTGCGACCGGGCGGATCGACGTTCCACACCTACTACTGGGACACCGTTACGGGGAAACCGCTACGTGGGGCGACCGAGCAGGGCGAGTCGGACGTCTCGTGCTGGGCGCGGGGGCAGGCGTGGGGGATCTACGGCTTCGCACTGAACTTCCGCTACACGTCGGACGAGAGCTTTCTGCGCGCCGCCGAGCGGTGCGCTGACTACTTCCTCGACCACCTGCCGGCCGATCATGTCGCATTCTGGGACCTGGTGTTCACCGATGGCAGTGGCGCGGAGCGTGACAGCTCGGCGGCGGCCATCGCCGTCTGCGGGCTGGACGAGCTCGCGTCATGGCTGCCCGACGGCCCGCGCAGGCAGCGCTACCGGGCGGCAGCGCAGGCGATCCTTGCCTCGCTCGCGGCCAGCTACTCGACCGCCGACAACCCCGAGTCCAACGCCCTGCTCCTGCACGGTGTCTACGACATTCCGAAGTCGGTCGGGGTCGACGAGGGGAACCTCTGGGGGGACTATTTCTACCTCGAGGCACTGACCCGCGCGATCAAGCCCGACTGGAAGCTCTACTGGTGAGGGCGGCGGAGATGACGGTGATCGCTGTCGGGTTCGCCTCACCGCCCGGTGCAGCGGGAGGTGCGGCATGCGACTGGTGACCTTCGAGCGCCACGGTCAGGTGCGCGTCGGCGTGCAGGTCCTCGGCGAGGGCGGGGCCGCCGTTCTGGACCTGAACGAGGTCGAGCCTGAGCTCCCCGGCGAGATGTCGCTGCTGCTCGCGGCAGGAGAGCCTGCGCTGGCCCGCGTGCGGGCGGCCGTCGCGGCTGCGGACCCGGCGGCCCTGCTGCCGGGGGCAGATCTCACCCTGCTGGCACCTGTTCTGCGCCCGGGGAAGATCCTGTGCGTCGGCTACAACTACCGCGGGCATGCCGCCGCCGGGGCTGTCGAGCTACCGGAGTTCCCGGAGATCTTCGCCAAGACGGCGAACACGGTGATCGGGCCGGGAGAGGCCGTCATCCTGCCGCGCGTCAGCCAGCAGGTGGACCCCGAGGCCGAGCTCGCCGTGGTCATCGGCAGACGTGGTCGGGACATCCCGGACTCCGAGGCCCCCGGTCATGTTGCTGGGTACAGCATCTTCAACGACGTCAGCGCTCGCGACTACCAGAGTCGGGGCAGCCAGTGGTTGCTCGGCAAGTCCTTCGACACCTTCGGTCCGCTCGGCCCGGCGGTGGTCACCCGCGATGAGGTCCCCGACCCGCAGCGCCTCGACCTGGAGCTCAAGGTGAACGGCGTGGTGACGCAACAGGCCAACACGCGCGACATGATCTTCACCGTCCCGTTCCTCGTTGCGTACCTCAGCACGGTCATGACCCTCGAGCCGGGTGACATCATCGCCACGGGCACGCCCGCCAGGCTGCCCGAGGCGAAGCAGGCTCAGCGGTTCCTGAGGCCGGGTGACGTGATGAACATCACGATCGGCGGTCTCGGCACGCTGACCAACACGGTTGCGTCGGACGAGCAGGGGTGGAGCCGATCAGGCAGGCGCCCGGGGGCCACCCAGACGCGCAGCTCGACCAGGAGGGGAATCGCATGATTCTGGATCAGTTCAAGCTGGACGGTCGGGTGGCCTTGGTGACCGGCGCGCGACGCGGGCTGGGCCGGGGGTTCGCCCTGGCTCTCGCGGAGGCCGGTGCCGACGTCGCCCTCCTCGACAGATCGGATGCGACCGAGACCAGAGAGCTCATCACGAGGCTCGGCAGGCGCAGCCTCAGCGTGACGTGTGACCTGAGCACAGCGACAGTCGACGAGCTCGGGGCAGTCGTCGGGCAGGTCGTCGACGAGCTGGGCCGCCTGGACATCTTGGTCAACAATGCGGGGATCATCCGCCGGGCCCCGGCGGTCGACGTCAGCGAGACCGACTGGAACGACGTCCTGCAGGTCAACCTCAACGCCGTCTTCTTCCTGTCCCAGGCGGCAGGCAGGGTGATGATCGGCCAGGGCGGCGGCAAGATCATCAACGTGGCGTCGATGCTCACATTCCAGGGCGGCGTGCTCGTGCCGTCCTACACGGCGGCCAAGCACGGCGTCGCTGGCGTGACCCGTGCGCTGGCGAACGAGTGGGCGAGCACGAACGTCAACGTGAACGCCATCGCGCCGGGGTACATGGCGACCGAGAACACCGCCCCGCTGCGCGCGGACGAGGCGCGGGCCCAGGCCATCCTCGACCGTATTCCGGCCGGGCGCTGGGGCACCCCGGACGACCTGATGGGCGCCGTTGTCTTCCTGGCGTCCGACGCAGCGCGTTACGTGCAGGGCGCGATCCTCCCGATCGACGGGGGATGGCTGACCCGATGAACGGTGCGGAGCCCCATGAGGACCGCGTTCCTGGGGCGGAGGAGCCGTTGCGCGAGGAGTTTGCGGCGTGGTCGTTCTGGGAGACGGCCACGGCCGAGCAGCGCGCCGACCAGCTCGACCGGCTCGCTGCGCTGCGGGCCAGGGGGTTCGCCGTCGGCGACGGCTGCACGGTGTCACGGCTTGCGGCGGTGCATCCGGATGGCTTCGAGCTGGGCGACCGCAGCTATGTCGCGGCGCATGCGCACGTGTCGGGCGTGGTCACCATCGGCGCGGACTCCTCGGTGAATGCGTTCGCAACGGTTCGGGGTCGCGTGACCATCGGTCGCGCGGTGCGGATCGGCGGGCACACCTCCATCCTCGGCTTCGACCACGGCCTCGCCGACATCGACCAGGAGATGTTCCGCCAGCCGCTCACCTCGGCCGGCGTCTGGATCGGTGACGACGTCTGGATCGGCAGCCACGTCGTGGTCCTGGACGGTGTGCGGATCGGGTCGCACGCGGTGGTCGGGGCGGGCTCCGTGGTGACGAAGGACGTGCCCGACTGGGCGGTTGTCGTCGGCAACCCGGCCCGTGTGGTGCGTGACCGGCGCGGGCCCGGTCGGCGAAGGCGGTCAGCCGGCCGGGCC
>Ga0209484_10000149_pt1 | contig 15850 bp, 16 predicted proteins | sample NGEPer16B_FD_185493 | JGI IMG/M metagenome (GOLD analysis project Ga0209484, IMG submission 185493) | Arctic peat soil microbial communities from the Barrow Environmental Observatory site, Barrow, Alaska, USA - NGEE Permafrost159B-16B... | ecosystem: Environmental > Terrestrial > Soil >... | reverse complement strand
GTCCGAGGTCGCCGCGCGGTTCCTCCTCCGCGCCGGCTACCAGGAGGTCGCGCATCTCGAGGGTGGGATGCTTGCATGGCGCGGCGGGCTGACCGCCGCCGACGGGTCGGCGCCATGACGGGGGAGCAGCGGATGAGGACGGTGGCCGAGCACCTGGCGACCGCGTTGGCGCTGGTCGCGCCGGTGCCGTCGGTGACAGTGCCCCTCGCCGAGGCGCTGGGCGGCTGGCTGACACGGGACGTCGTCTCGGGCGACGACCTGCCCCGCTGGGACAACTCGGCGATGGACGGCTACGCGGTCCACGCGGCGGACACGGTGAACGCTCGGCTTCGCCCGGTCCGCCTGTCGGTGATCGCCGACCTCCCCGCCGGGAGCGCGGAGGTCCCCGTCGTGGGGCCGGGGACCGCCGCCCGGATCATGACGGGAGCACCGGTGCCACCGGGTGCCGACGCGATCGTTCCGGTGGAGGCGACCGATGGCGGGACGAGCAGCGTCCTGATCGCTGCCGCCGCCGCCACCGGTGCCCACATCCGCCACGTGGGTGAGGACCTGCACGCCGGCGACCTCGTGGTGCCGGCGCACACGCGTCTGGGCGCCCGGCAGCTCGCGGCGATCGCCTCCGTCGGGGTGCCGACCGTCGAGGTCCGTCGCCGACCGGTCGTCGCTGTCCTCTCGACCGGCTCGGAGCTCGTGCCCGCCGGCGCCGTGCTCGGTCGCGGCCAGATCCCGGATTCCAACTCCCTGCTGCTGGCCTCGGCGGTGAGTGCGGCCGGCTGCCTGGTCCGACGCGTCGGGGGGGTAGCCGACGACACCGCAGCGCTGGTGCGTCTGCTCGAAGCGCTCGACGGCGTGGTCGATCTGGTCGTCACCTCCGGCGGGGTGTCCATGGGTGCCTACGAGGTGGTGCGTGAGGCGCTTGCTGCCCTGCCGACGATGGCGTTCGTCGAGGTGGCGATGCAGCCGGGCAAGCCCCAGGGGCTCGGCACGCTCTCCGGTGGGACACCGATCCTGTGCCTGCCTGGCAACCCGGTCAGTGCGTTCGTGTCCTTCGAGGTGTTCGTCCGCCCGGTGATCGACCGTCTCGCCGGGCGCCCGGACGGCCAGGCGAGCGTCATCCGTGCCACCGTCGACGACGAGTGGCGCAGCCCGCCCGGCCGGACCCAGTACATGCCGGTCGTGCTCACCGGGGGCGAGCAGGATCTGCGCGCGCGGCGTGCGGTCCCTGGCGGGTCGGCCTCGCACCTCGTCGCCGGGCTCGCCCGCGCCGACGGCCTCGTGATCGTCCCCTCCGACGTCGAGCGTGTCCGCGCCGGCGACCAGCTCGATATCCTGAGGACCCCCTGATGAGCGACCAGCCGTTCACCCATCTCGACGCGGCGGGCCGGGCCCGCATGGTGGACGTCACCGCCAAGCTCCCGACCGTGCGTGAGGCGACGGCCGAGGGCTTCGTGCGCTGCGCCGAGACGGTCGTCGCGGCGTTGCGCTCCGGTGAGGTGCCCAAGGGCGACGTGCTGGCCGTGGCCCGGGTCGCGGGGATCGCCGCGGCCAAGCGCACCCCCGACCTGCTGCCTCTTGCCCATGTGATCGGCGTGCACGGTGTCGTGGTCGACCTGGAGGTCGTCGACGCGGGCGTGACGGTCAGCGCCACCGTGCGCACGGCCGATCGGACCGGGGTCGAGATGGAGGCGATGGTCGCGGTGAGCGTCGCCTGCCTCGCCGTCGTCGACATGGTCAAGGGCCTGGACCGCATGGTCGAGATCGACCGCGTCCGCCTGCTCGCCAAGTCCGGCGGCAGGTCGGGCCAGTGGAGCCGCACGACGGAGGATGAGGTCAGATGAGCACGGACACGCAGTGGTCGTTCGACGCGATCGTCCTCGCGGGCGGTGAGGGGATCCGGCTCGGGGGCGTGGACAAGGCGGCCGTCCCCGTCGGCGGCCGGCCGATGCTCGCCCATGTGCTGGATGCCGTCCGCGATGCTCGGCGGACCGTCGTGGTCGGCCCGCCGACGCTCGAGACCTTCGGCATGGACCGCGTCCAGGAGGATCCGCCGCTCGGTGGCCCGGCCGCGGGCCTCGCCGCCGGGCTCGCGCACGTCGGCGCTGGCGACGAGGTCCCCGTCGTGGTCCTCGCCTGTGACCTCCCGCTCGCGGTCGCGGTGATCCCGGACCTCCTTGAGGCGCTGGCGAAGGGCGAGGCCGTGGACGGAGCCGTCGTGGTCGACGCCGACGGCCGTTGGCAGCCCCTGCTCGCCGTCTACGGTCGCCGGGCGCTCGTGGCCGCCGTCGAGCGGCTCGAGGCCTCCGGCGGGGTGAGCGGGGCGTCGATGCGCCGGCTCCTCGACGGGATGGTGCTGGTCGAGGTGCCGGACCGCACCGGCGCGGCCAGGGACGGGGACACGTGGGAGGCTGTGGCGGAGCTGGACTCGATCATCACGAGGAGGACGACATGAGCAGCACCGACCACGCCGCCGATGCCTCCCGCCCGACGGATCCCCGCCACGAACCGGCCGGGCACGACCTCGACGCGTGGGTCGCCTTGCTCGCCGGCGAGTTCGGGGTAGACCCGGCAGCCGTGGACGTCCAGGCGGTGCTCGACCTGGCGCGGGAGGCGGCACACGGTGTCGGGCGTCCTGCCGTTCCGTTGACGGGATTCTTCGCTGGCTACGCGGTTGCCGCGGGGACGCGGGATCGCGCGGAGTTCGATCGCGTCGCCGCACGGATCACCGTCCTGGCGCAGGGCTGGAGCTCGCACGGGGACGACGGGACCGGCGGGTGATCACCGTCCGTCACTTCGCTGCCGCAGCCGAGGCCGCCGGGACGTCCAGCGAGCAGGTCTCCGCCCGAACGGTGGGGGAGCTGCGCGCGAGGCTCCGTGCGGCCCACGGCCCGATGATGGAGCGCGTGCTCGCCCAGGCGTCGCTTCTCGCGGCCGGGCTTCGCGTCGACGACGACGCCACCGCCTTGGTCGACGGGACGACTGTCGACGTCCTGCCGCCCTTCGCCGGTGGCTGAGCCGGCCGTCGGCCCCGCGGCCTCAGCCTCCGATCGCGCTCATCGGTCGGTCGGGCTGGAGGAAGCTCGGGTCGTCGATGTCATGGCCGGCCCGCTTGCCGGCGACGCAGGCACGCAATGCCGTGGCGATCGCCTCGTCGTGACCGCCGGAGCGCATGACGGTGCGCACGTCGGTCTCGGTCGCGGCGAAGAGGCAGGCGCGCAGCTGGCCGTCGGCGGTCAGTCGCAGCCGGTCGCAGGACCCGCAGAACGGTGACGTCACCGAGGCGATGATGCCGACCGTGCCGGGCCCGTCGTCCACGAGCCAGTTCTGGGCGGGGGCGGTGCCACGGCCAGGCATCTCGGTCAGGGTGAACTCGGCAGCGAGCTGCTCGAGGATCTCGGTCTGGGTGACCATCTGCGTGCGATCCCAGGTGTGGCCGGCATCCAACGGCATCTGCTCGATGAAGCGCATCTCGTACCCGTGCTCGAGGGCGAACCGCACCAGGTCGACGACCTCGGTGTCGTTCACGCCGCGCATCGCGACGGCGTTGAGCTTGATCGGGGAGAAGCCGACCGCCTGGGCGGCCGCGAGGCCGGCGATCACCTGCGGGAGCCGGTCGCGCCTGGTGAGCTGCTGGTACCGCGCACGATCGAGCGTGTCCAGGCTGACGTTCACCCTGCCGAGGCCGGCGTCCTTGAGCGGCCCGGCGAGGGCCGGCAGGCGCAGGGCGTTGGTGGTCAGGGAGATCTCGGGGTGCTCGTCGGGGCTGCCCAGCAGGGCCAGCGCTGCCACCACATCGACCACGTCTGGGCGCAGCAGGGGCTCGCCGCCGGTGAGCCGGATCTCTCGGACGCCCAGGTCGACCGCCACCTTCGCCACCCGCACGAGCTCGTCCGTGGTGAGCATCGCCTCGCCGGGCAGCCAGGGCACACCCTCGGCGGGCATGCAGTACACGCAGCGCAGCGAGCAGCGGTCGGTCAGGGAGATGCGCAGGTCGCGGTGCACGCGACCCAACCGGTCGACCAGGCCCGGCGGTGGCGGTGGTGTGCTCATTCCAGGCCCACCCAGACGTGGCTGCCGTCGGCGAGGATCTCGCGCTTCCACACCGGCAGCTCCCGCTTGACCGTCTCGACCAGCTCGGCACAGACCTGGAAGGCGAGCGTCCGGTGAGCGGTGGCGACCGCGACGACCACGGCGGCCTCCCCGACCCCGACGAGCCCGATCCGGTGCGTCGCGGCGACGCCGAGCACGCCGGGACGCACCGACGCGGTGGCAACAAGGCGCTCGAGGGTGTCGGACGCATCCGGATGAGCGGTGTAGTCGAGTCCCGTCACCGCCCCGGACACCGAGGGGTCGTGGTCGCGGACCCGGCCGACGAAGAGGGCGACCGCTCCGGATGCGGGGTCGGACACCGCATCGAGATGCTCCTGGACGGAGAGCGGCTCGTCGCTCACCCAGCGGGGGGTCACGAGTGGTCGCCTCCGTCGAGCTGGTCGAGGAGGTGCGGAAGGAGAGGCACGAGGACGGCGAGGCCCTGCTCGACGGCGGCCGGGCTCCCGGGGAGGTTGACCACGACCTGCCGACGCTCCGTGACCCCGGCGAGCCCGCGCGAGAGGACAGCGGTCGGGACGTGCTCCTGGCCGGCCCGCCGGATCGCCTCGGACAGTCCTGGCAGCTCGGTGACGAGGAGTGACCGGGTGCCTTCGGGGGTCTGGTCGCGTGGAGTGACACCCGTGCCGCCGCTCGTCACGACGAGCCGTGGCCCTGCGTCGAGCACGGCGGTCAACGCGTCACGCACCTGTTCGGCGCCGTCCGGCACGACGACGGGTTCGCCGACGGTCATGCCGGCCCGGCGCAGCAGGTCGACGGCCACCGGCCCGGAGCGGTCGTCGGCGAGGCCGGCGGCGCAGCGGTCCGAGACGACGACCACGACGGCGGAGGCCGCGCGGAGGCTCTCGGGATGCGGGCCGGGTCCTGCGTGGTCGGGATGCACCCGGTCACGGTACCCGCGGTCGATCCCAGTTTCACCGGGCGGACTCCGCGAATAATGGGCGGGGTGACCGACCGGCCCATCACCGCATACCGCACGCTCGCCTCGCCGAGCCGAGTCGCGATCCTGCACGCTCTCCAGCAGGCCGGCCGGCCGATGGTGCTCGCGGAGGTCGCGAAGGCCACGGGACTGCACCAGAGCACGGCACGCGGCCACCTGGCCCGGCTCGTCGCTGCCCACTTCGTGGCCAAGCTGCCAGAGGTCAGGACGACCCGTGGGCGCCCGCACATGCTCTACGACGCGGTCGAGCGCGAGGCCCTCGCCGACGCCGACGACTGGTTCCGCGCGAGCCTGCTCAGCATCCTCCTGGCGGGATACGGCACGCGGCTCGCCTCCCGTCCGGTCACCGCTGCGCGTGCGGGTGAGAAGCTGGCGGCGTCCTGGGTACCGCGACGGGAGGCTTCGGAGCTCCCGTCGGACGCCGACCCCTCACTCCGTCAGCTCGCTGAGCTCGAGGCGCACCTTGACGAGCTCCGCTTCGCCCCGGAGGTGGAGCCCGACGGCTCGGCCGTCCACCTGCGCCATTGCCCGTTCCTCGATCTCGCCCGGGCCAACACCGATGTCGTGTGCAGCGTGCACCTGGGGATCGCGCGCGGTGTCCTCGCCCGATCTGGTGGGCCGCTGACGGCCGTTCGCCTCGATCCGTTCGTCGGCCCGGCCCACTGCATCCTGCATCTCGGACTCCGGGACCCGGCTGTGCCGCCGCGACCCGCATCAGGCCGCTAGGTTATTTGACGCGACGATTCGCCCTGCAAATACCTCGCTGCCTGGTCCACACTCGGTGCGTCGACGATGACGCACCAGCACAGCACCTGGAGGACGGATGGCGGCCCTGCGCGGACCCGTCGTGGATCTCGCCACCTGGGACCCCGAGGACGACGAGCACTGGGACAAGCGTTTCGCCTGGCAGACGTTGTGGATCACGACCTACACGTTGATGCTGGCGTTCGCGGTCTGGTACCTGGTCAGCGCGATCGCCCCGAGGCTCAACAGCATCGGCTACGACCTGACCGAGCCGGAGCTGTACTGGCTGGTAGCCGTGCCAGGGCTCGCCGGGGGCTGCATGCGGCTGATCTACATGTTCCTTCCGCCGGTGCTGGGTACCCGCACGCTCGTCGGTGGTACGGCGACGCTGATGCTGCTCCCGATGGTGGGCTGGACGCTCGCCGTCCGTGACCCCGGCACGCCGTACACGGTTCTCCTGCTGTTCGCCGCAGCTGCCGGTGTCGGCGGCGGTGCGTTCTCCGGGTTCATGCCGTCGACCAGCTACTTCTTCCCGCGGCGGCTCGCGGGGACGGCGCTCGGGCTCCAGGCGGGCGTCGGCAACTTCGGGGTCAGCCTGATCCAGTTCGTGACGCCGTGGGTCGTCGGTTTCGGCCTTCTCGGCGCGACCGCCCTGACACCGCAGCAGAAGGCCGACGGATCTCAGATCTGGCTGCACAACGCCGGTCTCGTGCTCATCCCGTGGGTGGTCATCGGCGCGATCCTCGCGGGTGTCTTCCTGCGGAGCGTGCCCATCGAGGCCAACTTCCGCCAGCAGCTGGACATCTTCCGCGAGAAGCACACCTGGGTGATGACGACCGTCTACCTGATGACCTTCGGTGCCTTCAGTGGCTTCGCCGCCCAGCTCGGCCTGCTCATCGTCAACGAGTACGGCAGCTTCGCCGACGCGCCCGACCCGCTGAAGTTCGCCTTCCTCGGTCCGCTGATCGGGTCGGCCACCCGTGCCCTCTGGGGCCCGTTGTGCGACCGCTTCGGCGGTGCGATCTGGACGTTGATCGCCGGGATCGGGATGACGATCAGTACGCTGGTGACGGTGCTCTTCCTCAGCCCGACCGACGTCGGCCAGTTCACCGGCTTCCTCGCCGGGATGCTCGCGATCTTCTTCTTCGCCGGGATGGGCAACGCCGGCACCTTCAAGCAGATGCCGATGATCTTCCCCCGGCGCCAGGCCGGCGGCGTGATCGGCTTCACCTCCTCGATCGCCGCGTTCGGGCCCTTCCTCGTCGGCATCGGGCTCTCGGCCGTCGCGCCCCGGCCGTTCTTCCTCGGGTGCGCCGTCTTCTTCGCGGCATGCACCGGGCTCGTCTGGCACTACTACGCCCGCCCGGGAGCGGCCAAGCCCAGCTGAGTGCCGGGCGAGAGAGACTCAGTGCGACGAACAGGTCCAGCGAAGGAGCTTCGGATGAACCCCACGATTCCCACGACCGCCGGTCTGGACGGTCCGGCGTCCGATGTCCTGCTCAAGCTGAGCCGCTACCTGCGCAAGGGTGAGGTCTCCGCGGACCTGCGCACGCTGCACCAGATCGGCGGCCGCGACGCCGACGTCTTCTACCGGGACCGGTGGAGCCACGACAAGGTCGTGCGCTCCACCCACGGGGTCAACTGCACCGGTTCGTGCTCGTGGAAGGTGTACGTCAAGGACGGGATCATCACCTGGGAGACCCAGCAGACGGACTACCCGACGGTCGGGCCGGACAGCCCGGAGTACGAGCCCCGTGGCTGCCCGCGCGGTGCGGCCTTCAGCTGGTACACCTACTCGCCGACCCGGATCCGCTACCCGTACGTCCGGGGTCTCCTGCTCCAGATGTACCGCGAGGCCAAGACGCGCACGGGCGACCCGGTCGCGGCGTGGGCGAGCATCGTCGAGGACCCGGAGAAGTCTCGCCGGTACAAGTCGGCCCGGGGCAAGGGAGGTCTGGTCCGCGCGAGCTGGGACGAGGCGGTCGAGATGGTCGCCGCCGCGCAGGTGTACACGATCAAGACCTACGGACCGGACCGGATCGCCGGGTTCACCCCGATCCCGGCGATGTCGATGGTGTCGCACGGCGCCGGCGCCCGGTACCACTCGCTCATCGGCGCCCCGATGCTCTCCTTCTACGACTGGTACGCCGACCTGCCGGTGGCGTCTCCGCAGGTGTTCGGCGACCAGACCGACGTCCCGGAGTCGGGGGACTGGTGGGACGCCGGCTACCTGATCATGTGGGGCTCGAACGTCCCGGTCACCCGGACGCCCGACGCCCACTGGATGGTCGAGGCGCGCTACCGCGGCCAGAAGGTCGTCGCCGTCTCCCCGGACTACGCCGACAACGTCAAGTTCGCCGACGAGTGGCTCGCCGTGCAGCCGGGGACCGACGGCGCGCTGGCGATGGCGATGGGGCACGTCACCCTCAAGGAGTTCTTCGTCGACCGACAGGTCCCGTACTTCACCGAGTACGTGAAGAAGTACACCGACCTGCCCTTCCTGGTCCAGCTCGAACGGGAGGGCGACGCCTACCTGCCCGGCAAGTTCCTCACGGCCGCCGACCTGCCGGGCGAGGCCGCGCAGAGCGAGAACGCGCACTTCAAGACGGTCCTCATCGACGCGGCGACCGGCGAGGCCGTCGTCCCCGGAGGATCGCTCGGCTTCCACTACGGGCAGGAGGGCGCCGGACGTTGGAACCTCGACCTCGGTGAGGTCGACCCGGAGTTGAGCATGCTCGGCGGGCGCGCGCCGTCGGCCGTCGAAGTGGACCTCCCGCGCTTCGACTCGCTCGACGGGTCCTCCTCGGTGATCCGCCGCGGGGTCCCGGTGCGGGAGGTCGCCGGTCACCTGGTCACGACGGTCTTCGACCTCCTCCTCGCCCAGTACGGGGTCGGCCGCGACGGCCTGCCTGGCACCTGGCCGACGGGCTACGACGACGCCTCCCAGCCGTGCACCCCCGCGTGGCAGGAGGAGTTCACCGGGGTGCCCGCAGCCAAGGCCGAGCGCATCGGCAGGGAGTTCGCCGCGAACGCGGAGGAGTCTCGCGGGCGCTCGATGATTCTGATGGGGGCCGGGACCAACCACTGGTTCCACTCCGACACGATCTACCGTGCGTTCCTCACGCTCACCACGCTGACCGGGTGCCAGGGCGTCAACGGTGGTGGCTGGGCGCACTACGTCGGCCAGGAGAAGGTCCGTCCGCTCACCGGCCACGGCCAGTACGCGAACGCGGCCGACTGGTCCCGGCCGGCGCGCACGATGATCCAGACCGCCTACTGGTACCTGCACACCGACCAGTACCGGTACGACTCGTTCAGCGCCGACACCGTCGCGGCCGCGACGACACCGCCGGCCAAGCGGCAGCTGACCGGCAAGAGCACCGCCGACGTCATCGCGCAGTCTGCCCGGATGGGCTGGATGCCCTCCTACCCGACGTTCGACCGCAGCCCACTGCAGGTCGCCGACGACGCGGAGGCGGCCGGGCTGTCCGTCGGGGAGTACGTCCCGCGCGAGCTCATCGCGGGCCGGCTGCGGTTCGCCGCGGAGGACCCGGACGCTCCGGAGAACTTCCCGCGCGTGCTGACGATCTGGCGGGCGAACCTCCTGGGCAGCTCGGCGAAGGGCAACGAGTACTTCCTCAAGCACCTCCTCGGCGCGGACAACAACCTGCGTGCGACCGAGGCGGAGCCACGGCACCGACCGAAGGACGTCGTCTGGCGCGAGGAGGCACCCACCGGGAAGCTCGACATGCTGATGTCCATCGACTTCCGGATGACCAGCACGACGATCTACTCCGACGTGGTCCTGCCGGCGGCGACCTGGTACGAGAAGCACGACCTCAACACCACGGACATGCACCCGTTCGTGAACTCCTTCAGTCCCGCGATCGCCCCGCCGTGGCAGACCCGCACGGACTTCGATGCCTTCCAGACCCTCGCGAAGTCGTTCAGCGCCCTCGCCGAGACGCACCTGGGGACCCGCAAGGACGTCGTCGCAGTCCCGCTGACCCACGACACCCCGGACGAGATGGCGAACCCGCACGGCCTGGTCAGGGACTGGAAGACGGGGGAGTGCGAGCCGGTCCCCGGCGTCACGATGCCCAGGCTCGTCGTCGTCGAGCGCGACTACGGGGCTGTCGCGACGAAGATGACGGCGCTCGGTCCGCTGCTCGACACGCTCGGTGCCACGACCAAGGGCGTGACGTTCACCGTCGACAAGGAGATCGAGTACCTGCGGCGCAAGAACGGCACCGCTCGCAACACCCGTGGCGGGATCGCCGACGGGCGCCCGTTGCTGAGCCGCGACGTGCACGCCTGCGAGGCCATCCTCGCCCTGTCCGGGACGACGAACGGTCGCCTGGCGACCCAGGGCTTCCACACCCTGGAGAAGCGCACGGGAACACAGCTGGCGGACCTGGCAGCCGAGCACGAGGGCAAGCAGGTCACCTTCACCGACACCCAGGCCGGCCCGGTGACGGTCATCACCTCCCCGGAGTGGTCCGGCTCGGAGAGCGGCGGGCGGCGCTACTCACCGTTCACGATCAACGTCGAGCGGCTCAAGCCGTGGCACACCCTCACCGGCCGCCAGCACTTCTACCTCGACCACGACTGGATGAGCGAGATCGGTGAGAACCTTCCCGTCTTCCGGCCGCCACTGAACATGCCGGCGCTCTTCGGCGAGCCGGAGATCGGCGACACCGGCGTGCTGGGCGTCACCGTGCGGTACCTGACCCCGCACAACAAGTGGTCGATCCACTCCGAGTACCAGGACAACCTGTTCATGCTCTCGCTGTCCCGCGGTGGGCCGACGATCTGGATGAGCAACAAGGATGCCGACAAGGTCGGGGTCAAGGACAACGACTGGATCGAGGCGGTCAACCGCAACGGCGTCGTCGTCGCGCGGGCCGTCGTCTCGCACCGCATGCCCGAAGGCACGGTGTACATGCACCACGCCCAGGACCGGCTGATCGACGTGCCGCGCACGGAGACCACCGGCAAGCGCGGCGGCATCCACAACTCGCTGACCAGGCTGCTGATCAAGCCGAGCCACCTCATCGGCGGGTACGCCCAGCTGTCCTACGCCTTCAACTACCTCGGCCCGACAGGCAACCAACGCGATGAGGTGACCGTCATCCGACGTCGCTCGCAGACGGTGGAGTACTGAGATGGCCGCGCGACGAGCGGCGCAGCCCGCCATGGCAGGAGGAGCCACCCGATGAGAGTCATGGCGCAGATGTCGATGGTGATGAACCTCGACAAGTGCATCGGCTGCCATACCTGCTCGGTGACGTGCAAGCAGGCGTGGACGAACCGCACCGGCACCGAGTACGTCTGGTTCAACAACGTGGAGACCCGGCCGGGCCAGGGCTACCCGCGAACCTACGAGGACCAGGAACGCTGGGAGGGTGGCTGGGCGCTGAACAAGCGGGGCCGGCTTCAGCTCAAGGCGGGCGGTCGGCTCAAGAATCTCTTCACGATCTTCTCGAGCCCGAAGATGCCGTCGATCACGGACTACTACGAGCCGTGGACCTACGACTACGAGAACCTCACGACGGCCCCGCTCCAGGAGCACACCCCCGTCGCCCGGCCGAAGTCGCTGATCAGTGGCAAGGACATGAACGTGTCCTGGAGCGCCAACTGGGACGACGACCTCGGTGGCGGCCCAGAGCTGCTGGTGAACGACCCGATCCTGCGCAAGGTCTCGGACAAGGTGAAGCTCGAGTTCGAGCAGACCTTCATGTTCTACCTGCCGCGGATCTGCGAGCACTGCCTCAACCCGTCGTGCGCGGCGTCCTGCCCGTCCGGAGCGATCTACAAGCGGTCGGAGGACGGGATCGTCCTGGTCGACCAGGACGCCTGCCGCGGCTGGCGCAAGTGCATCACCGGCTGCCCCTACAAGAAGGTCTACTTCAACCACAAGACAGGCAAGGCCGAGAAGTGCACGTTCTGCTACCCACGGATCGAGGTCGGCCTGCCGACCGTCTGCTCCGAGACGTGCGTCGGACGGCTGCGCTACATCGGACTGGTCCTCTACGACGCGGACAAGGTGCTGGAGGCCGCATCGGTCACCGATGAGCACGAGCTGCTTGCGGCCCAGCGCGGCGTGTTCCTCGACCCGTTCGACCCCGAGGTGATCCGGGAGGCCGAGGCCGCCGGGATCGCCAGGGACTGGATCGATGCGGCGCAACGCTCACCGATCTGGAAGCTGATCAGCACCTACCAGGTCGCGCTGCCGTTGCACCCGGAGTACCGCACGATGCCGATGGTCTGGTACATCCCGCCGCTCTCGCCCGTCGTGGACGTCGTCGGGGAGACGGGCGAGGACTCCGAGGACTCCGGGAACCTCTTCGCCGCGATCGACACGCTGCGCATCCCGGTCGAGTACCTCGCGGAGCTGTTCACGGCCGGGGACACCGAACCGGTGACCGCCGTGCTCAAGAAGCTCGCGGCGATGCGCTCCTTCATGCGGGACATCTCGATGGGACGCGAGGCGAACCCGGCCATCCCCGCCTCGGTGGGCATGGACCCGCAGACGATGCTCGAGATGTACCGGCTCCTGGCCATCGCCAAGTACGAGGACCGGTACGTCATCCCGAGCGCGCACGCCGAGCAGGCGCACGGTCTGGAGGAGCTCGCCACGGACTGCAGCCTCAACTACGACGGTGGGCCGGGGATGGGCGGATCGGGGCCCTTCGGTGAGGGATCGGGGCCCTTGGAGCCGGTCGCCGTCGAGAACTTCCTCATGCTCCAGGAGCGTCAGACGGCGGACACCATCGCCGACCCGAGCTCACGCAAGGCGAAGGTGAACCTGCTGAACTGGGACGGTCGCGGCAGGCCGGCAGAACTGTTCCCGCCGAAGGCCGGGCCGGACGATCCCGCACCCGGAGCCGACGGTCCGTCGAGCGACACCGGAGCCGGAGCATGAACCGCGTCGCCCGCGCCGCGCTGGCGAGGCGGACGGCCTCGCGCGAGCACGCGGTGGTGCACCGAATCGCCGCGTTGCTGATCGAGTACCCCACGACGGAGCTGCTCGCCCTGGTCCCGACGATCCGGGCTGCGGCGTCCGAGCTCCACGCACGGTTCGCGCAGCCGCTGCTGGTTGTCGTGAACCACCTCGAGTCGCGCCCGTTGACCGAGCTCGAGGCGGAGTACGTAACGACGTTCGACCTCAAGCGTCAACGCGCGCTTTACCTGAGCTACTACGCCTACGGCGACACCCGCAAACGCGGTGTCGCGCTCGTCACGTTCAAGCAGGCGTACCGCGCCGGCGGGTTCGAGGTCGCCGCGGACGAGCTGCCGGACCACCTCGCAGTGGTCCTTGAGTTCGCCGCGAGTGGGGGAGCGGAGAACTGGCAGGCCGGGACCGCGCTACTCCTCGAGCACCGGGCCGGCCTCGAGCTCCTGCGGCTGGCGCTCCAGGACATGGGCTCGCCGTACGCCGGTGCGATCGTCGCCGTCAGCGCGACTCTTCCCGCATTGCGCGGCGAGGACCGCGAGGCCGTCGCCCTCCTCGCGGCGCAGGGACCACCCGGCGAGGAGGTCGGTCTCGAGCCGTTCGCGCCGCCGTCGTACATGCCGGACCCGCGCGGGACCGATACCCACGGGCCCCTCCAAGGAGCACGCCGATGACCGCCGTCGACACGATCCTGTGGCTCGTCTACCCCTACGTCTGCCTTGCGGTCTTCGTCATGGGCCACGTGTGGCGCTACCGGTACGACAAGTTCGGCTGGACGACGAGGTCCTCCCAGCTGTACGAGAGCCGCCTGCTGCGGTGGGCCAGCCCGATGTTCCACTTCGGCATTCTCGCCGTCTTCTTCGGCCACGTGATGGGGCTCGGCATCCCGAAGTCGTGGACCGAGGCCGCCGGGATGTCTGAGGCGCTCTACCACTTCCTCGCGATCTCGATCGGTGCAGTGGCCGGGGTGGCCACGATCGTCGGCATGGCGCTGCTCATCTACCGTCGCCGGACCACCGGGCCGGTGTTCAGCGCGACCACCCGGATGGACAAGGCGATGTACCTCGTCCTCGCGATCGTCATCACGTTGGGGATGTGGAACACGATCGCCGGGTCGATCCTCAACATCGGCGGGGACTACGACTACCGCGACGGCGTCTCGGTCTGGTTCCGGAGCATCTTCTACCTCTCGCCGCAGCCGGAGCTGATGGCAGCGGCGCCGCTCGGGTTCCAGCTGCACGCCGTCGCTGCCTTCTCCCTCTTCGCGCTCTGGCCGTTCACGCGCCTCGTGCACGTCTTCAGCGTGCCTGTCTGGTACCTCGGCCGGCCCTACATCGTCTATCGGTCCCGGTCCGACCGCCTCGGGGCGCGCGGCTCGCGGCCGGGCTGGGAACGAGCGGATCCTCGCCGCGTCTTCACGCGACGCTGACCCATCGACGACACGGAGACCCTGTGAGCAACCTCATCGACCTGGCCGCCACCCTGCTCGACGCCGCACGCGCGGCGGATAACGGCCGCAGCGCCAAGCTCATCGTGCACGACGGAGTCCTCCGCCAGTCCGTCATCGCACTGGTGGCCGGGACCGAGCTCGGGGAACACGTCTCCCCGCCTGCGGCCAGCCTCTATGTGATCCAGGGCAGCGTCCGCGTGACCGGGTTCGACCAGCCGGTGCTCGCCACAGGTGAGCTGTCCGTGCTCACGCACCAGCGGCACGCCGTCCTCGCCCTGGAGGACAGTGTCTTCCTGCTCACCACAGTCACGGGCCTGGCGGGTGACCTGGGGTGAGCAAGAGGGCCCGGGCGCGCGCGTCACTGCGCTAGCCCGGAGACTTCACGGGCAGAGCGTGCCGCAGACGTGAAAATGGCCCCTGACCTGCGATGATGCGTCTTGCGACGGGCATCTCAGCACAGGTCGAGGAGCACCTTCCGGGTGAAGAAGACTACCGGGTTCTACCTGGGGCCCAGCGTCGACACGAGAGGCCGGGCGGCGGTCGGTCAGGCCGGTGGGATGCTGCTGACCTCGACGGTCAAGGCCATTGGCCTGGACGTGGGGCTGTCCGCGGCGTTGGCGCCGTGGCGGCCAGCGAACGCGGTGCGTGACCCGGCCAAGGTGCTGCCGGACCTGGCGTTGACATTGGCCCTGGGCGGGGCACCTGCTCGGACCTCGCCGTGGTCCGCGCTGAGCCGGCGGTCTTCGGTCCGGTCGCCTCGGACCCGACGGCGTCGCGCACGATCGCTCGTCTGGCCGACTCCCAGGAGTCAATGCTCGCCGCGGAAGCGACCCACCGCGACCACGCCAACGCGCGAGAAGGTCATTGCCGAGTTGAAGAACGGCCCACTCGCGCACCTGCCCTCAGGGCAGATGAACGCCAACGCCGCATGGCTCGTGCTTGCGGCCATCGCGTTCAACCTGACCCGCGCCGCCGGGACCCTGGCCTCCAGGTTCCACGCCCGGGCGACCACCGCCACCATCCGCGCCCAGCTCATCGCCGTGCCCGCCCGCATCGCCCGCTCGGCCCGCCGGCTCCGCCTCCACCTGCCCGATCGATGGCCCTGGGAGAGCGCCTGGCAGGCGATGTTCGCCGCCGCCGCCGGACCACCGATCCCCGCGACCTGACCACCCAGCCCCAGCGGCGCAACCAAGGACCCGAAGTGGAAGACCCGGACAGACCGGCACCCCACCCACGCCCGAATCAGAAATCACACACCTACGGCCCGATCAGGTGTCACCAGAAAGCCGACCGGTGGATCGAGGCTGAACCGTCCGCCACTCTCCGATGGTCCCAGCCCTGCAGGACGCGTCTGCACGCGGCCCGCCGAGCGGCTCCCCCGCCCAACACGAGCTGCCAAGACGTCGTTGTGGTCAACCCGGGTGCCCGCCGGTGGCTAGTTCGCAAGCACCTCGTTGCTCGTCATGGCAAGACGTGACGACGGGTGGACTTCAAGGTCCTCAGCGACTTCGACTCCGGACGGATTCGAATGCCGCCAGCGCCCTGTCGTCAGCCTCCGGAAGGGTATGTAGGTACTTCTGGGTGGTCATGATCTGGGAGTGGCCCATGCGTTCCATGACGGTCTTGAGGTCGGCGCCGCCGGCCAGGAGCCAGGAGG
>Ga0209484_10000139_pt1 | contig 16308 bp, 17 predicted proteins | sample NGEPer16B_FD_185493 | JGI IMG/M metagenome (GOLD analysis project Ga0209484, IMG submission 185493) | Arctic peat soil microbial communities from the Barrow Environmental Observatory site, Barrow, Alaska, USA - NGEE Permafrost159B-16B... | ecosystem: Environmental > Terrestrial > Soil >... | reverse complement strand
ATGGCGAGCAAGGCGTCCTGCTGTTGATGGCCTGAAGAAACAGAACCCGAAGTATTGCTACTTCGAGCATGGCTACTTCAAGCCTGGAGGTGTGGGATGACAAGCCAAACCATTCGCCGTGTCGGGTCCGCGGCACTCGAACGCCGCCGAGCCAAGATCAACGCCGAGATCCCAGCCCTGGGCCTGCCGCTACCCGGCAGCCTGGTCGAACGGCGGACCCGCTGCGGCAACACCGGCTGCCACTGCCACGGCGACCCGCCGCAGCTCCACGGGCCCTACCTGATGTGGACCCGCAAGGTCGACAACAAGACCGTCACCCGCACCCTGGACACCACCCAAGCCGACGCCCTGCGCCCGCTGATGGAGAACTCCCGGCGACTACGCGAACTCACCACCGAACTCGCGACCCTCGCGCTCCAGCAGGTCAGAGACGACCCGACCCAGCCCGACCCCTGACCGGCCTATCCGCGCGCGCTCTAAGTGTTGAGATCTGTCATCCGAGATCTGGCGGTCACCGGATCTGTCGGGCTGCGGGGTGCACTGGGGCGGTCCCGCCGCGCCAGCTGGCGCGGTTCGGTGGCCAGGGGCCTTCAGCGGCTCCCGGCGATCCCGGCGATCCCGGTCACCGCGCCGAGTGGTTCGTTCCGGGTCAAGGTCTCAGCCAGGCGAGGCTGTGGCCATGTGGTCCTGTCACGGCAACCGGCACCTGGTCGTGAGCGAGTACGAACCGGCCCCGAGGTGTTGGATCGAGGTCGGTTCCACCAATGACGCCGGGTGCCTCGTTCGAGACCCAGTGCACGCCGCGGGTTCTCTGCAACGTGTGCATGACATCGGTGAATCGACTGCGCTGTCCCTCATCCAGGTAGGCCAGGACAGCGGAGTGGAAGACAACCACCGTGGCGCCTGAGGGTGCGTCGGCGAGCAGCCCAGGCAGGTCGATGAGTAAGTCACCGGTGTCGATTCGAGGGGGGTCGGCGGCGACCAGATCCAACGCTCGGTCCAGGCGTTGGGCACGGTCGATCTGCTCCGGCCAGATCAACGAGGCCAGCCACCGGCGGTCGTCGCCGCTGTTGGCCTGCAGCGGGTTCAGGTCGAGCCCGGCCCGCCAGACCACCTCAGGTAGGCGCTCGGGCAGCGGGGCCGGCCCGGTCACGGCGCAGGCCATCGCGATCTGGCTGTCACCGAGCCGATGCTCGCCCAGGCTCGTTGTGTAGCGGTAGCTGTACCGGTCGGGATACAGGCACAGGCCGGCGCTGGCTCCGACTTCGACCAGAGCCAGCGGCTGGGGTAGTGAGGCCAGCAGGGGTAGCAGAGTCGCGCAACGGCCCGGTTCGTTGGTCTGGGTCCGGTGGCTCATCATCGTGTCCGCGACGGCGTCCCAGTGGGCGGTGACGAAGTCCAGGAACCTGGCCGGATCGTCCACCTTGCCGCCCAAGAACCGCACCGCACCCAGCAACAGGTTCGGCTGCCGCTTGCCCAGTGGCAGCCGGTCGAGCAAGACGCATACCGCTTCGCTGCCCGCAACGGCCTGACACAATGCCTCATACAACGGCGACACCCCGGCCAGTTCATGCGCGGCCATCCCCAGATACAGCTCAGGGGTACTCTGCCCCGTGCCAGTCCAATCAGCCACGAGATCACGATAGGCAGTCCTGCAAACACCGATGACATGCCCCCGGTGACGGTCAGGAAAGCACGCGGCGCCGGAAGTTGCGTAGCCCGATTGTCAGGAACAGGACGGCGAAACCGAACACCACGGGATAGATGACGTACAGATGCATGTGGGCAGCGTTGGTGAATACCGCGCGCATGCCCTCGTTGATGTAGATGAGCGGGTTGATCAGCACGAGGGTCTGCAGCCAGTGCCACCCGTTGATCGTCACCGGCGCCAGCCGGGTCCACCCGTAGTAGGTGCCGCCGAGGAATGTGATCGGCAAGATGATGAAGCCGAACATCAATCCGATGTTTCGAGGCTCGAAGCTGGTGCCAAGAACGAGGCCCAGGCTGGCCATCGCGATGCAGGCCAACGGCACGAACGTGACGATGAGCCACCAGTGCAACGACAGGTCGGCATGCACACCGGGGGCGTGCACAACAGAGGCCATCGGCAACACGATCATCGCTGACAGCACGCCCTGAGTCGCCCCTGACAGCACCTTGGCGATCGCGACAAGCCAGATCGGGCAGGGCGCCTGCACCCGATCCTCGATCTCGCGGGTGAAACCGAACTCCTGCGCCATGGCCAGCGCGATCGACTGCACGCCCTGGAACATCACGGAGATCCCGACGACGCCTGGCACCAGGATCGTGGCGAACGCTGATTCTGCACCGGTTCCCCTCCCGCCGATACCTTGGCCGATCTCGGGGAAGACGTAGAGGAAGACGAAACACAGCAGGAACGGCTGGATGAGGGTGCGCAGCACGAACTCCCACTTGTGCTTGCCCAGCACGACAAGATCACGTTGCAACAGCGCGCCCAGTGCCGCCGCGCTCGCTGCGGCGACTGAACGCGACGGGCCACCGCCTATGTGAGCAGCGGGCACGGGCGTGGTTATTGGCGTCGTCATGAGTCCCGCAGCTCCTTGCCGGTCAGGTTGATGAACACCGTTTCCAGGCTTGGCTCGGCGATCGACAGGTCGAGGATGTCGAACCCGGCACGTTCGGCGGACAGGACGATCCGCGGTACGAGTCGCTCACTGGCTTGCATGTGCAACTGAATCGCTCCGTCCACGGACCTGCTGCGCGTGACCCCCTTGATCTCGCGAGTGAGCAGCTCGCCGAGCTGCCCCTGATCGCCCCTGGTCTTGATCGTGACGACCGTGTCGGCGCCGACGCTCTGCTTGAGCTCGGCGGGCGTGCCCAGGGCCAGGATCCGACCATGGTCCATGATTGCGACCCGGCCGCAGAGCTTGTCGGCTTCCTCCATGTAGTGGGTTGTCAGCAGGATCGTCTGGCCTTCGCCGTTGAGCCTGCCCAACATCTCCCACAGCGCGAGGCGGCTTTGCGGATCCAGGCCGGCGGTCGGTTCGTCGAGAAACAGTACTGCCGGGCGGTGGAAGATCGCCCGCGCCACCATGAGCCTTTGCGCCATGCCGCCCGAGAGCGCGTACACCGAAGCCCGTGCCCACTTCGTCAGCTGGAACTGCCCCAGCAACTCGTCGGCGATCAGCCTTGACTGCTTCGAGCCGATCCCGAACAACCGACCGTGGAAATACAGGTTCTCCCACACCGTCAGCTGACGATCGAGCGTGTTCTGTTGCGACACGATCCCGCTCAGCTGCTTGACCAGCGCAGGATGCGTCGCGACGTTCACCCCGCCGACGAAGCCACGCCCTGACGTCGGCACCACCCGGGTGGTCAACATCCCTGCCGTGGTCGTCTTCCCGGCCCCGTTGGGCCCCAACAGGCCGAAGATCTCCCCGGCCCGGACGTCGAGGTTGAGCCGATCGACCGCCGCGAAATCCGCCCCGGGGTAGACCTTGGAGAGCTCCTCGGTGTGGATCGCCAGAGCATGCTCGGACCCGGCGAAGACCGAAGTGCCTCTCGAGTCCTCGGGGCTGGTCATCCCTGCCGATCGTAGCGACAGCATCAATCCGAATCTGGGATGTCCTGTCGAGTGCTGCGGATGTGGCGGACGGTCTCCCTGACGTCAAAATGACTTGGAGAAGGACACGAGGCGCTCTGCGGTCCCCGCCCCCGTCAGTGGCCGGCCATGGCCACACGCCAGGACGTTGGGCTGGAGTCTGGCCAGGACGGCGACCGACTTCTTTGCCATCGACCAGTTCCAGGTCGAGATCCGCGGCGGGCCGGACACCCGGTGCCTGTTCACCAGAAGGTCACCCAGGGAGTTGACCTTCACCGTCAGGACGGCATCGCCCGTGATCAGCACCCGGTCGCGACCGCGGAAGAATGCGACGTGACCAGGGGTGTGGCCCGGCGTGGGGACGCACTCCCAGTCCGGAAGGCCGGGGACACCGGCAACTGGGTCGAACGCTACCGCCGTATGTTCCAGACTGTCTTCCGCGAGCATCGCCTCGACCTTTCGCCGTGGCAGGAGCCGGAGCATGGGGCCGATAAGCCAACGGTCGAGAAGCCAACGGTCGAGCGGGTTGGCGTAGGCAGGCAGGATCCCGCCGGGCGCCAGTGGCAACTTGTCGGGGTGCACGTGGACCGGTAGCTCCCACATCCGGGTCAACTCGAGCGACGAGCCGGAGTGGTCGGGGTGGATGTGTGTCAACAGGATCGCGGCAGGACGGGCACCCGGCCCGAGCAGCGACTCCGCGGCCGCCTGGATGATCTGTCTGCGATGCGGCCACGCGGTGTCGATCAACACCCAGGCCGGCCCCGACCGCACGAGGTAGACGTTGGCCTCGGTGATCACGCGCCCAGTCTCGACGCGGTAGACGCCCGGGGCGACCTCCTCCGCGCGAGGCTCCGCCGGCACATGCGCAGCACGAATCGACATGTTGATCGCCTCCGGTTCCAACGTGACGCACCCTGCCGCGGGACCATAGGGCCGGAGGTCCTCCCGGGCTCACCCAGCGTGCGTTCTCACCGGGCCGCGACCAAGAAACCACAGTAGTGGTCGCCCGTGCTGCCAAGGGTTAACGCGGGTTAACGCCGGGCATTCACGCTCCCAGGCGGGGGAAGCGGTTCGCCGACGCTAGAGCCCAACCCCACCCAGCACGACGCGATCGCTAGTTCTCACCCGGCCTGGCACGGTCACCACAGCGTCGACTCCGAAGCTGACTTCTCCCTGGCTCTGACGATACTTCGAAAGCTCCCGCAGCAAGGGCGCATCATTTCGACCGGTCACCGGATCGAGATCAATCACGGCGCACCGTGGCACGACATCTGCCACCCGCACGGTGGCCTCGCCGACCCTCAGCTCGCGGCCGACCCAGGAGTCCTCGACGTGCGACGTGGACTCGCCGGTGTCGACAAGGAAGGTCGAGCGGAACCGTGCGCTGTCAACCTTGCGGCCAAGACGTTGGGTGAGCTGACGTACGGAGGCGGTCGTCACCACCGTCACAGAGGCGCCGTACACCACCTCACCTGCAGTCGCGCAGCGGCAGAGCGTGACGTCGTAGCCGAGGTACTCGGAGTAAGCCTCGGCCCAGGGGCCTGTGCAGGCTTGGACCGCTGCGGTCCGGCCCCAGTAGTCGACCTTGAGTGTCTCGCCGCTCGGAGAGGGCACGCCCTCGACGATGTGGCCTTGGAGGTCCACCGAGAGGACGCCGGCCTCCCATCGGGCGGATGACCGCAGCAAGGCGGGGTTCTCCGCCGTTCGCAGCACCCGTGCGTGGGACCGGTCGACCAGGCAGAACACCCGGTCGCCCACCGGCCCTTCCGCCGTCAGGTCTACGTAGTCGTGGGTCATGTGGCGACCGCCCTTGACGGGAGTAGAACCGATCCTTTCGATGTGCACCCGACCAACCCTGTCAAGAGGGCCCCGGTGACGGCATGCTTGATTGTGGCGGGGGCAGTGTTGTCAGCAGGCGCCCCCGCTGCGGGAAGTGGAGCCGCTCTGGACCTGCGGTATGGGAAACGGGCAGGCGCGGTCTTAGGCTGGGTAGCCGTGAGGCGGCGCAGAACGCAGATCCGTAGAACGCAGGTGACAGGGACTGTCGTCCTGGTAGGTGCATCCCTGCTCAGCGCTACCTGTGCAGACGCCCCCGAACGCGCCGCCCTTCACGCAAGATCGTCTTCTACACCCGCAACGCAGTACCTGCGGATTGCGCAAGCAGCCAATCGCCGACTTGAGATCGACTTTGACCGTCTCGCGGGCCCCGACCGCGATCGTCTCGCCGGGGCCGTGGCCGACCTAAGAGAAGCTGCGTCCACAGAGCGCATGTTCGATCGGGACCTGCTCGGGCTTTCCCTTCCGCCCGTGGTCAGAGTGAGCGCCCGGGACTTGGTGTGGGTCAACGAATCCCGCGCCAAGCTCACCTTGACGTTGAGTGCCTACCGCTCGATCGGGCAACTGAGGACCGACGAGAAGAGGCTGGCGACTGCGAATCGGGCGGTGGAGGAGGAAGTACGTTCCGTGCGACACCAGCTCGGCCCGCCTCCCCCGGATACAAGTGACCCCAACTCCGTGGCTGGCGAAGGGACGGGATCGAGTCCGCATCGGCGACAACGGTTGATCGGAACGTCAGTTCGGCCGCGCCAGGAGTGTCCCAGAGCTCAGCCTGAGCTGAGAAGCCTCGCGAAGACGTGCCCATAGGGTGAGCGTTGGCCTCACCACGCTTCGAACGAAGGATCCTGTCGTGTCCGTAGAGACCGTGCTTGCCGTCGTCGCCTCGTCGTTCGGTGTGGTCATGGGGGCAGCACCCGTGTTACAGATCCGCCGGATGCTCACGGAACGGTCCAGCCGTGACGTCTCGATCGCATATTTCGCGATCATCGCCCTCGGCTCCGTGCTGTGGGGGTCCTATGGTGTGTCGATCGCCAATCTCGCAATCTTCATTCCCAATGTTGTCGCCTTCCTTGCCGCAATCGCCACAATTCTGGTGGCTCATCGGTTGCGCCGCCAGGAACGACTCACCACGGCGGGGTTCGGTGATGGTGAACTGGCGCCGCCGCCTGACCGCCAGGTTGACCGGGAACCGCGAAGTCGGACGCCCGTCCTATCTTTGGCGTTGAGCGCAGCAGACGTTGAGCGCAATACTTTGGCCCATGGACCTGAAACTGACCACCAAGGCTGAAGAAGCTCTTTCTGCGGCCGTTCGCGACGCTGCCGCGGCGGGCCACCCTCATGTCGAGCCGGCGCACATCCTGCTCGCGCTCACCCGCCAGAGTGAGACCACCACGGGCCCGCTGCTCGAGGCCGCCGGCTCGTCGGCGGCCGCAGCAGGCCAGGTGGCGACCGGCCTCCTCGCGCGCACGCCCAAGGTCAGCGGCTCCTCGGTCAGCGCCCCGGGTCTGTCCCGCGCGAGTCTTGCCGTGCTCGAACAGGCCCACAAGATCATGGAGTCGATGGGTGACGGATTCGTGTCGACCGACCACCTCCTGCTTGCGCTCGCCCGCACCGGGGACTTCGGGATCGACGGCGCGGCCATCGCCGGTGAGATACCCACGCTTCGCGGCGGCGCCAAGGTCACCACCGCTGACCCCGAGGCCACGTATGACGCGCTGGCCAAATACAGCACCGACCTGACCGCAGCCGCCCGAGAGGGCAAGCTCGACCCGGTCATCGGCCGCGACGCAGAGATCCGCCGGGTCGTGCAGGTGCTGTCCCGACGTACCAAGAACAACCCCGTCCTAATCGGGGACCCCGGCGTCGGCAAGACCGCCGTGGTCGAAGGCCTCGCCCAACGGATCGTCAATGACGACGTCCCGGAGTCCCTGAAGGGCAAGCGTCTGGTCAGCCTCGACCTGGCCTCGATGGTGGCCGGCGCGAAGTACCGCGGCGAGTTCGAGGAGCGGCTCAAGGCCGTGCTGGAGGAGATCCGCTCGACAGGCGGGCAGGTCATCACCTTCATCGACGAGCTGCACACCGTCGTTGGCGCCGGGGCGGCCGAAGGCTCGATGGATGCCGCCAACATGCTCAAGCCGCTGCTGGCCCGAGGCGAGCTGCGGATGGTCGGGGCCACGACTTTGGACGAGTACCGCAAGCACATCGAGAAGGATGCCGCCCTCGAGCGCCGCTTCCAGCAGGTGTTCGTCGGCGAGCCCAGCGTCGAGGACACCATCGGCATCCTGCGCGGGCTCAAGGAGCGCTACGAGGCCCACCACAAGGTGACCATTGCCGACAGTGCGCTGGTGGCGGCAGCCTCGCTGTCGGACCGTTTCATCAGTGGGCGCCAGCTGCCGGACAAGGCGATCGACCTCATTGACGAGGCCGCCTCGCGGTTGCGGATGGAGATCGACTCCTCACCTGTGGAGATCGACGAGCTCCAGCGCGCCGTTGACCGGCTCAAGATGGAGGAACTCGCCCTGGGGCACGAGTCCGACGATGCGTCCAGACAGCGGCTCGAGCGACTGCGCCGCGACCTAGCCGACCGCTCCGAGCAGCTGGCCGCACTGACCGCGCGCTGGAACCAGGAGAAGGCCGGGCTCAACCGGGTCGGAGATCTCAAGGCCGAGATCGACGAGCTGCGCGGGCAGGCCGAACGACTACAGCGAGATGGCGACCTGGCCGGCGCTTCCCGCCTGCTGTACGGCCAGATCCCCTCTCTCGAAAAGGATCTGGCGCAGGCGCAGGCTGTCGAGGCGACGCCATCGACGGCCGGCGGAGAGGCGCCGATGGTCAAGGATGAGGTCGGTCCCGACGACATCGCCGACGTCATCAGCGCCTGGACCGGCATCCCTGCGGGACGGCTCCTGGAGGCCGAGACCGACAAGCTACTGCGGATGGAGGACTTCCTCGGACAGCGTCTGGTCGGTCAGACCAACGCAGTGCGGGCAGTCTCGGATGCGGTCCGTCGCAGCCGTGCCGGCATCGCCGACCCCGACCGTCCCACCGGTTCGTTTCTGTTCCTGGGCCCCACTGGTGTCGGCAAGACCGAGCTGGCCAAGTCGCTGGCCGATTTCCTGTTCGACGACGAACGCGCGATCGTCCGCATCGATATGAGCGAATACTCCGAGCGGCACGCGGTCGCCCGCCTGATCGGTGCGCCTCCGGGCTATGTCGGGTACGAGGAGGGCGGCCAGCTCACCGAGGCGGTGCGTCGTCGTCCATACTCCGTGGTGCTGCTCGACGAGGTGGAGAAGGCTCATGAGCAGACCTTTGACGTCCTGCTCCAGCTCCTTGACGACGGGCGCCTCACCGACGGCCAGGGCCGCACGGTCGACTTCCGCAACGTCATCTTGGTCATGACCTCCAACCTCGGCTCTGACTTCCTGATCGACCCGACGATGGCTGAGGAGGCAAAGCACGACGCGGTCATGGCCGCGGTGCACGTGACGTTCAAGCCGGAGTTCCTGAACCGCCTGGACGAGGTGGTCATCTTCGATCCGCTGTCCACCGAGGACCTGGCGCGCATCGTCGAGCTGCAGGTCACCATGCTGACCAAGCGGCTCGAGGAACGCCGGATCAGCCTCGAGGTGACTGCGGCGGCGCGTGAGTGGCTGGCTATCACCGGCTACGACCCGGCATATGGCGCGCGGCCCTTGCGACGTCTGGTGCAACGTGAGATCGGCGACCGCCTGGCACGCTCGCTGCTGGAGGGTGCGGTTCGCGACGGCGGCACGGTGGTCGTGGACAGGGACCCAGACGGCGACGCCCTGGTCCTGCGCTGAGCCAGGTTCCTTCGCCAGGTAGCGTGCAACCCATGAGAGCGTCGCGAACTCGAACGACAGCCCAGATGGCCCGGTTGGTCCTGATGGCTTTTGCCTTGCTGACCGTTGCGGCGCTGGCGGCGTGCGGAGGCTCGAACAAGGCTCCGGGCACAACGCCGGCCCAGCAACTGAGCGCGGCCAGGGCCAAGGTCGACGCCGCGACGTCCATGCACTTGACGCTGAGTTCCAGCGGCATCCCCGCGTCAGTGAACGGTGTGTTGGGCGCAGAGGGCACAGGCACACACGCCCCGGCATTCAAAGGGACCCTGAACGCGCGAATCAGTGGGTTCGAGGCCAAAGTCGACGTGGTCGCGATCGACAAGCTGCTCTATGTGAAGCTGCCGTTCACAACCCAGTTCGTCCAGGCCGATCCGAAGACGTACAACGCGCCTGATCCCGCCCACCTGTTCGCCACCCAGGGAGGCATCACCTCGTTGCTGACGGACACGAAGAATCCGGTCGAAGGCCCGAGCACCCGGGTGGGGCCCGACGTCCTCAAGACCATCACCGGGACGTTGCCCGGAACCAGTGTGGCAAAGCTGCTCAACATTGGAGACGCCACCAGGACCTTCAACGTCACCTACGGCATCACCGACCCTGGCGGGGAGCTGCGCACCGTGACCATGACCGGCCCGTTCTACAAGGGTGCGACATCGACATACACGCTCACGCTGGACACGTACGGCGCGCCGGTTGAGATCAGTAAGCCCTAAGGCGCAGCTGGCGACCGCGTCGCTCGCGGTGGCGCTCGCCTCGGCTGACACGTACGTCGTCGTGGTGGCGCTGCCGGACATGATGGCCGGGGTCGGCCTCAGCATCGACGAGCTGCACCGGGCAACCCCGATCATCTCGGGCTTCCTGCTCGGATACATAGCGGTCCTGCCGCTGATCGGCAGGCTCTCAGATCTCGTGGCACGGCAGAGGATCCTGCTCTTCTGCCTGTCCCTCTTCGTCGTCGGTTCGGCCATCACGGCGGTCTCCGTCGAGCTGCCGGTGCTCGTGTTCGGCAGGGTGTTGCAGGGCATCGGCGGCGGCGGGCTGGTGCCGGCAACACTGGCGCTCGTGGCTGACCTGTGGCCCGCGAATCGTCGGGGGACGCCGCTGGGTGTGGTCGGCGCCGTCCAGGAGCTCGGCAGTGTCCTCGGCCCGTTGCTGGGGGCGGCCGTGCTCGCAGTGGCCGACTGGCGCGCGATCTTCTGGCTCAACGTCTGGCTCGGCATCGTGATTGCAGCCGTGCTGGCGCTTACTGCCGGTCGCTCGGTGCGGCCTCACCTGCGTCCACTGCCAACAGTTCTGGGGTTGCTGACATTCGGTGCGTGCCTGCTCACGCTGATCGCCCCGGCGGCACTGGCCAATGACGTCACCCTCGGTATTCCGTTCGTCCCCTTTGCGGGGACGAGCCGCCTTGCCACGCCCATGGGTGTGGTCACCCTCGTGCTGCTTGTGGCAGCAGCAACGGTCGCTTCCGGTTCTTTCCTTGCGATGATGAGACGAGTCGACGCGCTCGGAGCTTTCTGTATCGCCGTTGCGCTGGGTTCGCTGGTTCTCACCTTCGCCTCAGCCGATCCCTCGCGTGAGGTGGTGGGGCCATGGGGCTGGGCTCTGGTGCCGCTGGGCGTGGCGGCCGTGGCGGCATACATCTGGAGGCACCAGACCGCGCGTGACCCGCTCGTGCCCCGGGGGCTGATGGCTGCCGGGGGTCGTTCCAGCCTTATCCCCGCTCTGCTTGTCAGCGTCCTTGTCGGGGTTTCCCTCGTGGCCGTCGTGGTCGACGTTCCGTTTCTGGCCCGCCTCACCGTGACCGGGTCGCAGACCACGGCCGCGTTGCTGCTGGTCCGGTTCCTGGTCGCTGTCCCGGTCGGTGCCCTTGCCGGTGGCTGGCTGCTGAACCGACTCGGTCCGGCAGTCGTGGCCGCAGCCGGCCTCGTCCTGGCCGGGACCGGGCTCGCTCTCATGTCCGGGTGGGGACACGGTTCACTTCAGTCCTGGTCCACGACTCCGGTCCTGGCCCTGGCGGGCCTTGGCCTTGGGCTCGCCATCGCGCCGGTCAACGCCGCGGCGCTCGCGGACGCGCCGGGCGACGCACACGGTGTTGTCAGCTCGCTGGTCGTTCTCGCCCGGATGGTCGGGATGGTCGTCGGGCTCGCTCTGCTGACCGCCGTCGGGCTGCACCGCTACTACGCCGCGGTCGCTGCGCTCCCGGACCAGGGCAACACGGCAGCCCTGGCTGCTGCGGGGGTTGTTCAGGTGCAGACGGTGTTCCTGGGTGGGGCCATAGCCGCCTTCAGTGCTGCCGGCATCGCTGTGGTCCTCAGCGGTCCCAGATCTCGTGGAAGTGGTGGACGGGTCCGTGGCCCTTGCCTGGGTCTTGGCCGATCTGCAGACCGTCCGCAGCCGCCAGCGCTGCCGTGAGCCAGCTCTTGGCGTCCAGAGCTGCCTGCAGCCAGGACTCTCGTTGCGGGCGCAGGGCCGCCAGGGCCGAGGACAGGGTGCAACCGGTGCCATGGGTGTTGACCGTGTTGACCCTTGGTGCGCGCAGCACCGCCTCTCCCTCGACGTGCAGCAGCAGGTCCACCGCCTCGGGGCCGTCGCCCAGGTGGCCGCCCTTGACGAGCACCCGTTGAGCGCCCATCTCCCTCAGGGCCAATGCCTGGACTCGCAGGTCGGGCACGGTCGCGGCGGGCCGGGTGCCGAGCAGGGTTGCGGCTTCGGCGAGGTTGGGTGTGATCAGTGATACCAGCGGTATCAGGTCACGCTCGGCCCGGAGCGCAGCGTCCCCGAGCAACCGGTCACCACTGGTGGCGACCATCACCGGGTCGAGGACGACGTGTTCATGGGGGTGGCGGAGCAAGAACTCCCCGACGGCACCGACGATCTCAGCGTTGGCAAGCATGCCGATCTTGATCGAGTCGAGGCGAACGTCGGCCACCAGCGTCTCGAGCTGCTGGATGACGAACTCGGTTGGTATGACGTGGACTCCGGAGACGCCCAGGGTGCTCTGAGCGGTGAGAGCGGTGATCACGGACGTCCCGTAGACGCCCAGAGCCGAGAACGTCTTGAGGTCGGCCTGGATACCGGCCCCGCCGGATGGGTCGCTGCCCGCGATGGTCAGGGCGACGGGCGGCCGGCTCATCTCGAAGCTCCTTCCCAGGCGTTGCGCAGCTCGCGGGTGGCAGCTGCCACGTCCGGCTGGCCGCAGATGGCGCTGACCACTGCTGCGCCGGCGGCTCCCGCCCGGCGGACCTGGGCTAAGCGTTCGAGGTTGATGCCGCCGATCGCCACACATGGCCACGGGCTCGCTGACGTGATCTGGCGAAGCCGTTCGACACCTCCCGGCGCGGCTGCGTCGAGCTTGGTCGCCGTCCCCCAGACCGGTCCCACGCCGAGGTAGTCCAATGCTTCGTCAGTGTGTGCCCTGGCGGCCACGACGTGTTCCATCGTCTGCACCGACAGCCCCAGGTATGCCGCGGGGCCAAGTAGTGCGCGGGCCTGCCCGATCCCGAGGTCGGACTGTCCGACGTGCGCGCCCTCGGCACCGATGGCGCCAACCAGGTGGACACGGTCGTCCACGATCAGGGGTACGTCGGTGCCGCGCAGCACCGCCATGACCTCACGGCCCGAGACCCACCAGCTCGTCGTCGCTCGCATCGACATCTCGCAGCTGGACGACGCTTACTCCGGCGCCGATTGCCGCCGAAACCGTCGCAGCGAGACCGAACTGGTGACACATGGCCGCGTCGGTCACCAGGTAGAGCGACAGATCCAGGGGCCGTCGGCCACCCATCTCAGCTGATCCTTACCCGTTCGGCCAGGTCTGCCGGCTGGAGCAGTGCCAGCTCGTCGAGCAAAGTGACCGCAAAGCTGCCCGGCCCGCGGGTCTCCTTGGCTGCGGAGTCGGCGGCCACTGTCAACGTCGCAGTCGCTGCTGCAGCTGCGACCATCGCATCCGGCACCACGGCCGCAAACGCGGCCATCAGTGCACCGAGAGCACAACCGACACCGGTCACCCGGGTCAGCCACGGATGACCGTTAGAGAGGCGGACGACGTGAATGCCGTCGGTGATGTGGTCGGTCGGACCGCTGACCGCGATCACCGACTCTTGCTGGGCCGCCAGGTCTTTGGCGACCGCAAGGGCGGCCTCGGGAGAGTCAACCGACTCGACCCCCCGGCCGCCTTCGCCACCAGCCATCGCCAGTATCTCCGAGGCGTTGCCGCGAATGATGGCTGGTCGTCCTTCGCGGAGCAGCTGATGTGCCACGCTGGTGCGCCACCCAAGAACTCCCGCGGCGACAGGGTCGAGCACCCATGGGGTTCCCGACCGACTGGCCCCGGCGATGGCGAGGTGCATGGCGCGGGCGGTGTCGTCATATGGAGTGCCGAGGTTGATCAGCAGGCCCCCCGCGATGGCAGCGAACTCGCGCGCCTCGCGGGGGTTGTCGACCATGGCGGGTGCTGCTCCCACGGCAAGCAGCACATTGGCCGTCCATCCCGCCGCGACGGTGTTGGTCAGGCACTGGACCAGCGGGGGCTTGTCGCGCAGCTTTTTAAGTGCGTCGGCCAGATCTTGCGGGGTCATGCTCGAGGTCGTGCTCACGGTGTGGAGGGCCCTTCGTTGGGAAAACAGGTACCTGTTTGGAAAACGTCTCCCAACCAGTCTCAGGCATCCAGGAGGTCGACAATGACAGGCGCATGGTCACTGGCGCCTTTGCCCTTGCGTTCTTCGCGATCTATGGACGCGCCCTCCACCCTGGGGCTCAGGGCGGGGGAGCCCAGCACGAAGTCGATCCGCATCCCGTGACGCTTGGGGAAGCTCAGCTGCTTGTAGTCCCAGTACGTGTAGACCCCTGGGCCCGGAGTGTGGTCCCGGGTGACGTCTGTGAAGCCCGTATCGACGATGGCCTGGAACGCGGCGCGCTCCGGCGCTGAGACATGGGTGCTCTCGGCGAATACCTCCATGTCCCAGACGTCTTCGTCCTGCGGGGCGATGTTCCAGTCACCCATCAGGGCGATCTGGGCGCCGGGATCCGTTGACAGCCAGCCGCTGGCCGCTTGGCGCAGGCGCTCGAGCCAGTCCAGCTTGTAGTCCAGGTGCGGGTCGCCCAGTGACCGTCCGTTGGGCACGTACAGCGACCAGATGCGTACGCCACCGCAGGTCGCACCGATGGCGCGGGGCTCGGTAGCCGGCGGGTCGCCAAAAGAGGGCATGTCCGGGAAGCCGACTTCGACGTCAGCCAGGCCGACCCGCGAGAGAATTGCGACGCCGTTCCACTGGTTCAGCCCGTAGTGGGCCACCTCGTAGCCGAGGGCGTTCAGCCCCAACATCGGAAACTGCGACTCGTTGGCCTTGGTCTCCTGTATCGCGAGCACGTCGCAGTCGCTGCGTTCGAGCCACGCCTCGACTCGGTCGACCCGTGAGCGGATGGAGTTGACGTTCCAGGTAGCAATGCGCACGTCGATGATCTTAGGAGAGTCAGTGATTTGAGGAGAGCGGCATAGAGTGCCGGTCATGACAACCGCACTGGTCACGGGGGCGACCTCCGGAATCGGACACGCATTCTGCCGCGAGCTGGCCGAGCGAGGCAACAATCTGGTCCTCGTGGCGCGCCACCGGGCCAGGCTGGAGAACGTCTCCGACGAGCTGCGTGCCCGGCACTCCATCAATGTCGAGATCCTGGCCGCGGACCTGTCCAAACGGGCTCAGCTGCGGCGCGTCGCCGACCGTGTCGCCGATCGAGACCGCCCCATCGACCTGCTGGTCAACAATGCCGGCTTCGGCATGAGCAAGAGTTTTCTGAAGGGGGACCTCGCCGACGAGGAAGCCATGCTGGACGTTCTCTGCCGCGCGGTGCTGGTGTTGTCGCATGCGGGGGCACGGTCGATGAAGGAACGGGGACGCGGCCACATCATCAACGTGTCGTCGGTGGCCGGTTTCGTGCCGATGGGCACGTACTCGGCCGCGAAGGCTTGGTGCACCTTCTTCACCGAGGCCCTGGCGCAGGAGTTGGCCGGGTCTGGCGTTTCCGCGACGGCGCTCTGCCCGGGTTTCACCCGCACCGAGCTGCACGAGCGCGCGAACCTCGATATGTCCAGGCTGCCCGAGGCGATGTGGCTCGATGCCGACAGATTGGTCCATGACTGCCTTGATGACGTCCGGGCCGGCAAGGTTATCTCCGTGCCGGGAGTGCAGTACAAGGTGATTGCCGGCATCGCTCAGGTAGTGCCGCACGGCCTCGTGCGCACTGTCTCCGGCCTCGTTGACTCCATGCGCCGGCCCAAGAGGTAGCTGCCCTCAGATACGCGCGGATAGGCTCAGGTCTCGTGACTGACGCCACCGACCCCACCGACCCCACCGACATCACTTCCGCCACCATTGCGCCCAACGTGTCGCCACGCGACCGTCTGCTCGAGCTGATCAAGGCCAAAGCCATCGTCCGCGGCCGGGTCACCTTGTCCTCCGGCAGGGAAGCTGACTACTACGTCGACCTGAGACGGATCACCCTGGATGGGGAGGCCGCGCCCCTGGTGGGCCAGGTGATGAACAAGCTGACCAAAGACCTTGACTTCGACGCGGTGGGCGGACTCACTCTCGGCGCAGACCCGGTGGCGACGGCGATGTTGCACGCGTCGGCCGCGGACGGCCGGCTGCTGGATGCCTTCGTCGTGCGCAAGTCCGGCAAGGCTCACGGCCTCCAGCAGCGTATCGAGGGGCCGTCGATCAGGGGGCGTCGGGTGCTCATCGTCGAGGACACGACGACCACCGGAGCCTCACCGATGGATGCTGTGGCCGCGGCCCGCGAGGAGGGCGCAGAGGTAGTCGCCGTGGCGACCATCGCCGACCGAGCGACCGGGGCGAAGGAGAAGCTGGAGGCGCTGGGCCTGACCTACGTCACGGCATACAGCCTGCAGGACCTCGGCCTGGCCTGAGGACCCTGTGACGCTGGTCGGTGGGTCGCGGATCCTCAGGTTGAGAGCCCGGCGATCGTCACCAAGATCCAATAGAGCACGACCAGCGCGCCGATGACGGC
>Ga0209484_10000132_pt1 | contig 16730 bp, 9 predicted proteins | sample NGEPer16B_FD_185493 | JGI IMG/M metagenome (GOLD analysis project Ga0209484, IMG submission 185493) | Arctic peat soil microbial communities from the Barrow Environmental Observatory site, Barrow, Alaska, USA - NGEE Permafrost159B-16B... | ecosystem: Environmental > Terrestrial > Soil > Wetlands... | reverse complement strand
ATAACCAGCGGAACCGATGTTGTGAGTCCAACTTATGATCTGATGTTTGGTGGAGATAAAGTGCAATGGCAGAAATTCACCAATTCTCTGAAACTACGTTTATTGATGCGCGCTTCAGCCAAATATGCCGATGCAGGTGCAAAAATCGCTGCAACTGCTGCTTTACCCTTATTAACTGACGCGGCTGACAAGAATGCTTCAATCGCTTATGTTGGATCAAGCACTGTTAACTCCTGGGTAGGTGGTTCAAATAACTGGGCAAATAGTGGTGAATTTGAGAAAAGAAGGCCATGCAAAACATTGGTTGATATGATGCTCTCTTTAAACGATCCCCGTGTTCCGGTTTGGTTTGCTCCAATTGAAAACCCCTGGACCAGCGATGTTGCAAAGAATGGTGTTGTTTTCACAACAACTGATCCGAATGGATATACCTATTCTTCCACATGGGAATATATTGATGTAACAAATCCTGATATCGCAGCTCAGGTTCCTAATATTCTGGATAAAGATAAGGTATACGCTGGTTTCGTTGCCGGTATGTTTGGAGATTTCAAAAATGGAAATGGTCATTATAACACGGCTGCAGGCGGTGCTTATGGAAACTTCAAAGTTTCTAAATACTCGAAATTATTCCAGCAAAATACTCACGAGTTGCTTAAAGCACAGATTATGAACAAGGATGAAGTTCAGTTTATCCTTGCAGAAGCAGCTGTAAAAGGTTATATTGCCGGAAATGCTGATACCTATTACAGAGCAGGTATCACCTATTCGATGAAACGTTGGGGTGTGGCAGATGAAGATATTACTACCTACCTGGCTCAGTCAGTTATTTCCTTACCAAATGATAATCCGGGAAAACTGGCTAAAATAGCCGAGCAGAAATGGATTGCGCTCTTCTCTGTCGCTTCTGAAGCTTATCTTGATCTGCGCAGAACAAAGTTGCCTAATATTTTCAGCAATGGTTTGTTGAGCACGTACACTTTCCCAAATCGTTACCGTTATCCGGGGGATGAGCTTGGACAAAATGTTACCGCCTATAATCAAGGGGTTGCTACTTTGGTTCCTGCCACTGATGATGAATTTTCTAAAATGTGGTTATTACAATAGGTTTCATAAACACAATTATAATGGAGAGGAGGGTGCTGTTGATTGATCCGACAGTGCCCTTTTTCTTTGAAGTATTTTAAAATAATATTCTTCAAAAGTATTTCTAACTATCAACTGTTTTATCTTTTTTAAATCATGATGCAAATTAAAATCTCACTGATTTCTGTTGTTTGCTATTCCTTAATAAATATTGCGTTGGCAGACAATTTAAAAGCCCAGCGGCCTGTTTTTAAAGACATCGCATTTTCGCAGGATTATAGCATCAAATTCTATCCGACCGATGAAGGGATGAATATAAAGAAAGTCTATACTGACAGGAATGGCGTTATTCAGATGCTATCCTCCGATGGTTTATTAAAGCCGAATGCGGGTGCATTTCTTTACCCGGGAACGATTGTCGCAGACGGGTCATACCGGCCCATGTCGGATAAGAAAATTGTAGATATGGGAGTTTACGATCATCAGTTTGTTTATCTCGATAGCGCAGTGGTATTTAGCAATGCCTGGGCTGGCAATCTGTTTTCGAAGCTTGAAATGCCAAACGTCCGTCTTTTTGCCGGAGGAGTTGATTTTACATTTTTGATTTCAGATGGAGCAACCTTAAAATGCATCAAGGATTCTAAGTTACTCTGGTCAGGTAAAATTGCCGATCCAATCATTGGAATCAGGTATTCTGCTGAAAATAAGAATTTTTGGATATTGGGAAGTAAATCACTGACCAGCTTTTCGTTGAAGGATAAAAAATTAGTAACTATTTTTGAAGGTGCCGGTTTTACATCTTTCGATTTGATTGAAAAGGGAACCAAGACCATCATCGGAACAAACAACGGCTATTTCGGGATCAACAATGTTACAAGGAATCAGATTGGCGACAAACACCAAAATCTTCCGTGCAACGAAATTACAACGGTGGAAGAGATCAATGGTAAGGTTTGGTTTGGATCAACCTTGGGTGCATTCATGTTGCGCGAAGATGGAAAGTACAACTATTACAATGGTGAACGCTGGTTACCCGGTGATCAGGTTATACAGGTGACTGAAGGGCCCGAAAATTCTGTGCTGGTGTTGACCAGTAAAGGATTGGGGCAGATCTGCTTCAGGGATATGACATTGGAGGATAAGGCACTGTATTTCGAAAAGCAGGTTCGGCAACGCCATATCCGAAATGGATTCAATGCTTCGCTGGAAGGGATGAAACATGGCGATCTATCCACAGGATACTTAAAGGATTCGGATAACGACGGTTTATGGACTTCGATGTATTTGGGGGCTGAAATATTCAGGTATGCGGTGACCAAATCAGACGAAGTATTACAAAACTGCCGCGAATCGTTGGATGCGATGGAACGACTCTATACCATAACCTCTGTCCCTGGTTTTCCGGCACGATCGTTCGAGAGAAGGGGCAATATGAACCGGTTATCCGATCCGGACAGGTGGCAACATGCCAGTGATCCTGAGTGGGATTGGAAATCTACAACCAGCAGTGATGAAGCGATCGGGCATATATTTGCCTTGGGTGCAATGGCGGAACTCATCGATAATCAACCTATGAAGAACAGGGCAATCCACCTGATTGATATCTTAGTGCAACACATTGTTGAGCATGATTATTACCTTGTCGATTTTGACGGCAAACCAACTACATGGGGCAGGTGGAATCCTGAATATGTAAATGCACATCCCAAAAATGTTGGAGACCGGAAAATCACCTCTTCCAATATCATTGCTATGCTACAGACCGCCTACCGTTTCACACATAAGGAGATCTATAAAGAGAAGGGATTGGAACTGATGGAAAAATATGGGTACCTGGACAATTTAATGCGACCAATGGGTGAGATCGGCATCGCGCCTGCAGATGCAAGCGAATTGAGTAAAGAATTATCGGACGCATGGAACCATTCGGATGATGAAATGTATTTCCTTGGATACTGGGGTTTATACCGCTACGCTTTTAATAATGATCTGAAAACAAAATATAAAGAGGCCATCATCGACCATTGGAAAATCGAAAGACCCGAAAAAGAGGGAGCATGGAATATTTTCACAGCTATTGTGAGCGATGAATTTGATCTGAAGGAGGCAGTCTGGTATCTTCAGGAGCACCCGATGGATATGATAAACTGGGATATTATGAACAGCCAACGAAAAGACATTGAGTTCATCGCACCAAATTTCAGAAATCAGACCCTTAAAGAAGTTCTTCCTCCTGATGAAAGGCCAATCCAGCGGCACAATGGAAATATGTTTAACCTCGACAAAAAGGGGGGCAATGGTTCAGGAGAGGAAAGTGCCGGAGATATCTGGTTATTACCTTATTGGATGGGGCGATATCTAGGTGTCATCAGCGGGCCCGTAAAAATTAAATAAATAGAAAATGAAAAAAACGATACAACTCCTATTCATTCTGGTATTGACAGGCACTCCTGGCTTGTGTTCATCAAAAAATGACAACCCGGTTACCGGGCAATATCAGGATAAACCCTTTATTCAGAATTATAGCATAAAATACAATACCGCCGGAGGGAACATCAAATTCGGCAAGGTTGTCTCCGACAGAAACGGTTATATCCAGATTTTCTCTTCAAACGGATTGTTAAGGCCTCGTGGCGGTCAGTTCTTGTTTCCGGGAATCTTGGTCAAAGATGTTCAGGATCGGGAGACTTCCGATAAAAAAATTGCCGGAATCGGAACTTATCATGATCAGCTGATATACATCGATGATAAGGCCGTGCTAAGCAATGCGTGGGCGGGTAAGGTTTATTCAAAGCATAAAATGCCAGCTGCGAAATTGCTGGCAGGAGGCAAAGATTTCAGCTTTCTGATTTCAGATGGGAAAAGCCTGAATTTAATTAAAGATTCTCTGAAATTGTGGGAAGGTTCACTTTCGGGTGACGAGGTGAAAGACATCAAATTTGATGTTGCCAATGACCTGTTTTGGATTTTAGGCAAAACTTCTATCAATACTTTTTCTCCCGCAAGAAATGAAATGGTAAAGGTGATGGATGTTAGCAATCTGACCTGCATTGAGCCTACTTCCTCAAAATTGATCGTCGGAACATCTGACGGGTATTTTGAGATTGATTCGAAAACTAAAAGGCAGGTAGGCGATGTTCACAAAAAAATGCCATGGACTGATTTAACGACAATCAGCGAAATCAAGGGGAAACTTTGGTTTGGTTCAACATGGGGTGCAATGATGCTTCGCGAAGACGGGAGATTTGACTATTATGCCTCACAACGCTGGATACCTTCTGATACAGTGATGAGTATAGCAAAGGGCCCGGAGAATTCAGTTTTAATTCTTACCACTAAAGGTTTAGGGAAAATTTGTTTCGAACCGATGACATTGAATGAAAAGGCGATGTTCTTCGAAAAACAGGTGCGCGATCGCCATATCCGTACCGGTTTTAATGCCACAGTTTCCTCAATGGTCGATGGAGATGTAACCACCGGAAGTATGGAAGATTCGGACAATGACGGATTGTGGACCTCCATGTATTTGGCCGGGGAAACCTTCCGATATGCTGTCACCAAATCGGATGATGCATTGCAAAACGTCCGCGAATCGCTTGATGCGATGGAAAGGCTTTATACCATCAATTCGTTAAACTCGGGTTTTCCTTCACGATCATTCGAAAGACGGGGGTATAAATATAATGACGAAGCCTGGCGCAGAGCTGTTGATCCTGAATGGGATTGGAAATCAACTACAAGCAGTGATGAAGCTATCGGACATATTTTTGCTTTCGGGGCAATTGCTGAGTTGATACCTGAACCTGAATTGCGGAATAAGGCAATCATGCTGATTGATACACTGATGTCGCATATCGTTAAAAACAAATTTTACATGATCGACTGGAATGGCGAACCAACCCTTTGGGGACGTTGGAATCCTGAATATGTGAATGCCCGGCCTAAAAATGTGGGGGATAGAAAGATCAATTCATCCAACATTGTGGCAATGTTGCAAACCGCTTATCATTTTACCAAAAAGGAAAAATACAAAGATGCTGCGATTGAATTGATGACAAAGCACGGTTATCTTGAGAACCTGATGAAGCCGATGAAAGAGATTGGTCATGCGCCTGAAGATGCCGACGAGTTGAGTAAAGATTTGTCATCCGAATGGAATCATTCAGATGACGAAATGTATTACTGTGGCTATTGGGGCTTATACCGCTATGCATTAAACGACATATTGAAAGCAAAATATAAGAAAGCCATCATTGATCATTGGGAATACGAAAGACCGGAAAAAGAGGGATTGTGGAATATCATGACCGCCATTGCTGGTACAAAGGAGATTGATTTGAAAGAAGCTATATGGTATTTGCAGAAGTATCCGCTCGATTTGATCAACTGGACAGTAGAAAACAGCCATCGGAAAGATATAGAGAAGATTGAGCCAAATTTTCGGAATCAGACCATCATTGAAGTTCTTCCTCCCGATGAGCTTCCAATTTCGAGACATAATTCAAATCGGTTCGATCTGAATGAGAAAAGTGCCGGAAGGTCCGAAAACAGCGCTGGCGACATCTGGCTATTGCCTTACTGGATCGGCAGGTATCTTGACGTGATCAGCGCACCCATAAAATGAAAAGAATGAAAAGTCTGTTCTCTAAACTATTAATCTGTTCGGTTTTTCTCTTTGCGGCAACCGGATGCTTTTTCAATGGCACCCGTCAGGAAATATCGGTGAAGGATGTCATGGACAAAACCATTTCAGGTTTGTATCAGAAAATGAGTGCAAAAGAATTATCCGGATTGGATAATGATCAGGTAATGGCTTTATTCTCTGAGCAGGAAAAACAGGTACTCTCAACCCGGCACTGGATGTTCGATGTAAATGTTCCGGTTGTCGTCTCTGTGATGCGCAGTGAAAAACAAAAAATAGTCCCTTTTTGGCTATCCAAAAGTGGTTTTGTCAAAACAGAACTGACAATAAAAAACGAGCAGACTACGTATGAGGTATGGCAAAAATCGTTTGGTGTCGGGAAGATGGGCCTGGGAGTAAATGGGTTTGAGGACTATCCGCTTCATTACTTTGTTTCAGTGGCACCCCAAAACGAAAATGACAAACTCGAATTAAGTAATTTTTTTCCCGAAAATCAATTTGTTGGTGTACTGAAAGACAGCGCATTTACTTATCACGATTGGGATGAGCTGGTTTTATCAAATGTGCCGGAAGCATTGAAAGGACAAAAACTACTGACGACAATCCGGGATCGTGGCGTGGAAATGCACCTGATAGGCGCTTTCAGAACGACTGATTATCCTTCCTCAAAAACGCCCGATCAAGTGATGTTAACATGGAGTTCCAACCCTTCAACCGGGATTGACATTCAATGGCGTACCGACACAACTGTTGCCGATGGAATGGTGAAATATCGTGTGAAAGGTAATTCGGAAGAATTATCAGCAGCGGCGTCCAGAATCCGGATGGAAGATCGCGTTTTGATGAATGACAGGTATATCAATCATTTTACAGCAGAACTTCGGGATTTAAAACCGGGAACTACGTACGAGTACCAGGTTGCACCACAATCGGATTGGTCAGGGAATTCTACTTTTACGACTGCTGCTGATGATGATCAGTTTTCATTTATCTGGTTTGGCGATACCCATTATTCGCCAAAATTCGGAGAGCTCTTTAATGCAGCTGAAAAATCGCATCCCGATGCTGCCTTTTATTCCATTGCAGGCGATTTGGTGAGTGATGGATTGTACCGGAATCAGTGGGACGATTTGCTGGCTTATTCAAAAGATGTCATATGCCGGAAACCATTAATGTCAGTTCCCGGGAATCATGATAACCGATTGGGCCTTGGAGCAAAGACATATCGCGACGAATTTAGTTACCCAATGAATGGCCCTGATGGTGTTGAAAAGGAACAAACTTATGCTTTTACCTATAAAAATGCGTTGTTCCTGATGATTGACGCCACTTCTCCGATTGACGTTCAAACGCCATGGATCGAAGAACAGCTCGCCAAAACAACCGCCACCTGGAAATTTGCAATGTTTCATTTCCCTCCGTACAACTGGGAGGAACCCTATTTCAATATTCAAAAAGCATGGGTGCCCATCTTCGATAAATACCATGTTGATATGGTGATGGGAGGGCATATCCATTATTACATGCGCTCAAAGCCTATGAAATGTGGAAAGGTTGTTCCATCGTACAATGATGGAACTGCCTATGTGATCTCTGTTGGCATTCCAACAAATCCTCATCCGATTACAGATGAACCTTATGCTGCTGTCCGGAATACCGATGGCCACCTTTACCAGTATATGACCATCAAAGGCAATGAATTGAAATACCAATCAGTGAACTTTGAAGGTAAATTAATTGACTCATTTTCGGTTAAAAAATAGATTATTCAGCGTTGTATAAAATCATTGATATTGAATCACTAAAATCATAAAAATGGAAAATTTATCTCGCAGAACCTTCCTGAAGTCAGCCTCTGTTGCGGCAGCGGGAACATTAATTATTCCGAACCTGTTTAGCTGCTCGGCAAACAACAAACTTAATATTGCAATCATTGGCGTTGGCGGCAGAGGACAAGATAATTGGGAAACGTTATTTGTTGATGCCGATGACAACGGTAAAAAACAGGACGGACCCCAAAGAAAAGTATTGACTGAAAATGTGGTGGCCCTGTGTGATGTTGACGGAAAACGTGCAGCCGAAGGTTTTAAAACTTTTCCCAAGGCAAAAAGATATAAAGATTACCGGGTCATGTTCGACGAAATGGCCAACGAAATTGATGCTGTGATCATTTCAATTCCTGACCATTCACACTTTGCCGCAACGATGGTAGCCATGCAGTTGGGAAAACATGTCTATGTTGAAAAACCTTTGGCACACAATATCTGGCAGTTGCGCACGATGAAAAAGGCCGCTAAACATTACGGGATTGTTTCGCAGATGGGGAATCAGGGTCACACGACCAATGGCATCCGTCAAATCAGAGAGTGGTACGAAGCAGGAGTGCTCGGTCAGGTCAAAGAAGTTCATGCATGGTTTGGACCATTCGAATTTAAACCGGGCGGATACTGGACCAAACCCGACAGTTTTCCACCATCGGCTCAACCGGTTCCTGAAGGTTTAGACTGGGACTTATGGCTGGGTCAGGCGGCTGAACGTCCTTTCAACAGCGCGTATGCCCCAAAGTCATGGAGAGGTTTTTACGATTTTGGAAATGGGATGCTGGGCGATTGGTCATGTCATACCCTCGATGGTCCTTTCTGGGCACTGGATCTTGGAATGCCCCATACGGTTGAGGCAACGGTTCCAAATCCGGTGCCTGATCATAGTTTTATACCTGATGAATCGGTAATTGCTTATCAGTTTGGCGCCCGTGGTGACAAAGCACCTGTGAATTTATTCTGGCACGAAGGTGGTTCGAAGCCTGACATTCGTCCTGAATGGGGTGTAACTGAGTTGCCACGTTCTGGCATGGTGATGATCGGCGAGAAGAAAACCTTAATTACAGGCGGAAGGCCCAACAAACCACGTCTGATGGTTTCGGAAGAGGAGTGGCAGGAATTTCTGAAAAATCCGCCGGCACAAACATTCGCAAGAATTGGCGAAGAACAGCCACAGAAGGAATGGATCGATTGCATTAAAAGCAAAACGCTTCCCGGATCGAATTTTGATTATTCAGCCGAATTATCGGAAATGGCGCTAATCGGTGTATTGGCTCAGAAATTCGCCACTAAAATTGAATATGATGCTCCAAATATGAAGATTACAAACCGGCCTGAAATCGACGCGTTCGTTAAGGTGCCTGCCCGTAAAGGGTGGTCGTATGGCGAAGGAATCTGAAAATTAGATCGCTGGATTTGAATCATAAATTTATCCCGGCATATTTATAAATTTGATCATCTTAAAACAGATCATCATGAAGCACTTCTTCTTCCGGTTAATAGTTCTCTGTTTTGTATTTGGTTCAGGAATTGAATACCCTGCTTTTGCCCAGTCTGACAACCCGATTGATCATGTGAATCCATTCCTCGGAACAGATTTCTTTGGTCATACTTTCCCGGGAGCTTCGCGTCCGTTTGCAATGGTTCATTTAAGTCCCGATATGAACACGCAAGGCTGGACTTATTGCGCCGGATACATCTATTCCGAAAACTCCATCATGGGTTTTAGTCACACACACTGGAGTGGTGTCGGAATGGTGAACGGAGGAGAGGTCATGTTGATGCCTACCGTTGGAAATAAACTTCAGACTGTTCCGGGATCACCCGAAAATCCGGGTGAAGGATATCGTTCCCGGTTTGACCATGCCGACGAAATTGCAACTCCGGGCTATTATTCCGTCATTCTAAAAGACTACAGCGTAAAAGCTGAATTGACATCCACCCAGAGAGCAGGATTTCATCGCTATACATTTCCGGAGTCTGAAAATTCACGAATTATCCTGGATTTGGGGCATCAGATTGGAAGTAATTCATCAAATGATTTATCGGAATTAACAATTCTCGACAACAACCGGATCGAAGGGGTGAAAAGTGCAGGACTTGGTAAAGTCTACTTTGTAGCCGAATTCAGTAAACCTTTCAGGTATTACGGAACGTTCGACAACGATCTGAAGACGCCAGAATCAGGAGGAAGTATCTGGCCCTATAAAAATGGTGAGGCCGGAAAAAATATCGGCGCATTTGTCACTTTCCGCACTACGGAAAAGGAACAGATATTGGTAAAAGTTGGGATTTCGTATACAAGTGTTGAGGGCGCAAGAAGGAACCTTAAAGCCGAGATTCCCGATTGGGACTTTGACAGGATCAGGAATGAGTCGCGCCAGGTTTGGGAAAAAGAGTTGGCAAGGATTAAAATCGAAGGTGCCACCGATGACCAGAAAGAGATTTTTTATACGGCAATGTACCATTCGTTTCTGGCCCAGTATATCTCGCAGGATGTGGATGGAAAATACATGGGATCCGACAAAAAGGTGCATGAAGCAAAGGGATTCGATTTTTACGGATCATTCTCTTGCTGGGATACTTACCGTTCGCAGCATCCACTTCTAACCATCACTGCACCGGAACATGTAAATGATTTTATCAGGTCAATTGTTGCAAAGACAAAGGATTACGGTTGGCTTCCCGCGCAACATTTTTTAAATGTTTATGGTGAAACAATGGTTGGCGATCACCTGATTCCAATTATTGTGGATGCTTATCAGAAAGGATATCGCGATTTTGATGTGAATTTCCTGTACGATGCCATGCGTAAAAAAGCATTGGAAGAGCCGAAACTACCTGTTCCGCATACTGCCGGAAGATCGGGCCTCAAGTTTTACCTGGAATTGGGATACACACCTGTCGACAAAGTAACCGAATCGGTTCCAAACACATTGGAGCTGGCATACGACGATTGGTGCATTGCCCAACTTGCCAAAGAATTGGGAAAGAATGACGATTACCAACTGTTTATGAAAAGGGCGCACAACTACCAGAATTTGTGGGATCCACAAACACGGTTTATGCGTCCCAAAATGGCGGATGGTTCGTGGCTGGAGGTTTTGAACGGGCGTGAACAGGATATTGTGAAAGTGGGTGATCATTCGTATTACAAATATTTTGATCCGTTGCTGGTCGGGAAACGCCCGAACCGTTACTATACCGAATCGAATGCCTGGCAATACATCTGGTCTGTTCAGCACGACGTGCAGGGATTGATTAACCTGTTTGGCGGGAACAAGGCATTTACTGCAAAACTGGATACTTTTTTTGAGATGAGCCCCAATATCACGCCGCCGAAATATGTGGGCGTAGTGGGTACGATCGGGCAGTATGTGCATGGCAATCAACCCTCGCACCATGTGGCTTACCTGTATGATTTTGCGGGTGAACCATGGAAAACCCAGCTCAGAGCCAGGCAGGTAACCGAAGAACTCTACCGTAGTGGCCCTGGCGGTATCTGTGGAAATGAGGATATGGGATCACTTTCGTCATGGTATGTTCTTAGTTCAATGGGCTTTTACCCGGTTACACCCGGAAGTCCGTATTATGCAATTGGTAGTCCCTTGTTTGGAAAAGTAACGATTGATGCAGGCAAAGGCAAAACATTTATAATTCAGGCAAATAATAACTCCCAAAAGAATAAATTTATCCAGTCGGCAAGCCTTAACGGAAAGCCAATTAACAGAACCTGGATTTCGCAGCAGGAAATTACCAATGGAGGGACTCTTCTATTCGAAATGGGACCGGAGCCAAACAAAAAGTGGGGAAGCAAACCGGAAGATGCGCCGCCGTCGTGAGCCAAAAATAATTACGAGCGTATTTTCTCCTTTTTCAAAGTATTTCAGAACTATTTTCGTTTACTTTATTGAATATTTATGTCCAAAATTTAGGGTAAACCAATTAACCATCCGAATGAAAAATCTATTAATCCTTTTGAGTGCCACCATGGTATTCTCTTGTCCTCCTGTAAAGAAGAATGATAGTGAATCTGCCATCGAATATAAAAACATAGAAAAACACATCGTTGAACTTTCTTCAGACCGCTATCAGGGACGAATGCCGCTCACTTCCGGTGAAGGAATTACAGTTGATTACATTGCCGCACAAATGAAGGAGATAGGCTTGGAACCGGCAGATAGTGGAAGCTATTTTCAGGATGTTCCTTTGCTGGCTGTAAGCTCCAAAATCTCAAACACCCTCGATTTTGATACACCGAAAGGTAAGTTGAAATTTGATAAACTGGTTGATTATGTGGCTTTTTCACGCCGGATGGACGCCGAACAGTCACTCGATCAGTCTGAACTTGTATTTGCCGGTTTTGGAATTACAGCACCTGAATATGCACGTGATGATTTTCAGGGAATGGATATGAAAGGGAAGACGATTCTTGTATTTGTGAACGATCCAGGCTATGGAACCACGGATTCCTATTTCAAGGGGAATACGATGACTTATTACGGTCGCTGGACCTACAAATTTGAAGAAGCTGCCCGGCGTGGTGCCAAAGGTTGTCTGATCATTCATGAAACAGGACCGGCCGGATACCCATGGCAAGTGGTAAGCAACAATGGCGAATCAACCAAACTGTATCTGAATCCTGATAACGGTTACCAGGATCGGTGTGCTTTTGAAGGATGGATCTCGCAAACTGCAGCTGAACAACTGTTCTCGGCTTGTGGAATGAGCTTTGATGCTGCAAAAAAAATGGCAGTTAAGAAAGATTTTAAACCGGTCAGTTTACCCGTAAAAGTATCCGGTTGGATGAAAAGCACGTTCGAGACCAAATCCTCCCGAAATGTTTGCGGACTGATTCGCGGAAGTAAGCATCCGGAGGAGGCGATTGTTTATACTGCCCACTGGGATCACCTGGGAGCTGGTATAAAAGTGAAAAACGATAGTATTTACAATGGCGCAACCGATAATGCAAGTGCTGTTGCCTGGATGCTCGAAATTGCAAGAGGTTTTAAAGCGGGTCCGCCACCAGAACGGTCAGTGTTATTTTTATCCGTTACTGCCGAGGAGTCTGGCTTGTTGGGTTCCTCCTATTATGCGGAACATCCGTTTTTTCCGATGGCAAAAACCGTGGCATGCATCAATACAGATGTAATGATGTTCCTTGGAAAATTTAAAGATGTGATGCTGACAGGTAGCGGACAGTCGGAACTGGACGAGTGGGTCAGAAAAGCGGCTGAAAAGCAGGGGCGATACATTGCACCCGATCCAAATCCTGAAAACGGGATGTATTTCAGGTCCGATCAGTTTCCTTTGGTGAAAAAAGGGGTGCCTGCCATTTATGCAAAAGGTTATACGGATGCTGAAAAACTTGGGAAAGAAGAGACGATGAAGATTGTTGATCGCTATTGGAAGGAGACTTATCACAGTCCGTTTGATGAATACCATCCTGCCACCGATGATCTTAACGGAATTGTTGAGGACGCCAAATTACTTTATCACGTTGGAACAAATCTGGCCAACTCCGAAGCCTGGCCCGCTTGGAATGCTGATTCTGAATTTAAAGCTGTGCGTGAAATGTCGCGGAAATAATCAATCCCGGTTTTAAGGATCGACTGCATAAATAATAGATAGAAATTCTAATTTTATTTCTATAACTAATTAAAAGATCGCTCATATGACAGAAAGTATTTTAGGCGTTGGCTCGCATGTAAAACACCCGCAAATGGGTAAAGGTGTAATCGTTCAGGTGCGTTCAGATGCCTATGAAATTGGGTTTATCGATTTTGGAGTAAGGCAGATCAAACGCGATTATGAAGGACTCGAGGTGATCGAAGCCATAGAAACGCCTTCAGATTTGCTTACTTATGAGAAGATGGAGAAAAGCCTGATCAGGGTACTTCACCGTTTCAGTGATATCCAGGAAACGGTACCGCTTGGACAGAAATGGACCGGTGGGAAAATGATTCTATTTCCGGGCGATAAATCGTTAAAAGAGAAGGAAGTTCCGATTGAAACCTTCTTCCATAAAATAGTGATGGTTCGCGACCGGGTACGCGTGATGGAACAGCGCATCAATGCGAGCAACCTCACCGATGAGGAAAAGGTTGATCTCGAACAATACATCACTCGCATTTATGGCAGCCTTACCACTTTCAATGTGTTGTTCAAAAACAAGGATGACCAGTTCGTTGGGGACAGGGGGAAAGAATAGACAATTGACTTCGTCGAACTTCGTTTCAACAATTTGAATCATTCAATCAATTGCCCCGGCATTTATACCGGGGGGACAAATGGCAGATTAATATGGCTTTAGCCAAATAGTTGTTTTCATCATAAACAATTCGAAGTAGATTCATATTCTGACTTTAACCCGCGCCCTGATAAATGAAACTAAAGAACCCCCGTCTCTCCTTACTCATCCTGCTTGCTATCCTGTCAATAGTTGCATGCAGGCAAACTCCGCCGGAACGGTTAACAGGCTATGTGAACCCATTTATCGGAACCGACGAAGATGGACATACCTTTCCGGGAGCACTTGTTCCGTTTGGAATGGTGCAGCTAAGTCCTGATAATGGCGATCACGATTATAACTGGTGCAGCGGTTACCACTATAAAAGCAGTCACATTCAGGGCTTTAGTCATACCCATTACAGCGGAACAGGCGCTGAAGATCTATGTGATATTTCGGTGTTTCCAATAGTCGATATGGAACCATCTCCCAAAACTATCAGAAGCGAGTTTTCTCATGCCGATGAGTTGGCCAAACCCGGCTATTATTCCGTTTTGCTCAAAACCTTTAATATAAAGGCAGAACTCACGGCCACCGTACATTGCGGAATGCATCGGTATACTTTTCCTGAAAGTAAATCAGCGGAAATTAAACTCGACTTAGGGTGGGGTAACGGGGCCGAAGCGAGAGTTGGTCACAACGGCGATTTGCCGTTGGAGTGTTATTTCAAAAAAGTCAACGATACCACCATTGTCGGATTCCGGCGCTCAATTGGTTTTGTCGGCGAACGATGTGTTTACTTCGCTATGCGGACAAGTAAACCAATCAGCGATGTTGTGATTTTTGCAGACAGTACGCGCGTCAACTCAACGGAGGAAGCACGTGCCGTGAGGGTGAGCGCTTTTCTTTCATTCCCGGAGACAAAAAAGGATGAACAAATATTGATGAAAGTGGCCATCAGTTCTGCAAATACCGATGGGGCAATGGCAGGATTAGAGGAGATAAAAGACTGGAATTTTGATGCTGTAAAAAAGAATGCCAGTGATGCGTGGGAGAAAGAGCTCAGCAAAATAAAGGTAACCTCTTCGGATTCGGTATTCAAACAAACCTTTTATACAGCGGCTTACCATTGTTATTTTGCGCCGTTTCGCTTCGACGATGCGCTGGGCAATTACACAGGAGCCGATAAAAAGATCTACAAAGGCAAAAACATTTATACACTGAGTTCCTTGTGGGATACCTATCGTGCAGAAGCGCCTTTGTTTACATTCACCCAAACGGAGCGGTTACCGGCGATTATCAATTCATACCTTGAATTCTACAAACAACATGGACTGCTTCCATCGTGGGAGTTGTATTTCGACGAGGCCAATGTGATGCCTGGCTATCATGCGGTTCCGATCATTGCCGATGCGATTCTGAAGGGTATTAAAGGCTTTGATGCCAATTTTGCCTATCAGGCGATGATCACAACTGCTAACGAAGATATCCGCGAATCTGATTTCTACCGTCAATACGGATATGTTCCCGATGACCTTGATCCGAAGCAGCGCGGGGTCACAAAAACAGTGGAGTATGCCTTCGATGACTGGTGCATTGCGCAGGTCGCCCGGAAAATGGGCAAGCAATCGGACTATGACGAATTTATCAAACGAAGTGGTTACTGGAAAAATGTATTCGATACCGCGACCGGCTTTGTGAGGTCAAAAGATGCCAAAGGAAACTGGATGGTTCCTTTCAATCCCAAAGAATCCATCGGGTTCCAGGAGGGAAACGCGTGGATTTATACCTGGTATGTTCCGCAGGATTTGGATGGTTTGATTCAGGCAATGGGAGGAGCTGATCAGTTTGCCAGGAAATTGGATACGTTGTACAATTCACCTGAACCATTTCGGGAAAGAAAGAATAATGGATTCTACGGTTTTTCGGAGTTTGCAAACGAACCAAGTCACCATGTCCCCTATTTGTACAGCTATGTGGGCAAACCCTGGCAAACGGCTGAAAAAGTACATCATATTCTGACTAAATTTTACAGCAACCAGCCCAATGGCCTCTGCGGCAACGACGATTGCGGACAAATGAGCGCCTGGTATGTGCTGAGTTCGATCGGGTTTTATCCGGTGAACCCGGCAAACGGTGAATATGTTTTTGGAAGTCCGCTGGCTGATCAGTCAGACATAACATTGGGCAACGGCAAACACTTTGTGGTTAAAGCCGAAAACCTGAATAAGCAAAATATCTATATCCAAAAGGCAACACTGAATGGCGTTCCCTATACGCGTTCATTCATAAAGCATTCTGATATATTGAATGGAGGGGAGTTGGTTTTGACAATGGGTAGCAAACCGTCCGAAACCTGGGGAACCAACACCGAAGATTTACCGGGGAAAGCACAAAATTGAAAAGTAACAAAATGAAAATAGCCCTTCTGATTTTGACAATGCTTTGCGCCACAATGCTCAAAGCGCAGGTGGTTCCTTTTTATTCGGCAACGAATGACAAATATGGTTATAAAGACGAAAAGGGGGAAGAGATAATTGCCCCTAAATATGATCTGGCATACGGACTTGAGGAAGGAATGGCAGCTGTCCGGTTGAATGGAAAGTATGGTTATGTTGACCTAAAAGGGAAAGAGGTCATTCATCCGAAATATGATAATACATGGAAGTTTATTGGCGGATTTGCGGCCGTAAAGCTGGGCGATAAATACGGTTTCATCGATAAATCCGGCAAGGAAGTGATCCCGCTGATTTATGAAAACGCTTACAACTACCATGGAACCTGCTGTTACAAAGGACAGGCACACGTCAAAGAGAATGGGAAGTGGAAGATTATTGCTATCAATAAATAGAAGCCATATTTTCTTTTGCTTTGTTCTTTTCAGTAGACCTTAAATATGGAAATTGGACTTCAAATTATTCTCATCACTTAGTATGTACCAAACAGTAAATAG
>Ga0209484_10000128_pt1 | contig 16900 bp, 13 predicted proteins | sample NGEPer16B_FD_185493 | JGI IMG/M metagenome (GOLD analysis project Ga0209484, IMG submission 185493) | Arctic peat soil microbial communities from the Barrow Environmental Observatory site, Barrow, Alaska, USA - NGEE Permafrost159B-16B... | ecosystem: Environmental > Terrestrial > Soil >... | reverse complement strand
GCTTCTTCCTGTGACTGATCTTCAGCTGTTCGAGCATCGCGTCAACAATCCTTTTCCGCTCTGCTCCAGGAGTTTTGAGCGCGAGTAAAGGGAGCTCCACATTTTCGTAGACATTGAGTTCATCAATCAAATTGAAGCTTTGAAAAATAAATCCGATGTTCCCTTTGCGAAGTTCGGTGCGCTGGTTCTCTTTAAACCGGGCGACATCAACGCCATCAAAATAAAATTCACCCGAGTTTGGACTGTCGAGTAAACCGATAATATTCATCAGCGTCGATTTGCCGCATCCCGACGGACCCATTACAGCAACGAACTCTCCATTCTTTACTTCAAAATTAATGGCATCAAGTGCCGTAGTTTCTACCTCTTCTGTCCCGAAGATTTTGGTAAGCTTAACTGTCCTGATCATATCTGTGATTTTTTAGATGATTTTCGGTACTGCTCCTTACGAAATTTATGCCAATTATTGTTATATGCTGAATAAGTGGACGATGGGCAGTCAAATGATTTGGACGATTGTAAGGTAATTTAATGGGTGCCCGTAATAAATGTTGACAATTGACACACATTTTTCATCGTTTTACGGGAAGCATGCAATGACAAAAGGAATAACTACAATGGTAGAAGAGAAGCATTCAAAGTAACAGGAAAACTATTCAATGGAATAAGGAAAATATTCAAAATTACAGGAAAACTATTCAGAGGAATAAGGAAACCATTCAACGCAATAGAATCTATATTCAAAGAAACAAGTGATGTTTTCAAAGAAAGAGGAAAGGTATTATATGGAAGAGGCGAAGGATTCGAAGCAACAAGGGAAGCGTTCAATGTAATAGGAAAAGTATTCAATAGAATAAGGAAAGCATTCATTGATGAAACGCGGACAACTTTAGATGACGAATGATCAGAAAAACAATATTATCTATATAATATTTAATTTACACAAAGCGAATGCGCCGGATTCCTCCGGATGGCGAAAGCTGGAACCCCTGTAAATGGGTTTATTGACAGCATAAAACAAAGAATCAAGTTTTATCCTGACCAAAAGCATAATAATGTAAGAATATTTGTTTTTTAATATTATATATTTTAACTTGCGTTAAATTTCACACATTTTCAGTTTAAACCACCTAATTAATTAAAAGATGAGAAACTTTCAGGAAGCGCGCGACCGCATGTTTCGCAACGTTATTGGAGTAAGTGATGCAAATTTCGGTATCATAGAAAAACTGCCCGATTATCTTTCCAATCTTGGCAATCTTAAAAACATTGTAGTGGAAATCGATGTTGCTGCCGGCGAGCAGAAAATCGATACCAAAGGTGTCACAAAGTATAAACTGAACATGCGGACACTTTTGATGATAATGGCAGCCGATAATTCGCGCAAATTGGCTTCCTATGCGAAACTAACCAAAAACACGGTATTGCTGGGCCAGGTAGATTATACTGAAAGTGATTTTAAACGTTTTACCGATGAGTCATTAAAGGATTATGCCCGGATTATTTATAACTGTGCCGAGCCCATTGTCGGGCAGCTTGAAAAATATGAGATTACCGCTGACACGCAAGCCGCATTTCTGACTTTAATCAATAACTACACCGAGGCATTGGTTTCACCCGATCTGGTAGGAACCATCCGGAAACAGGCGACGCGAAAACTGGTGATCCTGTTCATTGCAGGAACTAATTGTGTTGCCGATCTGACTGCAGCAGTTGAAATAATCAGGCTCAGGGAACCTATCTTTTACCTCGGATTTAAAACAGCCCTAAAAGTGATTATTCGGGGGAAAATAAAATTGGCGGCAAAAGGACAAGCCATCGATGCGAACGGCGAACCAGTGCCCGGTGTTGCATTGACGGTAACGATCGGTGAAACCGTTGCAATGATAAAAAAAACAGGTAAAAAGGGAGGTTTCTATATCCGGTCGATGGCCGCAGGAACTTATCAGTTCATCTTTAAAAAGATGGGATATGCCGATCAGACGGTTGTCGTGAATGTGATCGAATGTGGTCGTGACAATGGTGAATGCATAAAGATAAAAACAGATTCTGAGAGATCTGTTTATTTGGTAGGGGTGTGATAGTAGAAATGCGATAGTAGAGGTGCGATGGTAGAGGTGCGATGGTAGAGACGCGATTAATCGCGTCTCTACTGATTTTAAACCCTTTTTGATGGCTTGATGTAAAATAATACGATTATTTTTGATAGTTCTGTTACACCTCGTTTGTAAAGATGGATTTCGGATAGTCGTTTGTATCGATAAAAAGTCTGTTACTTTTAGGAAATACAGTCAATTCGGACAAGGTTGTAAAATCAAACAACGGCGCGGTTAAATACCCGCCTTCGGGTATCAGAACGTTAGCTAATTTTGGCTATAACTTTATTAAAAATTCATACTATGGAAGTAAACTGGACAGTTTTAAGCATTCTTGCAATTTGTGTGATTATATTAATTGTTTATCTATTCAAGAGAAATATGAAGGATAAAAAGGAAGTGACGAAATTTTTTATTGAAGAGGTCAATACCGGAAAAGAATCTGATGAAGATGATGAGTTGTAATTTTTCATCTCTTAACCATCTGAGCCATGAAACAAGGAAAGCTCTTAATAGTCGACGATAAAAAAAATATTTTGCAGGCATTAACAATGTTTCTGCAGTTTGAATTTGATAAGGTACAGACAATTTCGAATCCGAACTTGCTATCGGCAGAGCTTGAATCGAATGGTTATGACATCGTTTTGCTCGATATGAATTTTAAAGCGGGTCAAAGCACCGGGAATGAAGGACTCTACTGGCTAAGGGAGATCAAGAAGCGTTTCCCGGAAACAGAGGTTGTGATGTTTACGGCGTTTGGAGATATCGCACTTGCTGTGAACGCACTAAAGGAGGGAGCAGCCGATTTTGTGTTGAAACCGTGGGAGAACGAAAAGCTGATTGCCACGCTGAAAGCAGCTTACCGTTTGCGGAAATCGAACCGCGAAATCACGGAATTGAAAGGGAAGGAGCAATCGATGAAACAAGAGCTCAACCGTGGAGAGCAATTGATTATCGGTAAATCGGCAGCGATGCAGCAGGTGATGAATCTTGTTCAGAAAGTAGCCGCCACTGATGCCAATGTGCTGATAACAGGCGAAAACGGTACAGGGAAAGGTGTAATTGCCAAAGAAATTCATCGCTTATCGCTTCGTAAAAATGAACTCTTCGTCCTTGCAGACCTTGCCTCCCTGGCTGAAACACTCTTCGAAAGTGAACTGTTTGGACATAAAAAGGGATCTTATACGGGAGCCGTGGAGGACCGGATCGGGAAGTTTGTTCTTGCTAATAAAGGGACACTTTTCCTTGACGAGATCGGGAATATTCCGTTGAATCTCCAGGCAAAATTGCTTACCGTGTTGCAATCACGCTGCATTACTCCTGTTGGTTCAGACAAAGATGTTCAAACAGATATCCGTCTTGTAAGCGCGACCAACAAAAATGTCCATCAGATGGTGAGAGAAGGGCAGTTTCGCCAGGATTTGCTTTACCGGCTCAATACAATCGAGATACACCTGCCTCCGCTTCGCGAAAGGACCGAAGATATTGAAGATCTTGCAGGGTATTATGTGGGGATTTATGGAAGAAAATACGGAAAGCCAAACATGAAGATTACGAGCGCTGCAATCACAAAACTTCAGAGCCAACCGTGGCCGGGAAATATCAGGGAATTGCAACATTCGATTGAAAAGGCTGTAATTCTTTCCGACAGCAATGAACTTCGGCCCATCGATTTTATGGGCGGATTCGAAATGGAACAGATGGGTAATCAGCCAGAAACTTTGGAAGATGTGGAGAAGCAGATGATCTCATCTGCAATGAAGCGCCATGCGGGAAATCTGACCATTGTCGCTGCGAAACTGGGAATATCAAGACCCACACTTTACAGCAAAATTGAGCGGTATGGAATCTAAAAGTTATACTCCTTCGATAATTGTTCTTTTCTTGCTTGTCATTTTGGTGAATGTTGCTGCCGGTTTTTGCATCGGGAACGAGATGTATGCTTTTGCTATTTTTTTGCTTGCAGTGGGAATACTAATTGCAGTTCAGTTGCTTTTTAAGTTTCGCCAGACGAACCGGAGCATCAGCTTCTTCTTCGATTCTATCCGAAATGAAGATACGACCGTCAACTTCCCAGTAAATATTGAGGACAAGTCACTGAAAGCGCTCAATAATAGCATGAATCAACTGAATAAACACATCCAGGAGATCAAGATTCAAAATGAATACAAGGAGAAATACTATCGCGCACTGATTCAGCAGGCATCGATTGGCCTGGTTGTTTTAAATGAGCAGAATGAGATTGAACTGATTAACGAGGTGATATGCCGGTATGCCGGTATTTCACCTGCGTCAACGAACATGAATCTTTTGAAGGTCAGGAATCAGGAGTTTTATGATGTGCTGACACGTATTGAGGCAGGTGAGTCTGTTACATTTCGGAACATCCTGTCGGGATCCGTTCAATTGTTACTCTTCCGCGCTACGGCAATTAAAAGCGGTGACAATACGGTGAAGCTGATATCCGTGCAGGATATCCGGCAGGAACTCGATGAGAAAGAGCTGGAGTCGTATCAGAAACTGATCAGCATACTGACGCACGAGATTATGAATTCGCTTGCGCCGATGATTTCTGTATCGAAAACGCTCGTGAACTTTTATACCACGGGTGATATCCCGGTACAAACGGATGCAGTTAACGATACGATGATTTCTACGACTGTTCAGGGATTAAAATTGATTGAGGAACAGGGAAATGGACTGGTCAATTTTGTGAACAGTTACCGCCGGTTAACGAAAATTCCGGCACCGGTATTTCAACGTTTTACAGTTGATGATTGGCTGGAACAACTCACGATCCTGTTCGCTGAACGTTTAAAATCAGAAGAAATAGAACTTGAAATAGTTGTTGAAAAAACGCTTACCGATATCTATGCCGATAAAAATCTGATTAACCAGGTGGTTGTTAATCTGATCAGCAACGCAATCGACGCGTTGCTGCAAATCGAAGAGAAGCGCAAAATTACGATTGAACTGTCCGCAAATCGGGATAACAGGCTAATTATTAAGATTGCCAATAACGGGCCTTTAATCCCTGCAGACATTCAGGAGAAGATCTTTATTCCGTTTTACACGACCAAGGATAATGGATCGGGAATTGGATTAAGTCTTTCGCGGCAGATTATGCGGTCACTCAAAGGATCAATCAGCCTGGTATCCAATGAAAAGGAGGATACTGTTTTTATACTTGAGATTTAGTTTAATATTTGGAAGGTTTTTAGACAGTTGGCTTAATACATTTAGAACAAGTGAAGTGATTTATTATTCGGATATTTTGCAGTTCTATTTTTTGAGATTTAGCCATTTTCAATAAATAATTCGTGCTCAACTTCTTTCCTGGATTTAATGATTTTGTTTCTTTATATTCTTTAGAGAGCATGCTTTTACTGCCATGGGTTTTGTGTTTATCAGGCAATCTTAACAGTCTGATTAAGCAACTCAACATTAAAATTAACCTTCGCATTCAATGCTTTAAACACCTTTAATATTGTTTCAACCCTTGCGTCTGTCAGGCTGTTCTCCAATTTGGAAATCTGAGCTTTCTTAACTCCCACAAGAAGTCCAAGTTGTTCTTGAGTCAGGTTGCGGTCTTTACGGGCTTGTTTGATTGCTTCTCCAAGCAAGTCAAGTCTTAACTCGTTTTCAAATTCCTCACGCTTTGGCGTTCCAATATTACCAATATGTTTATCCAACATTTCTTCCAAACTGTATGTTTTCAATGCTTCCTTTTTCATAACACTTAACTTTTTTGTTCAAAGTATAACTTTTTCAAATTTTCTGTCCTCTCAATTTCTCCGGGTGGTGTTTTGACTGTCTTTTTAATTATTCCGTGCGTTGATATGACAACTGTTACATTTTTCCCTGACTTGTCCCAAAAAGCAAAAAGTCTAAAGTGCGTTTTGTTAAACAACGTTCTGAACTCCCAGATTTCACCTTTCAGTTTTTTAAATAGTTCCTTGTCGTTTGAAAATCGGGCCTTTTGAATGTTGTAGTAAATTTTTTCTCTCGCCTTTTCATCGAGATTATCTAAAAATTCTGCGGCTTCTTCTAAAAACTGAACTTGAAATTTTCCAGTCATATTAAAAACGTTTGTACAAAGATAAATGTTTCTTTATTGGGAAACAAGTCATGTTTAGGCAAGGTCTCTTGCATTCTCAGGTATCCGTTTCCAAATCACCCAATATGCGTCAGGTTTCGCCCCAGCAATAAGGCGATCAGCTGTTCGTGGTAAGCCTCCGACACTAACAGTTTGTGTTTGCCGATAATCGCCATATTCCCTTCGATATGGTCTATTTTTTGAAGGTTGATAATGATTGACCGGTGTATTTTCTGAAAGGAATGATCTTTCAGTTTCTCTTCCCAGTTTTTTAGCGTTTCGTGTGCAATCAGCTTTTTATCCGTGCAACAGATAGATGTATAATCGCCACAAGCTTCCACATAAAGGAGATCATCCAGATCGATCTGGTAGATGCGCTTATCCGCTTTAACAGTGATTTTTCGGTTCAACGTGTTGACCGATTTTGGAATTAATTTTTCTTTTGCTTTATTCACCGATTTGTAAAACCGCTCGAATGAGAACGGTTTTAACAAGTAGTCGACTACTTCAAGATCGAAACCATCAATAGCATACTGAGAATAGGCAGTAGTTATTATTACCAGCGGTGGTTTGATAAGGGTACGTAAAAAACTGATACCAGACATTCCCGGAAGGTTAATATCCAGAAAGATTAGATCGACATGGTTTTTATCCAGGTAAGTTTGTGCCGAGAAAGGGTCCTCAAATGAACCACACCACGCGAGATCGGGGCATTGCGAAATGTTGCGTTGCAGGATTTCACGCGTAGCAGGCTCATCTTCGATTACAATACATTTTATTGTCATGTAAATTAGTCTAAATCGATCTTCAAATCAACACTAAACAGCTCCTCGTTTTCCGTAAACGTTAGATGGTGTTTATCCGGATACAACAAATTTAATCTTTTTTCGACGTTTTTAATCCCGATGCCACCTTGCTCTGGTTTTATCACATTTTCTCGTCGGGCAACCGGGTTTTGGGTGCTGAAGCGGAGCTGGTTTCCGGAATATTGAATGTCGATCTGTATAGTTCCCAGGCTTTTCCCGATTCCGTGTTTAAAACAATTTTCGGCAAGCGGAAGCAGTAAGAGGGGTGCAATGATTACTCCTTTAAACTCGCCTTCGATATTAAGAACGACTTCTGTAATATCCTGGTTGATTCGTTCCCGTTGCAATCCCACATAAGTTCTGATGATTTCAATCTCTTTCTCAAGTTCGATTTTGTCACTTGAGGTATCGTACAAAACATACCTTAGAAAATCGGACAATTGCAAGATTACGTCTTTTGTCCTGATATCTCCTTTTAACGCGAGTGAATAGATTGTATTCAGGTTATTGAAAAGAAAATGGGGATTGATCTGCGCTTTCAGGGCTGACAATTCATGCTGCGCTTTTTCGCGATTTGCAATCAACATCAGCCAATATTGCCATAAAAGGAAAGCGATAGTAGTTATAGCAATATAACCGGTCATTATCAGGATCAATTCCCAGACCTTGAACCATGATATGTAGAAAAGTTGCGGAAGAATCAGGTCGACAAAAAGATCGAATAATACGTAATTCATAACGCCTGCGACAATGGCAAGACCAAGTGCAGAAACCAGGTAGACACCAAACTTGCCCTGCGAAAAATATCGCTTAATCAATTTATTGATATTCAGATAAACGGCAGTAATAATTGTAATGTGAAAGATCAAAACGTATAGAAAGTTGTCGAGGAAGTAGCCTAAAATAACTGCGAATACGATTCCCTGATCGTTATTAAGGAATACGGACACAATACCCCATCCAATTGCAATTAAAGGAATCGAAGTGACCACCCATTTAACCTTTCGGTTGATTCCTTTCACAAACCAGATAAATGGCAATAAGAGGAATAGCATGATTGCATTGCTGATATAGAAAACATTCCACCAGGTTAGATCAAATCCGTCCAAAGAGTAGCCCGATGCAATTCCGCGACTGAAAAATGAGTTAAATATATTGAACGAGATGATCCAGAACAGTATATGCAACGCGACAATTAGTTGTCCTTTATATTTTAGAGTTTTCATATGTGAATAATTTGATTTTTAAAGGTCATATGGAATCGAAGATCAGCGAAGCTAATAGCCATGAATTAATTTTCATCTCCGATTTGTGACTTTCTAGTCATGTCTATTTCATGGCATTGTTAATTTAAACGGGTTAATTCTAATTTGGCTTTTTGGTTCTCCCAGTCAATAAACCTTGATTGATCGGCATACCGGTCGATCATGGCTGTAAGTTCGTTGGGTGATGCGGTCAGTACAAATCTCCCGGCCTCTTGAACCCATTGGTAATTGACACGCACACGTTTCTTCTCGATCATCTCCTTCATGCAGTCAGCACCAAGCCATGATAAGCCAACTTGATTGTTGTTAAGGGTAAAACGTGCCAACGTATGAACTTCAAAGAAACTACCTGATGACAGTTTACTTTTCAGCAATCCCTCTTTATTGTTGGGAATAAAATCGGCGTAGAGACCATTTTTAACGTGGAACAGCACTATTTTAAACTCATAATTGGTTGAATCTGATGATCGCGTTAATTTGGCGCGGTAATAATTTTCAGGTTTAAATGTGGTTGAATCTACTCCATGTTTGTCTTTTACTACCCATTTCGTAATAGCCCGCTTAATTTCCCATGTTGAGGTAGTATCGGCAAGACCCCAAATCTCAGAATCGTTTGAAGAACCTGAATCTTTGGGCGCTTTAACAGCTTTTGCAAGCCAGGAACCTTCAATCCGTGATTCAAGCAAGATATTCTTTTCAATGTAGAACGGATTGAGAGAACAGATCATATAATAATTGTCGCATCCGATGAGGAGCAACAACAGACCTGTGATCAATAACAGTTTTTTTCGTTTCATGATAAACCTTTTTAAGATAACTGGAACGAAGATATACCGATGAATAATTGTGCACTAATTATTTCGATGAGATGCCCTGAAATTTCGATGAAGTGGGTTTAAATAGCTATAAGAGTAAGCATGTGTCTTGAGGAATTTGACACATCAGTCCTAATACCTATGTATAAATGGCAATGATTTCTGGTGCGGCATGATATGTCCGATCCGAGTCTCATTCGCTCTTAATTTGGAGCTCGTGTATTGTTTCTGTATCTTTTATGTATGTATCATGTATCAAAAGATAAAGAAATTATACTTGAGTTATAGAGAAGAAAAGCAAAAGGCTAAAACCGCGAGCGAAGGAAGTACGAAGAAAGGACAAACTAGTGTAAAAGGATTTATGGACTGGTGATTTACGAAGTATTTCTTTTTAAGAGTAGTCGCGCCGGAAGACTTTTATCCTTACCATTATGAATCAATAGCTTCTTTTATTGTGCGTTTTGCTTTTCGAAATCCAGCAACCATTTCTTTCTCCAGATGCCTCCTCCATAACCTGTTAAGTTTCCATCTTCGCCAATCACGCGATGACATGGAATTAGTATTGATATCCGGTTCATTCCATTGGCATTGGCTACTGCCCTGATGGCCTCGGGCCGTTTCAAGGCAAGGGCTTGCTGTTTGTAGGACCGGGTTGAACCGTAAGAAATGTTTTGGAGCGCTTTCCATACTGTTTGCTGAAATTCGGAACCAGGTGTAAATAAAGGAACCGTAAATTCTTTTCTTGTACCCTCAAAGTACTCGCTAAGTTGATCCCTTAATATCCCGAAATGATTGTTTTCAACCTGGATGATGCTTGCATTTAGTTGTTTGGCAAGTGACTTCAGCTCTGTTTCCAACATCTTCCGGTCGGTAAATTCCAGGAGGCAAATTCCCTGTTCAACCGCACCGGCGTACATTGTCCCCAGAGGCGTTTCAAGGCGTATGATGTTGATGACTTTCTTTTCCTTACTATTTGATGGCGATACACCGAAAATGGATTTAAACGAATCGTTAAAGCCGCTTAATGATTCGTAACCTGAGTCGAATGCCACGGATGTAACTGATTCGCCATTTTGAATTTTATTAAATGCGGAATTGATCCGGAACATTCGCTGGTAAGCGTGAAAAGTGATGCCATGGTTTTTCAGAAACCACCTTCTTATCTTACCTGGTTCGATTCCTTTTTGGATCAAATCCCAATCTTTAAACTTCAGTGAGGGTGTTGAGTTTAATTCTTTCAGTATATTTTTAATGTAATCAGGTGTTTCGCCCAGTTTCTCCAATGGATTACATATTTTGCATGGTCTGTAACCTTTCAATATCGCTTCTTTCGTTGTTTTGAAAAACTCAACGTTTTCTTCTTTAGGTTTTCTTGCGGTACAAGTTGGCCGGCAGAAGATGCCGGTTGTTTTTACCGCGGCAATAAATGTTCCTTCAAAAGAAATATCCTTATCGACGAGTGCTTTGTACATTATTTCGTTTGTCAGCATCTTTTTTGTTACAAAAATAGATTTGTCACGATAGTTTTGCAACCGGAAAATGTGCAAGTATTTTCCATCTCAATATGATGATTAAACTCAATGACTAAAGTCCATAAAAAAAGCCGGTCATTATGGAACCGGCTTTTGAGATGCGTGTATCAGTTGTTATTTCACAACGATATTGATAATCTTATTAGGTACGATAATTACTTTCGCAATTGTTTTTCCTTCAATCCATTTGTTGGTATGCTCGTCGGCAAGAACGGCTTTTTCGATGTCACTTGTTGGTAAATCGATGGCAAGTGTAATCTTAAACCGTGCCTTCCCGTTGAATGAAACCGGATATTCAAAAGTCTCTTCAGCAAGATACGATTCATCAAAAACGGGCCATGGATGGAAGCTAAGTACTGATTTATTCCCGTAAAGTTCCCATAGTTCTTCCGCGAGATGCGGTGCGAAAGGTGCCAACAATTGAAAGAAAGTTACGGCCGTTTCGTGATTCACTTTACCAGCTTTGTAACAATGGTTTGTAAAGACCATCATCTGCGAGATAGCGGTGTTGAATTTCATATCACGGATATCGTCGCTCACTTTGCGGATGGTCTGATGAAGAATCTTCAACGTCTCTTTTGACTCTTCACCTTCAGAAATATTATTCATTTCGCCAAAGAAGGCCACAACCCTTCGCAGGAAGTTATAAACTCCTTTAACCCCGTTTTCGGTCCATGGTTTGGTGGCATCGAGAGGCCCGATAAACATTTCGAAAAGTCGCAATGCATCAGCACCATAGTTGACAACCACATCATCGGGGTTGACTACATTCTTCAGCGACTTCGACATCTTGGCAACAATCTGTTTGAGCTCTTCGCCCGTAACCGTGCTGAAGTATTTTCCTTCGCGATCTTCAACCTGGTCGGAAGGAACTTTTGATCCGGAGGCTGTTTCGTATGCAAAAGCAAGGATCATCCCTTGGTTGAATAACTTCTGGAATGGTTCTGCGGTCGAAACGATACCTAAATCGAAGAGCACTTTATGCCAGAAGCGGCTGTAAAGTAAGTGTAAAACAGCATGTTCCGCACCTCCAACATACAAATCGACAGGCATCCAGTAGTTTTCAGCAGCTTTACTAAAAGGTGCTTCGTCATTTTTTGGATCTGTAAAGCGGAGGTAATACCAACATGAGCCAGCCCATTGTGGCATTGTATTGGTCTCGCGACGCCCTTTTCTTCCGTTTTTATCGGTCACAATCAACCAGTCACCTGCGTTCGAGAGTGGAGATTCACCTGATTCTCCAGGCAAATATTTTTCAACTACTGGAAGTGGCAACGGCAATTCGTCATCATTCAATACACTTACTTCGCCATCTTCCCAATGAATCACTGGGAACGGCTCGCCCCAATATCTTTGACGGCTGAATAACCAATCGCGCAATTTATAGTTGATAGTAGATTCGCCAAGCCCGTTCGATTCGAGCCAGCTTGTAACCGTTTTGATACCCTCTTCTTTTGAAAGCCCGTTAATATCAATACCGATTGCTGCATTCGAAGAGTTAATGTAAGCACCATCATCTGTCCAGCAAGCTTCGCCTGCCAGCACCTTTGCGCGTTTCTCTTCAGAAGCTTTTCCAGGATCAAGGATGCAAATGATGGGTATATTAAATGTCTGTGCAAATTCGAAGTCACGTGTGTCATGCGCCGGAACAGCCATGATGGCGCCTGTTCCATATCCCATTAAAACATAGTCGGCCACCCATATCTGGATTTTTGCACCGTTGATGGGATTAATTGCATAACGACCTGTGAAAACCCCGGTTTTACCTTTTGCAAGATCGGTTCTGTCGAGATCGCTTTTTAAGGCTGCATTCCTGATATAATCTTTAACTGCATCTCTTTGTTCGGGGGTAGTGATCTCATTTACCAATTCATGTTCAGGTGCCAGCACCATATACGTTGCACCGAATAAGGTGTCCGGACGAGTTGTATAAACACGCAATTTTTTGTCGGTTCCATCAATCGCAAAATCGACCTCAGCACCGGTTGACCGGCCAATCCAGTTGCGCTGCATATCTTTAACCCCGGCTGGCCAGTCAAGTTGATCCAATCCCTCAAGTAAACGTTCGGCATAATGAGGTATGCGCAGCATCCATTGTTTCAGATATCGGCGCTCCACTTCCTTCGTACCGCATTTTTCGTGCGAACCATCGTTTAATACTTCTTCGTTGGCACAAACCGTTTTGCAGGTACGGCAATACCAAACCTGTGCATTATCGTAATAGGCAAGACGTTTTCCCGAAATATACTTCTGAACTTCTGTTTCACCTTGTTTTTTAATATCCTCAGGAATCGGAAGTTCACTGATCAGCCTGCCTTTGTTTTGCTCTTTATCGAACCATGTATTGAATAAACGGGTAAAAATCCACTGCGTCCATTTAAAATATTTTGGGTCTGTTGTGTTGATTTCACGTTCCCAGTCGTAACTCAAACCTAACGACTGAATTTGGCGGCGGAAGGTATCGCAGTTCTTCTGAGTTGTAATAGCAGGATGTGTTCCGGTCTGAATGGCATATTGCTCTGCAGGCAATCCGAAAGCGTCCCACCCCATCGGATGAAGTACATTGAACCCGTTTGCTCGTTTGTAACGGCATATAATATCGGTAGCAGTATAGCCTTCGGGATGGCCAACATGCAGGCCGGCACCGGAAGGGTATGGGAACATATCGAGACAATAGAATTTCGGTTTTGAAAGATCTATCTCCGATTTAAATGTCTTGTTATCGGCCCAGTATTGTTGCCATTTCTTTTCAATGTCTTTGAAATTGTAATCCATCAGTTTTGAGCGTATTCGTTCATTTTCAATTAAGCTGCGAAATTAGTGCTTTATTCGCTTGCTTCCCTGGCAAAATTCAAGAATTGTGCAAAAAAGAAGCTTTAAACAGGTTGATAAAGCCTGATTTAGATAAAATTCGTGCGTTTACAACTCTGACTTATATCATTAAAACCGATAAACATGATAAATAACACAATATCAACCTTATTAAGGTGTTGAAATACAATATAGTATGGTTTTATGTATTTATCCCTATTTCCAATTCGATGAAAAAGAAATCTGTAATTTTGGGTGGATTTAAATGGGTCCGGTTATGAAAAGAAAAACTAAATTGATTAACCAAAAAATTAAAACAAATTTAAGATGAATGCAGGAATAGATACTTTTATGGAAGGGCTTAAAGCCCGTACACCCGGTGAGGCTGAGTTTCACCAGGCAGTTTTGGAAGTTGTTGAATCTGTCTGGGATGTCTACGATGCAAATCCGCGTTATAAACAGGCAAAAATTCTTGAGCGCATGGTTGAACCCGAGCGGACCATCATGTTCAGAGTCCCATGGAGCAACGATAAAGGTGACGTTGAAATTAACCGCGGGTATCGTGTTGAATTCAACAGCGCATTAGGCCCTTACAAGGGTGGTTTGCGGTTTCATAAAAGTGTCACTTTGAGTATTTTGAAATTTCTGGGATTTGAACAGACTTTCAAAAATAGTTTGACAACACTACCCATGGGTGGTGGAAAAGGTGGTTCCGATTTTAGTGCTAAAGGTCGCAGCGATAATGAGATTATGCGCTTCTGCCAATCGTTTATGACAGAACTTTTCCGTCACATTGGTCCGAATACAGATGTACCTGCCGGCGATATTGGTGTCGGTGGCCGCGAAATTGGTTTCCTTTTTGGTCAGTATAAAAGAATCAGAAATGAATTTACAGGTGTTTTAACCGGCAAAGGTCTTGGCTGGGGCGGGTCTTTGGTTCGTCCTGAGGCAACAGGTTATGGCGCGGTCTATTTTGTTGAGCATATGTTGAATGAAATTGGTGAAACGCTAAAAGGGAAGACTTTTGCCGTCTCTGGTTTTGGAAATGTAGCCTGGGGTGCAATCAGTAAGATCAATGAATTGGGAGGTAAAGTTGTAACAATATCTGGACCTGATGGATATATATACGATCCTGAAGGCATTTCAGGAAGAAAGGTTGAATATCTGCTTGAGTTGCGTGAAAGTAACAACGATGTGGTTGCTCCGTATGCTGAAGAATTTGGGGCACAATTCTTTCCGGATGCTAAACCATGGCAGACCAAAGTCGATATCGCAATGCCATGTGCCACCCAAAATGAGCTTGATGAAGCTGATGCCCGAATGTTGAGTAAGAATGGTTGTATCCTGGTCGCTGAAGTTTCGAACATGGGATGTACTTCTGATGCAGTGAATTATTTCGTAAATAATAAACTAACCTTTGCACCCGGAAAAGCTGTAAATGCAGGAGGTGTTGCAGTATCCGGACTTGAGATGTCGCAAAATAGCATGCGCTACAATTGGACAAGCGAAGAGGTTGACAAACGACTTCACCTGATTATGCAGGATATTCATGATACTTGCACAAAACATGGTAAAGCCAATGGCTATATCAATTATGTGAAAGGTGCCAACGTTGGAGGTTTTGTGAAGGTTGCAGAAGCAATGCTTGCACAGGGATTGGTGTAAATGCAGATATGTTATTTGTAGAGACGCTATTAATCACGTCTCTACACTACAAATCAATATACAAAGGAAAGCCCGGACAATTTGCCCGGGCTTTCCTTTATATCAGTATCAGTTTTTACACGATCAGTTTATAGCCTTTACCGTGTACATTAATAATTTCAATTCCTTCCTCAGATTTCAAATGCTTTCTGAGTTTTGTAATGTAAACATCCATGCTTCTAGCATTGAAATAATTATCGTCTACCCAGATGGTTTTAAGCGCGAAATTTCTTTCGAGAATTTTATTTGCATTAACACAAAGTAATTTAAGAAGGTCTGCCTCTTTGGTAGTTAGCTTTGTGTTTTCGGTGCCATCAGAAAGCGTTTGTTTACGGGCATCAAAGATAAATCTTCCAAGTTTGAAAACTGTTTGAGAGTTATCTCCTTCTCCGCTGGTTCTGCGCAGAATGGCTTCAATTCTGAACAATAATTCCTCCATACTGAAAGGTTTTGTCATGTAATCGTCAGCCCCAATTTTGAATCCTTCAATCACATCATCTTTCATGCTTTTTGCTGTTAGAAAAATGATCGGGATCTCTGTGTTGAGCATCCTGATGTCCTTTGCTAAGGTGAACCCATCTTTCTTTGGCATCATCACATCAAATATGCAAAGATCGTACTGACTTTTCTGGAACCCTTTATAGGCCGCTTCGCCATCAGGATATAAATCAGTGTCGTAATTTTTTGCAATAAGATACTCTCTAAGCAGGAGTCCAAGATTTTCGTCATCTTCTGCGAGAATCACTCTAGTTTTCTTTTCCATAATTCTGAGTATTTTTTAATGGGAAATACAATCTGAAACGGGTACCTTTCCCTAAAGTACTATCTACTTTTATTTTACCGTTATGAACGTCAATAATGCGTTTAACATACGAAAGACCAAGTCCGAATCCTTTAACATTGTGAATATTACCAGTTGGGACGCGGTAGAAGCGTTCGAATATCTGTGTTTGATTTTCTTTGGGAATACCAATTCCGTTATCCTTTACCTGAACAATAACCCAACCATTTTTGTTTTCGGTCGAAAGTTCAATTATTGGTTTTGTCTTACTGTATTTTACAGCGTTGTCCAATAAATTGAAAAATACATTTGTGATGTGAACTTCATCTCCCTTGATAAATGGATTTTCAGCTTGTAAATCGGTTTTCAATTCTCCATTCTCGTTTGATACCCTGATTTCAAAATTAGAAGCGACACTTTCTGCCAGTTTATTCAAATCAATTTGCGTGAACTTGAGTTTTAATTTTCCTTCGTTGAAAACGGCCATTTGCAGCACTTTTTCAACCTGGCTGCTCAATCGCTTACTTTCATCATAAATTACACCCGAAATATGATCAACAGTTGCTTTTGAAAGCGAAACGGATGAATCCCTCAGCATTTGCGAAGCTAACGAAATCGTTGAGATGGGCGTTTTCAGTTCATGGGTCATATTGTTGATGAAATCATTCTTTATCTGCGATATTTTCTTTTGCCGCAAAATAATCTGAAGTGTCACAATGAAAATTACGATAATTATCAGCGTAAGAAGCAATGAAGGGAAAACCAGAAATGAAGTAGAACTAAAGAAGCTACTTCTTTGATCCGGAAAATAAACGCATAGAAAATCAGGCTTTACCGGATCATCTCCCGCCAGAAGTAATTTTTTATATGGTTTTTTATTGCCCAATTTAGCTTTAAAGTCCGGGCTTCCCATGATGTAATCGTTTTTACCATCAATTGTGGTTAGCACGGCGAACTTATAATCGAGATAAATTCCGTTGCGTTTAAGAGCCGT
>Ga0209484_10000122_pt1 | contig 17141 bp, 14 predicted proteins | sample NGEPer16B_FD_185493 | JGI IMG/M metagenome (GOLD analysis project Ga0209484, IMG submission 185493) | Arctic peat soil microbial communities from the Barrow Environmental Observatory site, Barrow, Alaska, USA - NGEE Permafrost159B-16B... | ecosystem: Environmental > Terrestrial > Soil >... | reverse complement strand
ATTGAATTCCTTACGATAAGGAAATCCAGATTTTATAAATAATCATAAGGTGTTATTAATGGCAAACCGGTATAAACAGATGCTTATACCGGTTTGCTTTAATGGTTTGAACTTCATAAATCTGATAGAATCACAACTCACGGATTGATTTTTTTTCTTATTTGCGTTTATATTTTCAGGTGTCACTACCAAAGATTGAGTTTTTGAAAAAATGTCTGAAGTTTTGCCCCATGAGGTACAGCCTTTCGTTGTGATTCTTTAAGCGCGTATTTTCTATTTTTTAACAAAACATAAGTCATTCCGGGCATAAGAAGTTGCTGATGCGGATCATTTTTCTTAATCAAATGCCTGCTATGGATAAAATAGGCGGGAGTCATAAATAGTGCACCACTAATAACTATGATGAATCCCATAAGAGGGATTATTCCGTAATGTTGTAAGGCAAAAACCGGAATTATAAAAAGAATATTGATCCCAATAATTGTGTATGTGGCTCTTTTGTGCGAAAACCCCAAGGTGAGTAATCGATGATGAAGGTGATTTTTATCAGCGGTAAACGGAGATTTAAATTGCAGTAGCCTGATTATAAATACCCTGATTATGTCAATTAATGGATAAATAAGGACTCCGAAGGAAACTGCAGGAGCTGAAGCAATCGCAAAAGGTTGAGTCTGATCAATATTAAATTCATTGAAGCGGATCACAATAATGGACATTAAGGTTCCGAGAACAAGCGATCCAGTATCTCCCATGAAAATCTTATTTTCTTTTCCATACAGATTATAATAGAAAAATCCTGCAATCGCTCCAACAAGAGCTATCGAGAGAATGGCATAATCGTTGTGGCCACTAATAAAAAACCAGCCACCGAAAACAATTGCTGCCAACATGCTCAGACCGGCAGCTAAACCATCAATGCCATCCATCAAATTGAATGCATTAATTATGACTATTATAACGAAAAACGTCAGAATAATACTTGGAATCATTGCAATGTCTCCAATACCAAGAAATCCGTGAAGGTTAGTAAAACGTATTTTAGCCAGAAAGACGATTATTGCTGATGTAATTAATTGAGCAGTTAGTTTTTTCCATGCAGATAATGTCAGAATGTCGTCTTTTAATCCGACAAAAAACATTAGAATTACGGCAGACAAAATATAGATCATTTCAGGCAATTCATCTCCGCTTAATCCAACAGTGGCCGCAAATACGAAACTGATGAAAATAGCGATTCCCCCTAAAGTAGGAATCGGATTCTTGGCCGCTGACCGTTCATTGGGATTATCCATAAGTTTCAATGAATGAGCTACTCTTATCACGATTGGCACTGCATAAAGTGAAATGCCGATAGCCAAAATGAAACTTGTTATTAAATATGGAAGATTCTGCATAAAGTCTGCATTGTTAATTTAAGAAATTCTTAGATTGCATTTATATGCTTTTAAATTAGTGGGTTGTGATTTTGTGACAAACATTTTTTATTTTATTATTAAAAAATAAATGATTTAAAATGCTTGTCTTCATACAGCTTCGCCCTCTCAGTCACAACGATGTGACCTCCGACGGCTATGTCAACGAATTTAATCTGACCATAACAAATAATTGTTCGCAGATCTTCATTTGTTTACTATTTTACAAAAGTACTTAATTTATCGAAATTGTCTATTGGTACATACACCAAAATAACAATAAATCCCAATTATTTCACTTAGACTTAACAATCTGAGTTTGTCAAAATGCTCTGTTCCTATTGATTGATGCTATTGATTTTTAAATTTAAAGTTGCACTTTTAAATAGTTATGCTTAACTGAAAAGCAGGGCAAATGTCGTTAATTTAACGAACACTTTTAAAAAAATTTTGTTTAAATTTCTTTAAAATTTGGCAGATGTATGAGTAATTTAAACAACTGTAGCAAATTTTACAATGAACGTAATGTGTTTGTGAAAACGAAATTGATGTAATTCGTCAAATTGAATGATCTTTTCATATTTTATCATCATTTGGTAATAAAAGTTGGTAGTGCAGAAAATAAAAGCTGAAATAAATTTATGATTTTTTTCAGATTTGCAGGGGAAATGCGTCTGTTTGGTTTTCAAATTGAGTATTTTTTGTTTGAATTTGTACACTTTAATACTAAAAATGCAACCGACTTAAAATCGCATCTATTTGATTAAATAAATCATATTTTATGCAATACGAATTTCGTTATTTTAGGAATATTTAACCGTTTCAAAGAACATACAGATACCTTCTCTCATTTTCGCTTTCTTTGCCGACACTCCTTCGTTGTTACGAGTTGTAAGGCGTCAGGTTTTTTCCAGGCGCTTCAACAAGAACTGTATAGCCAAGTGGTGGAATTCTAAGAGCAACCTTATTTTTCCCTTTAAAATCGATTAGTTCACCAATTACACCACAGAGTGGCCCCGAAATAATTTCAACCATTTGACCAGGTTTTAAATGCTCAACTGTTATTTCAAGCTCAACTTCAACCTGTCCCAACATTCTTTTCAATAAGTCGATATCTGCATCGCGAATGATGGCCGCCTTTCCTTCAAAGAATACGTAGCTTACAACATTGTATGTTTTAAGTACGACTTCATATTCTTTTCGGCTAATATAGACAAATACGTAGCCAGAGATCAATGGCATTTCTACCCATTTTTTTCGATCGCTCCATTGTCTTAATTTTTTTTGTAGTGGCAGGAATGATTCGATATTCTGTTCGGTCAAATCGGAATTGACTTTTTTTTCAGACCTCGATTTAACCCGGACAGCATACCAATTATAATTGAGTGTATTATTTTCCATTTTTTTCTAATGTGACGCAAAGATAATGAATTTAGTTATATCGCCGACTTAAATCTATTTAGAAGAATCTCTTATTATTAATGTTGTAGGTAGTACTATCTGTTCAAACGGAATGAGTTCATTTGCGTTTTCAATCCGATAGATAATTTTTTTTGCTGCCTGAAATCCCATTTGATATCCTGGTTGTTTTACAGTTGAAAGTGATGGTGTAACTACAGCACTGAATGGTTCGTCACTAAATCCGATTAAGGCAACATCTTCCGGAACCTGCAAATTATTTTTCCTGCAATATTCAAGTGCACTTAAGGCCGTTGTATCGTTACCGCAAAATACACCATCCGGAGGATTTGGGAGCTTCATCAATCGCGCAAATGCCTGCATTCCCTCGTCTTTGGTTAGCCCCGTCACCTCCAGGTATCCATCCATAAGTGGTAATTCGCATTCATTTAAAGCTTTAATAAAACCGTTTTTTCGGTCTTTGTAAATGTTTAGCAATTCCGGTCCTGCGATATGGGCAATTCGCTTGCAACCCTTCTCTATCAGTTGTCGAGTGATTTTATATCCTGAATTAAAGTCATCAACTACAATTCGATCGCTCTCGATTGTCGGGCAAAACCTGTCGAAAAAGAGAATTGGTATATTTTTATCTGAAAACAATCTGAAATGTTTGTCTTCATTGGTTTGCATCGAAATTGAAATTATAATTCCATCTACCCGGTTGTTAAACAGGGTCTTAACGCAATTAATTTCTTTCGCCAGAAGATCATTCGACTGAGTGATGATTACATTGAAACCTTTAGTCCAGGCAAAATCTTCGATGCCACTAATGGCTGATGAGAAAAAATACCGGTCAATACGGGGCACTACTACTCCAATAGTATTGGTCTTATTACTCCTAAGGTTAGCGGCAAGAACATTTGGACGATAACCCATCTCAATCGCTTTTTTCTGAACCAATTGACGGGTTTTCTCACTGATCCGGCTGTTGTCGTTTAATGCCCGTGATACAGTTGATGCCGATATTTTAAGTTGTTGTGCCAGATGATGAATCGTAATTTCGGGATGCTTCTTCATTTGATGATTTTAGGTTGCGGTAATCGATCCATTGTATTTTATTCAAGGTGCAAAAGTGGGAAAATAATATGGACTGTCATTAGAAAATGTTTATTTGTGCAATCGATTGCAAAATCGTTTATAATGTATTATTTTTACAACTTCTATTTGAAGTGAATTGTTCAAAATGGAAAATTCAATGTTGGTGATTATATATTACAGAAATAAATTAAAGCTATGAGTACTATATTTGATGAGCGTTTTGCAACGCATCCTCAGGATGCAAAGAGTTATGATACTGATCGTTTGCGTAAAGAATTTCTTATAGAGAATGTGATGGTTGAAGATCAGATACATCTCTCATATTCTCAGTATGACAGATATATCGTAGGTGGGGCTGTTCCGGTTAAAAGGAGTCTGACACTCGAACCAATAGATCCGTTGAAAGCTGATTACTTTTGCGAAAGAAGGGAATTGGGAATCATCAATGTCGGAGGAAGCGGAGTTGTTACAATCGATGGAGTAACTTACGAACTTGGGTTTAAGGAAGCGTTGTATGTTGGTCGTGGAAGTAAATCAGTTGTCTTCTCATCAGTTGCAGCTTCTGTCCCTGCCCGTTTTTATATTAATTCGGCACCGGCTCATAAAGAGTATCCAACAAAAAAAGTGACATTGAAAGATGCTGAAGTTGTAGAAATGGGGACGATGGAACAATCGAACGCCCGGACAATTAATAAGTTATTGGTTAATTCTGTGGTTAAGACCTGCCAGTTGCAAATGGGAATGACTGAACTTAAGCCAGGAAGTGTCTGGAACACAATGCCTGCTCACACGCACAGTCGCCGTATGGAAGCTTATTTCTATTTTGAAGTTCCCAAAGGACAGGCGATCTGTCATTTCATGGGTGATCCTAAAGAAACTCGTCATATTTGGATGCAAAACGAACAGGCTGTATTTTCGCCTACATGGTCGATTCATTCGGCTGCCGGAACGAGTAACTACACTTTTATTTGGGGAATGGCTGGAGAGAACCTCAACTATGGCGACATGGATATTGTTGCTCCCAATGAGCTGAGATAAACTGATTGATCTGTTTAAATTTTTAAAACTCAAATAATTTAATACGCATATATATGAAAATGTTCGACTTGACCGGTAAAGTGGCCCTTGTTACAGGAGGAACTCACGGTATTGGGATGGCAATTGCCAAGGGACTTGCTGCAGCAGGTGCAAAAATTTGTGTGAACGATATTTTTGAAGAACGTCTTGTAGCTTGTAAAAAAGCATATACAGAGGCTGGAATCGATGTCTTTACCGTTGTTTTTGATGTTACTAAGGAAGAAGATGTTGACAAAGGAATCGGAATTATTGAAGCAGAAGTTGGTCCAATCGATATTCTTGTGAATAATGCAGGAATTATCAAAAGAGTCCCAATACTTGATATGCCGGTAGCCGATTTCCGTCAGGTAATCGACATTGACCTTGTCGCACCATTTATTGTTTCCAAGCGTGTTGTCCCTTCAATGATCAGCCGCGGAGGGGGAAAGATAATCAATATGTGTTCGATGATGAGTATTTATGGCCGGAATTCCGTATCTGCTTATGCATCTGCGAAAGGTGGACTTAAACTCTTGACAGCGAATATGTGCTGCGAATGGGCAAAGCATAATATTCAGGCAAACGGTATTGGGCCGGGTTATATTGCAACTGCACAGACGGAAGCAATCCGCGTAAATGGCCATCCGTTTAATAACCTGGTGATGACACGCACACCTGCTGGTCGTTGGGGTGAACCAGAAGATCTCGCTGGTGCTGCAGTTTTCCTTGCTTCTTCAGCAAGTAATTATGTGAATGGTCATCTACTGTTTGTTGATGGAGGTATCTTAGCTAATTTCGGTTATGTGGCCGGAGAAAACGATCTTGAATCCTAGTCCATATAGATATTTAATAAATTTTTGGGTTCTTCGTTAGTGGTATCGGAGGACCCAATTTTTTTTATTATTACTTTTACCAGTATTACCAGATATACTATAAATCAAATGTTATGAAGAAATATGTTTCAGGATTAGCTTTTTTGCTGTTAATATTTACTTTTTCAACTGAATGCAACAGTCAATCTTTGGAGAAACCGTTAAAACTTTGGTACAGCCAACCAGCTTCAGTTTGGGAAGAGGCTCTTCCGATAGGGAATGGCCGGCTTGGGGCAATGGTATTCGGGGGAATTACAGAAGAGCATATTCAGTTTAACGAGGAGACGCTCTGGACGGGAGCTCCGCATGATTATTCTCATGAGGGTGCTTCACAATACCTGGATCAAATCCGCGAACTGATCTGGCAGGGAAAGCAAAATGATGCAGAAACGTTGGCAATGGAGAAGTTTATGAGTGTTCCGCTTGGTCAATGCAAGTATCAACCTTTCGGAGACTTATGGATTAAATTTCGCAACCAGGGTGAAGTAACCGATTATCGGCGCGAACTCGAACTGTCGACAGCACTTTGCAAGACTACTTATAAATCAGGTACTGTAACTTATACCCGCGAATATCTTGCCAGCGTTCCCGATCAGACAATTGCGGTAAGTTTAAAGGCAGATAAAAAGCAAGCTATCTCTCTTGATCTTTCGCTAACCGCTATGCATGAAGGATTTACCGCAATCGCAAAAAACGATGGAACAATCGAATTAAATGTGAAAGTAAAAGACGGGGTTTTGACTGGTACGGCGAGGTTAAAAATGGTCATTAAAGGTGGAAAAATTTCCGTTAAAGATAATCAGTTGATCGTCGAAAAGGCGGATGAAGCAATGATATACCTTGTTGCCGCAACAAACTTTGTTAATCCGAAAGATGTTTCAGGAAATCCGGTGTTGAAGTGTGAAAAATACCTGTCTGCTATTGGGATTAAGAAATTCGAAGTAGTAAAACAAGCCCATATCAAAGATTATCAGTACTATTTTAACCGGTTCGAAATCGATTTGGGCAATTCTGCTTCAGAAAACATGTCGACTGATCTCCGGATAAAGGAAGTACCAACGAAAATGGATAATTCGCTGGCTGCCCTTTACGTCCAATATGGCCGATACCTGATGCTTTCGAGCAGCCGCCCGGGAACCTACCCTGCTAATCTCCAGGGAATCTGGAATGATAAACTGAATCCGGCATGGGATAGTAAATATACGGTGAACATCAACACGGAGATGAACTATTGGGCCGTTGAGCCATTGAATATCAGCGAATGTCATGATGCATTATTCCGGATGATCGAAGAGGTTGTCCCTTCAGGGGAAAAAGTAGCAAGGGTTCATTACAATGCTAAAGGATGGGTTTTGCATCACAATACTGATTTATGGCGGGGTGCTGCACCGATCAATCATTCGAATCATGGCATGTGGGTTTCCGGAAGCGGATGGTTATCACAGCATTTTTGGGAACACTTTCTCTATAATCGCGATACCAACTTTCTTGCTCAGCGTGCATGGCCTGTGTTGAAAGGTGCAGCTCAGTTTTATATGGATTATTTGGTTCCTGATCCGGCAACAGGATTCCTGGTTTCGTGTCCATCCAATTCTCCCGAGAACGGCGGACTCGTATCCGGACCCACAATGGATCATGAGATTATCAAAAGTCTTTTTAAAATTTGCATCGAAGCATCCTCTATAATAGGTAAGGATAAGGCTTTCGCCGATTCACTCAAGGTAATACTACCCAAAATTGCACCTTATAAGATTGGTAAATTCGGTCAGTTGCAGGAATGGGTTGCTGATCTTGATGATCCGACGAATAAACACCGTCATGTCTCACATTTATGGGGAGTTCATCCGGGGAAGGAAATCAACTGGCAGGATACACCAGAACTGATGGATGCCGCCAAAAAATCATTGATCGCGCGTGGTGACGAGGGAACCGGTTGGAGCCTTGCCTGGAAAATCAACTTCTGGGCCCGATTCCGCGATGGCAACCATGCCTGGAATATGGTACAAATGTTGCTCAGACCAACAGGCCAGTCCGGTAATAAGGCCGTGGGTGGTGGATCTGCAGGTGGAGGATCGTATCCAAATCTATTCGACGCACATCCGCCATTTCAGATCGACGGAAATTTTGGTGGTGCTTCAGGAATTGTCGAGATGCTAATGCAGAGTCATCTCAATGCAATTGATATTTTGCCCGCACTTCCAGATGCAATTCCAAATGGACATATTCGTGGAGTAAGAGCCCGCGGAGGATTTGATCTTGATTTTGAATGGGAAAATGGTCAATTGGTTCGTTTAAAAGTGCTTTCAACCGCCGGTTACCCGTTGACAATTCGTTATGGTGATAAAAATTACACTGTGGCTACGAAAAAGGGAGAAGTGCTTCAATTTAATCACGATTTAAAAAAAATCTAGATGTCTTCGGTCTAAATGCTTCTGTCAAGATATTTGATTCTTAGGCGTTAGAAAATTCCGTTTGCGGCAACGGAATGTCTTAAAATAGTTTATCTTAGCACGCGGTTATTAAACTGAAAAATGAATTAAACCTTTAAAAGAGATGAGAAAATTATTAGTGTTTGTAATTCTGATCGTTATTTCGTTTGGCACGTTTGCGGCCAAGGGTGATTGGGAAAAACTCTTTAACGGAAAAGATTTAACCGGTTGGGAACGTCTTAACGGAACGGCTGAATACACCGTTGTGAAAGGCGAAATTGTAGGAACGAGTAAAACAAATTCACCCAACACTTTCCTGGCAACGACAAGAACTTTCGGGGATTTTATTCTCGAATACGAAATGAAAATGGACACAGGTCTCAATTCGGGTGTTCAAATCAGGTCGTTAAGTAAACCGGATTATAACAACGGTCGTGTTCACGGCTACCAGGTCGAATGCGATGACGCACCAAGAGGCTGGTCGGCTGGTATTTATGATGAGGCTCGCAGAGGCTGGCTTTATCCGATGGAATATAATCAGGCAGCGAAGAAGAGCTACAAGCGTGCGGAGTGGAATAAATACCGCGTTGAAGCAATCGGGAACTCCATCCGTACCTGGTTGAACGGCATTCCCTGTGCAAACCTTGTCGATGATATGACACCTGCAGGATTTATTGCACTTCAGGTTCATGCAATCGGGAAAGTAGAAGCCAATGCTGGTAAAACGATTTCATGGAGAGATATCAGGATTATGACGAAAGATCTCGAAGCCAATCGTAAGAAAATGGATAAAAGCGTCGCTGAAGTTAGCTATCTGAATAATACCCTCACTGATAATGAGAAAACCAATGGTTGGAAATTACTTTGGGATGGGAAAACCACAAACGGGTGGCGTGGCGCAGGTTTGTCAACTTTCCCTGATAAAGGATGGACAATCGATGATGGAATGCTTATTCCAAATAAGGGCGAAAATAAAGGTGGCGGAGATATAGTTACCGTAAAAAAATACAAAAACTTTGTTCTTGAAGCTGATTTTAAAATTACTGAAGGAGCGAACAGTGGGATTAAATATTTTATCCAGTCAGAGCCGGGCAAACCAAATACTGTTGGATTTGAATTCCAGGTTCTTGATGATGCCAAACACCCCGATGCCAAGTTGGGAACTGATGGAAATCGTACCCTCGCATCGCTTTACGATTTGGTGAAAGCAGACTCCAGGGTTTTTGACCCTGCTCAACCAGTTAAAAGAGTTAACGGAGTTGGACAATGGAACCGTGCAAGGATTGAAGTTAACGGTAAAAAGGTAACTCATTATCTCAATGGCGTTAAAGTTCTTGAGATTGTAAGAGGATCTGATTCATTTAAAAAACACATTGCCCAAAGTAAATTCAATAAAACTGCAGGTTTTGGTGATATTGATGATGGCTATATTCTTCTGCAGGATCATGGAAATGAAGTAGCCTTCCGCAATTTAAAAATCAAAGAACTGTAAGTATTAGGTTAATTGTCTTAAAGAAAAGCTCGCCGGATTCCGACGAGCTTTTCTTTAAACCTGAAAATCCAATATTTCAACTTATTTCAATATATTTCGACGCATTACAATCTTGTTTAAAAATGGCAACCTATTTTAAAACGATGGATAGTCCGATTGGTATTTTAATGTTGGGTTCGGACGAATGGCAGCTTAAATCTATATCATTTGATGCAGAAGATAAAAGTGATGAGTCATATATTCCTGGTATATTAATAACTGCTGAAAAACATCTCGAAGAATACTTTTCCGGAAGCCGTCAGATCTTCGAGTTACCAATTGATCCTGAAGGTACTGAATTTCAAAAAAACGTTTGGAAGAAGGTTGCTGGTGTTAGTTTTGGTACAACCAAAAGCTATGTTGAGATAGCCCGTGAGGTAAATTCTGAGAATTCAAGCAGAGCAGTCGGAATGGCAAACGGAAAAAACCCTTTGCCAATCATCATCCCATGTCACCGGATCATCGGACATAACGGAAAACTGACCGGTTATGCAGGTGGTTTGGAACGTAAAAAATGGTTATTGCTTCATGAACTGCAGTATGTGTTGAACAACAGATTGTTCTGATTTCCATCGCCCTTTTTCTCTCTGTCTCTCTCTTCAGATTCCTAGTGGATTGTGTTCGTCAAATCCGAACTTCTTGTTGCTCCCCATGCCGGTAATCCGAACTTCTGAACTGCTACGGATTATTGTTTCAGGCATTAATCGTTGTCCGGCAGGATGAATCAAACCCGGATCGTCGGCACCCAGATTTTTTATTGTTGGTGCTATTGGGTAAGCATTCATTAACCCGCCAGGGTAAGGAGCCAGCAAGCGGGTTATTTCCGATAACGGCAGACTGTTTGACAACCAATTTTTTTCCTCGCTGCGATGGAGGATGACCGGGCATCTGTGGTGCGGAATCATTTGTAACAATTCATTCGCAACAGTTGTGATGATGGCAAACGAATGAATCAATTCACCCGATTCAGGATTCTTCCAGCTATCCCAGATTCCCGCGAAAGCAAATGGACGGACTTTTTCGCGTAAGTAAACCACAAAGGGTTTGTTTAATTTCTCTTTTTCAGGCCCTTCAATAAATGCATCAGCAGGTATCAGACATCGCTGGCTTCTGATTGGTTTACGGAATGCCGGTTTTGTGATGATTCCTTTCGCTCCATTGTAATTTGGATTGTTATCTGAATTGTGGTCGCCTTCGGAGCGGGCATTGATAAACAGCCGTGGTTTCGTCATCCATGAAGGTGTCATTCCAAACCGAAACAATTGAATTTCGTGTGGACGTTCGTTTGTTATTACCGGCGCATATTTCCCCGGAGCAATGTTATACGAAGGCACAAGGTTGATTGTGTCGGGGATGCTTACCCCAAAACGTTTTTCAAGAACCTCTGCTTTCTGGATAAGGATATATCTGCCACACATCTTACTATGATATTTTTATAAAAATACGAAATTTGGTTTTTAATTTGAAATGATTGGTGAAATAATTGTTAATTAGCTATTTTTGAATAACCTTAGAATTAAATTTATGACGAATCAACAATGGGAGGATCTTCTGTCTGTCATTGATGGAAAAAGTGTAACCGGAAAAGATATAGGTTTTATCATCGACAGTCCCTGGTTGCCTGGTTGGTCAGGAGTTACGACGCTTGACTATTACACTTCTGACGAAATATGGCTGAAATCGAATCTTAAAGCGATTGAAACTTTCCCAGAAGTCACTTTTTTACCGGGTTTCTGGTCTGAATATGGAATGTGTACCGAGCCGTCTGCATTTGGGGCACGTTCGATCTGGTACAACGAAAACCTGCCTCATGCCGAAAAGGTGATTCACACAAATGATGATATTTCCTCACTACCACAACCTAACGTAAAAACAGATGGTTTATTGCCATTCATGATTAACCGACTAAAGAATCTGGAACCCCGGATTATTGAATCAGGACATTCCATCAAATTCGCGGTTACACGTGGCCCTTTAAATATTGCCACATTTCTAATGGGAACTACCGAGTTTATGATGTTGCTTGCAATGGATCCGGAGAAGGCGCATGAACTGCTTGAAAAAATCACCCGGTTCATTTGCGATTGGGTTCAATATCAAAAGAAATGTTTTCCGTCAATCGAAGGGATTCTATTACTGGACGATATCGTTGGTTTTGTTGGTGAAGACGATTGCCGTGAATTCGTAGTTCCATATCTGAAGCGATCTTTTGAATCTATTCCAACAAAGGTCCGGTTCTTTCATAACGATGCGTTTGGTTTGGTTTGTGCCCCTTTTCTGAAAGAGATGGGGGTTAACCTTTTCAATTTTGCTTTCGACCATCCGATTAATCAGATCAGGGAATTATCTGGACCCGATGTTGCATTGATAGGAAATCTTGCTCCGCGTGATATCCTTGGAGCCGGCACTCCTGCCGAAGTATACGCTTCTACGCAAGCTATGATGCGCGATGTGTCGGACCCCCGAGGGATTATTTGGTCGTGTGGAGGTGGAGTGCCACAGAATGTCCCAACTGAAAATGTGATAGCCTTCATTTTGGCGGTGAAAGAATTTTCCTGAACAAACAGGTTAGGTTGAATCTCAATTGGCATACTAAAATTCACAATCAATATAACTTATCAAATGGAACGAAGAGATTTTTTGAAGAATTCATCGGCTGTAATGGCGGGGACAATCATCCTGCCAACAATTGTCCCGTCGACAGTCTTTGGAAAAAACGCACCAAGCAATAAAATAAACATTGCGCAGATTGGCTTTGGCCGAATTGCGAAAGGTCACGATCTTGCCGAAACATTGAAGTATGATGAGGCGCGAATCATTGCAGTTGCCGACCTCGATTCGAACCGGGCGGCCAAAGGAAAGGAGTTTATTGAAGATTTCTACGCGAAAAAGACCGGAAGCAAAGACGCTGTAAATGTCAAAACATATGGAGATTACCGCGAAATGTTGCTCAATAAAGATATCGATGCGGTGATGATATCAACTCCCGACCATTGGCATTCGCAACCTGCTATCGAGGCAGCCCTTGCCGGGAAGGATGTTTATCTTCAAAAGCCTACTTCATTGACGATTGCTGAAGGGAGATTGCTGGTTGATGTTGTTAAACGAAAAGGAACTATCCTTCAGGTTGGAACACAACAACGAGCTATGCCTCAATTCCGGATTGCAGCAGAACTAGTCAGGAATGGCAGAATAGGAAAACTTCATACTGTAAAAATTGGTTTGCCAGGCGATCCCGCCGGACCAGAGGCACCGGAAATGCCGGTTCCCAAAAATTTGAATTACGATATGTGGCTCGGATCAACACCTGAGGTTTACTACACCGAAATGCGTGTTCATCCGCAAAACAGTTTGACGGATCGTCCGGGATGGTTACGTTGCGAACAGTTTGGTGCCGGTATGATTACCGGTTGGGGACAACATCATTTCGATTCGGCCGCATGGGGAATGGATACCGAATACACGGGGCCTTTATCTATCAATTCAATGGCGCAATTTCCTAAATCAGGACTTTGGAATGTTCATGGTGAATTTATCGCTGTCGCAGAATATCAAAACGGTATCACGATGATAACAAGCGGTGGTTTTCCGAATGGAATCAGGTACGAAGGCTCAGAAGGATGGATTTTTGTTACACGTGGTGACTATACTGCCTCGGCCAGCGATCCTGTTTCGAAAAGCAAAAGCAGTCTGGCGCTCGATGCGAGCGATCCTAAAATCCTGACCTCCATCATCAAAGAAAATGAAATTCATCTCTACAAAATAGATAATCAGCATGGTAACTGGCTCGATTGCATCAAGTCCAGGAAAGCTCCTATTTCTCCTGTCGAGATTGGTCATCGAGCATGCTCAATTTGCCTGATTACTCATATTTCGATGAAATTGGGACGTAAACTAGATTGGAATCCCGAAACCGAAATGTTTGTCAAGGATGAAGAGGCCAACAAAATGCTTTCACGTTCTCAGCGGTTTCCTTATGGAACGAGCTATATTAAAATGTAGATGAAAATTACCACAAAGTCACATAGAAACATAGGTTAAAAATCTATATGCTCTATGTGCCTATGTGGTAAAAAATGAAAGTTCATAAATAATTTCAATTTCGAATATGATTAAAATTAAGCTTTTAGCTATCCTTATAATCTTAACGATTGGAATCTTACCAGTTAGTGCTGCAAAGATTAATGCGGTTAAGGTTGGCTCAAAAATTAATGTATCCATCGACGGGAAGTATTTCACAAGTTATATTTTCTCTTCCGACGAAAAATATCCCTTTTTCTATCCAGTAAATGGTCCCCTTTCGGGAGGTTCGGTCACCTCAATGCGGAATGGAGAATATCCGCACCACAGTTCATTGTTCTTTGGCTGTGATCTTGTAAACGGCGGAAATTACTGGCAGGAAGGTCTGGAACGAGGCCGGATCATCTCGGTAAATGCTGAAATTCTTCAGGAAGGGGGCGATATCGTCGTAATTTCAGACGAGTGTATCTGGAGTCGTCCGGGAGCTATTTCACCATTAAAAGACAGCCGGAAAATTACGATTACTGCACCATCGGCCAATGTTCGTCAGATGGATGTCGAAATTACAATGGAAATGCTCATTGATGTCCATATCCGTAAAACAAATCATTCGCTGTTTAGTGCACGAATAGCAGCTGATCTTTCCGTCAAAAACGGGGGGACGATGGTCAATGCAGAAGGAGCAAAAGGGGAGAAGGATACATTTGGAAAACCGTCACCCTGGATCGATTTTTATGGGAAAAGAGGAGAATTTATTGAGGGATTGGCAATAATGCAGCATCCTTCAAATCCTTGGTATCCATCTCCGTGGTTTACGCGTGATTATGGATTTATTTCACCCACACCGATGTACTGGCCGCAAAACGGGGAGGAGACTTTTATGAAGAAGGGAGAAACACTTCAACTCCGGTACCGTGTATTCGTACATGGTGGCAGCACGGAAGATTCGAAAATTGATGACCTGTTCGAAAAATACAAAAAAGAAAAATGAGTGTTTTTTTGAATTTTACGAATGGGCAAAAACGATTGCTCTATTATTGGAAGGACAAAATTTAGTCTTAATTTAGCGGGATCTCCTTTTTCCGGTTTCGGATACCAGGTGATCCCGTTAAATCATTTTTACAAATGGTAAAGATTGATGATTAATGAGAAGTAATATCTAATAAATAAATATTTACCAACGAAACATCAGAAATGAAAAGATCATTATTACCAGTTATGGCACTTGCAGTTACGGTTACTTTAAGTTCATGTGGAGGTGGTGGAAAACCCGCCAAAAAGGAGGATTTAAAACCGGCTCCCTTCACCGGCGCCAAAGGTGAGGTAAAGATTATGACGCTCGATCCAGGTCATTTCCACGCAGCACTTGTTCAAAAAGATATGTATGAGCAGGTTAGTTCTGATGTTTTCGTATATGCACCTGAAGGGAACGATTTAAAGGAGCACCTTAAACGAATTGAAGGTTACAATACAAGGGCAGAAAACCCGACAGCCTGGAACGAAAAGGTTTATACCGGAAGCGATTATCTCGAAAAAATGCTTTCGGAAAAACCCGGGAATGTGGTTGTTATTTCTGGTAACAACCGGATTAAGACAGAGTATATCAAAAAGTCGGTCGAAGCTGGCCTGAACGTTTTAGCCGATAAACCGATGGTGATCACAGCCGATGAATTCCCTGTCCTTGAAGAGGCATTCAACATTGCCCGTGAAAAGGGTGTTTTGCTTTATGATATTATGACTGAACGTTTTTCTGTAACAACCATTCTTCAGCGCGAACTTTCGATGCTTCCTGATATCTTTGGAAAACTCGATTCCGGAACTGTTGAAAAGCCGGCTGTTGAAAAAATAAGTGTCCATTATTTTTATAAAAACGTATCCGGCAGCGCACTAGTTCGTCCAGCCTGGTTCTTTGACGTCGACCAACAAGGTGAAGGTATTGTCGATGTGACGACTCATCTAGTCGATCTGGTGCAATGGATTTGCTTTCCCGATCAGGTTGTGCAGAAAGTTGATATTGGCATGATTGCTGCAAAACGATGGCCAACGGTATTATCAAAAGATGAGTTTAAGGATGTCACCAAAATGGAGGATTATCCCGAATTTCTTTCAAAAGATGTTAAAGACGGTAAATTGAATGTTTATGCAAACGGTGAATTCGTTTACAAGATCAAAGGTACGGTAGCAAAAGTTTCTGCAATATGGAATTATAAAGCTCCCGAAGGTGCCGGGGATACCCATTATTCAATCATGCGGGGTTCGCTTTCAAATCTTGAGATCCGTCAGGGAGTTGAAGAAAAATATGATCCAACTTTGTACATCATTGCAAAAGAAGGAACCGATTTAAAAGCATTCGCTGACAACCTGGATAAGGTTGTGAAAGCACTTCCCCAAAGTGGTCTTTCGATTGAAAATGTGAATAAAAACACCTGGAAGATTGTTATCCCAGCTGTGCTTAAAGTCGGTCATGAGTCTCATTTTGCCCAGGTTACTGCCAAATATCTTGAATACCTGAAAGATGGGAAACTTCCGGAATGGGAAGTTCCGAATATGATCACAAAATACTATACTACGACATTGGCGTTAAAGCTGGCTAAAGAGGCAAAATAGCTAATTCTGATTTTTCAAACGATAACGCCTGGCCTTAAAATCCGGACGCTTTCGTTTGAATATTAATAAGATGTCAAATTGTAATAATTGATTTACTTTAAAAAATAAAGCAATTAAAATCCCTCATACAAAGAAGTATATGATTTTTACAAAATGGATGTTTAATAAATAACATGAATAATTAAACACTTTTCGTAAAAGTGCGTGATAAAACTTGAATTTTATGTAATTTTAACGAGCAAAATAACTAAATGCTTCGAATATGTCAACTTATTCAATTAAGGATTTAGAAAAATTATCCGGCATTAAGGCTCATACAATTAGGATATGGGAACAGCGGTATCGTTTGATTGAACCTCAACGGACTGATACAAATATTCGTTTTTATTCAGATGATGATCTTGTTAGGCTGATGAATATCTCAGTGTTGAATCAAAATGGATATAAAATTTCAAAAATATCACTACTTACCGACAGTCAGATTAGGGAAGTAATGTTACAGTTAAACAATGAAATTCCTTCACTGAGTACACAAACCGAGAGTTTAGTGATGTCTATGATTGAAGTTGATGAACGACATTTTAACCAGGTGTTTGATAAATCAGTTGAGAGTCTGGGATTTGAAATCACCTTTGAACAGTTACTATTCCCTTTTCTGGAACGAATTGGCGTTTTATGGTTGTCAGGCTCGATAAATCCTGCCCAGGAACATTTTATC
>Ga0209484_10000121_pt1 | contig 17199 bp, 19 predicted proteins | sample NGEPer16B_FD_185493 | JGI IMG/M metagenome (GOLD analysis project Ga0209484, IMG submission 185493) | Arctic peat soil microbial communities from the Barrow Environmental Observatory site, Barrow, Alaska, USA - NGEE Permafrost159B-16B... | ecosystem: Environmental > Terrestrial > Soil >... | reverse complement strand
GTGCTTGCACGCCCTACCTCAAGTGCTCCTCCCTGGACAAAATAGCCCAGATACGCGGGGACGGTAGCAATTAAAAAGCCGAAAACAAGGGTTTTGATGATTGAAAACGAGACGTAAAACGGAACGAACATGGTTGTAATCCCGGTTATGTAGGTTGCCACGGTGACAACTCCCGAGAGCGGCCCGGTGATTAAGCCTCCGAATAATCCGCAGGTTACGCTGATGATAAAAAGCAGCGGGCTCATGAAAACTACGGCTATTATTTTGGGCAAAATCAGATATGATGCTGAATTAACACCCATAATCTCCATCGAATCAATTTGTTCAGTAACCCTCATACTCCCAAGTTCCGATGCAATGTTTGAACCAACTTTTCCTGCAAGCATCAGACTTAGTACCGTCGATGAAAATTCAAGAATCAGTGTGTCGCGGTTGCCAAGCCCGATTATGTAGTTTGGCATTAAGGGGCTTACCATATTGTAGGTCAACTGGAGCGTTATTATTCCTCCCATGAAAACTGAGATGATTGCAACAATCCCGACGGAATTTATGCCCAGTTTTTCAATTTCGAGGACTAATTGATGAAGGTAAATCGAATTCTTCTCAGGTTTTTTAAAAACCCTGGCCATCAACAAAAAATATTGTCCAATGTGATAAATGACACCCACGCTTTTGATATTTAGTTAATGCTAATAATCTATTAATTAAAATTCCAAAACTGCTCCATTTCAAGTGTAGTTTAAACGATATATACAACTTAAATTTCCCGATAAAAATACAAATATTTTAATCAACGGATTGGCACGTTTTTCCCAATGGTTGTATAACACATTAAACCGATTGTATGTTATTAGAAAATTTGCATAATTTTGAGTCAAAATAAAAGTATGGAAAATTCTAAGAATTATTGTGTTATAATGGCAGGTGGTATTGGAAGCCGATTCTGGCCTTTGAGTACTGCAGAGAAACCCAAACAGTTTTTAGATATTCTGGGAATCGGACGCTCTCTGCTTCAGCTTACTTACGACCGTTTTTCGCGAATTATTCCAGCCGGGAATTTTTTAGTGGTTACCAGCGAAAATTACAAAGAACTTGTACTTGATCAGCTTCCTGTGCTGAATGAATCTCAGGTTTTATCTGAACCCTTACGTCGGAATACGGCTCCCTGCATCTGTTATGCCACCTATAAAATTCTGAGCCAATGTCCGGATGCCAATGTGATTGTGGCACCTTCTGATCATTTAATCATGAAAGAGGATTACTTTCTCGAAGAGATCACAAACGGACTTCGCTATGTATCCGGAAAAGATGTTTTACTAACGTTAGGTTTACAGCCGAATCGTCCTGAAACGGGTTATGGTTATATTCAGGTAGCTGAAAAGACAGATTTTGAAGGGAAAGATAATCTTTTCAGGGTGAAGACCTTTACTGAAAAACCTGACCGTAAAATGGCTGAGTTATTTCTGGAGACCGGGGAATTTTATTGGAATTCCGGTATTTTTATCTGGTCAGCCGATGCAATATTAAATGCTTTCGCGAAACATCTTCCCGAAGTAAATGGGTTGTTTGACTATGGTAAAAAACATATAAACACTTCAGATGAGGTGCATTATATCAACAAAGTCTATTCGGAATGTCCAAATATTTCGATTGACTATGGAGTAATGGAGAAGGCGGATAATGTTTATGTTTTGTGTGCCGATTTTGGATGGTCCGACCTTGGAACCTGGGGATCGCTTTACGAAAATCACAGCAAAGATGAAGCGGACAATGCAGTAAGCGGCAACAAGATTTTTTTATACGATACAAAAGATTGCATTATTGCGATGCCTGACGATAAAACGGTTGTAATACAAGGGCTCAGCGATTTTATTGTTGTTGAATCAGACAAGACATTATTGATCTGCAAAAAAGAGGATGAACAGCAAATCCGGCAGTTTGTAGCCGACGTGATGCTGGATGAAGAGAAAACTAAAAAACAATTGAAAAACAGCGTTACAGAATAATTTTGGATTTTCTCCGATAAAAACTTGAAGAAATGGCCTTATTGTCTCGCAATAAGGCCATTTCTTCGTTGATCACCCAATCATCAAACAGAACTTATAGATATATACTTTATAGCGTATGTTTTAGATTATCTGACTTTCATATTGCTTTAACCTTCAGTATCTGCAATACAGAATCACGTAAAGTATTAAACTTACCAAGATTGGCAGGTTTAACCGGTTCCGCAGGTTCTGATTTGATTTTAAGCGGATCAACAGCTGTTCCTCCAATGTATACCCTGAAATCGAGGTGAGGACCTGATGCCAGTCCAGTAGAGCCTACATATCCAATTACCTCACCTTGTTTGACGCGTGTTCCTGCTCTAAGTCCACTTGCAAATTTTGATAAGTGCATATAGGAAGTTGTATATACCGAATTGTGCTTTATTTTCACATAATTGCCTCCACCAGCAGCCTGGTAGCTTTTTTGAATTACGACACCATCACCAATCGAAACAACCGGCGTGCCAGTAGCTGCTGCATAATCAACGCCGTGGTGAGGACGTACAATCCGTAAAACGGGATGCATTCTGTGATTCGAAAAACGGGAACTGATGCGTGAGAATTTAAGAGGTGCTTTCAAAAACGCTTTTCGGAGGCTATTCCCTTTTTCGTCAAAGAAACTATCACCATCTTCCTGTGTGAACCGGATCGCATAAAAAATATCTCCACCTTGGGTAAAAGATGCAGAATAGATTTTTCCCAATCCGATAGACTCGCCATTCACAAAATCTTCATCGAAAATAACGGTGAACTGATCCCCTTTTTGAATAGCGAAGAAATCGATAGTCCATGCATAAATATCGGATAATTCAACGGCTAATATTGGGTTTATATTGCTCTCTTTCATCGCATTCCAAAGTGATGAGCTGATCACTCCCGACATTGTTTGCCTTTTTGATGTCACATCATGTTTGCCAGCTGTCACTTTCAACGAATCGGTGAGCGAATAAAGGTAATAGTCGACACTATTATTTTGGTAGGCCAGAAACAGGGGAGACCTGGCTTCATCCTTCGAGTAAAAAATTGTATACTGGTTTCCGGTTTTCATTTTCCGGACATCGAAAACGGAGACAGAATTTTTCGCAAGCTGATCGACTGCTTGTGCCGTAACGCCGCGTTCAATCAGAATATCGGATAAATTCTGATTTCTTTCAACAGTACTCTCCTCAATATGAAATGAATCAGCGGGCAATCCGTACAGCAACTTTGGTTCAGGAACAGTGATCACAATGTCTTCAGCAAGCGGAGGTAATTTTTGGTAAAAGCGATTAAATCTGAGTGTTAAAAAGACGATTAATGCGATTATTACTAATCCAGTTATCCAAAAAATTTTGCGTTTATTCATTTAATACCCGTTAAGATTGATGATCGGCTAAATTAATGATTTGAGGAAATAATCAGTACTTAAGCTTATCAAAACCTTTACCATAAACACCCATTACCGAACTGAGTGAGATAAATGCGTTGGAGTCCAGCTCTTTAATTTTGCGAAAAATTTCAGGAGATTCCCGCTTTCGTACAACGGTCATAATTACCTTGACATTTTGTTGGGTATACCAGCCTGTTCCATCAAAAATGGTTATTCCGCGCCTGGATTCTTTTGTGATAAAATCGGCTATTTGTTCATACTTTTCGGAGACAATAAACAATTGCACCGATTGCTGAGCGCCTGTAAGGAAAGCATCAATTGAATAGGCGACCACCCACATTGACACGTAGCCATAAACCAGTTTCTCTACCGAATGTAGCACAATATACGATGATGCAATAATGATCACATCACAATACATGATGATCCGGCCCGGACTGATGTTCCTGTATTTGTTGATGATCATGGCGATAATGTCAGTCCCTCCCGTACTGCCACCTTCGTTGAAGATCAGGCCGATTCCAACACCGCCCATGATTCCGCTAAGGACCGATGACAGAAAAAAGTCATTAAGAATGGGCTCTGTGATATAATTCTGCATTACATTCAGCATTACAGCAATGAGGGACATGCTGAAGATTGTTTTGATGCCAAAGTTTGCTCCGAGTACCTTAATGGCTATGATAATCAGAAATATATTAATAATGAAGAACGTATAACCGGTTCCGAATCCGGTGGCGTAAAAAACGAGCATCGAAATACCCGTAACTCCGCCTCCTGCAATTTTTAAAGGGATCAGAAATGCCGTAATTCCAAAGGAATAAAGGGCAAGACCGATTACCATAACAACATAGGAACGGATTTGCAATATTATTTTTGACCACATATTTTTAAATTTTCCGGCGCAAAAGAATACATATTTGTCGTACAAAAAACTGATATAAAACAGATTTTGTTGCAAGCCTTCCAAAAATCATTATTTTGCCCCCGATATTCCAAATCAGGGTTCCGATTCAAAAACTATTTTGGAATTCAAAATGTTAATGTAGTTGTAATTTCTGAATCCAGCATGTTAATCAAAATTTAATAATAATTCAAAAGAACTAATTATTCGGAGTATGAAAATTCATGAGTATCAGGCGAAAGAGATTTTATCGCGTTTCGGGATTCCCGTCACAAAGGAAGTATTGTGTTTTACTGTTACCGAAGTTCAGGCAGCGGCCGAACAGCTTGGCTTTCCTGTCGTTATTAAAGCGCAGGTTCTTACGGGTGGCCGAGGAAAAGCCGGCGGTGTAAAACTGGTTCGCAATGCCGACGAGGCGACAGCAGCTTCGGAGAAGATCTTGGGAATGGATATTAAAGGGTATACCGTCGAAAAGGTACTTGTTGCTCAAGGTGTCTCCTTTGTAAGCGAAATCTATGCTGGAATCACCATCGACCGGAATACAAAATCTGCTGTGTTTATGGTGAGCCGCGAAGGTGGTGTCGAAATTGAAGAGGTTGCCAAAGACAACCCTGAAGCAATCCTCAAGTTCGCAGTCGACCCCGACCTGGGTATGGCCCCTTTCTTTGCCCGTAAAATTGCTTTTGCCCTTTTTGACGATCTTAAACTGGTCAATCAGGCGGTTGATCTTTTTCAAAAGCTATACAAAGTTTTTATTGATACAGACTCTTCATTGGTCGAGATAAATCCACTTGTTGTAACCTCTGATGGTAAGTTGCTGGCGCTCGACGGAAAGATGACATTTGATGACAATGCCTTATTTCGTCAGCCTGCTATTCTTGCACTCAATGAGCCATCCGAAGATGAAATTAAGGAGATTGATGCTAAGGAGAAGGGTCTAACCTATATCCGGCTCGACGGTTCGATCGGTTGCATGGTAAATGGAGCTGGTCTGGCGATGGCGACAATGGATATGGTCAAATTGTACGGTGGCGAACCGGCCAATTTCCTTGATATTGGTGGCAGCTCAAATCCTCAGAAGGTGATTGACGCGATGAACCTGATTCTTTCGGACAAAGGGGTGAAAGTTGTGATGATTAATATCTTTGGTGGAATTACACGTTGCGATGATGTGGCCAAAGGTTTGATGGCAGCGCTCGAACAAATAAAGATTAAGGTTCCGATTGTGATCAGGCTTTCAGGAACGAATGCTAAGGAGGGACTCGAAATTCTGAAAAGCGCTAATCTTCCAACTGTCGAAACAATGTCTGAAGCGGCACAAAAGGCCATCAGTCTTAGCGAAGATTTTTTAAGATAATCTAATTAAACCAATGATATGAGCATTTTAGTCAATAAGAATACAAGATTACTGGTACAGGGAATTACTGGTCGTGACGGAAGTTTTCACACGCAGAAGATGATCGATTACGGCACTAAAGTAGTAGGAGGCGTTTCTCCGGGTAAGAAAGGGCAATTGGTAAGTGGCGTTCCGGTTTTTAACACGGTGGCCGATGCAGTGAAGGAGACAGGTGCAAATACCTCCATTATTTTTGTCCCTGCGGCTTATGCTGCCGATGCTGTGCTCGAAGCTGCTGAAGCAGGAATTGAACTCGTGGTTGCCATTTCAGAAGGGGTTCCAACGCTGGATATGGTCAGGATTACCCCATATATTACTAAGAGAGGAACAAAATTGATCGGTGCAAATTGCCCTGGACTTATTTCTCCTGACGAGGCAATGGTAGGTATCCTTCCGGGAAGTATCTTCAAAAAGGGTAACATCGGGCTGATGAGCCGTAGCGGCACATTAACGTATGAAATGGTTTATCAGTTAACTTCAAACGGATTGGGTCAAAGTACCTGCGTTGGAATTGGCGGCGATCCTGTGGCCGGATTGTATTTCCAGGAACTCTTACAGATGTTCGAAGATGATCCCGAAACCGATGCGATTGTGTTACTTGGTGAAATTGGGGGTGATGCAGAAGAACGTGCCGCAAAATACATCGTCGATCATATCAAAAAACCCGTTGTTAGCTTTATTGCCGGACAAACAGCTCCTCCGGGTAAACGAATGGGACATGCTGGAGCCATTATCTCAAGCGGAACAGGCACAGCGGTTGAGAAAATAGCCGCTTTCGAAAACGCAGGTGTGCAGGTTGCCCGTCAGCCATCGGATATTCCTGAGCTATTAAAAAAATTACTCAAATTGTGATTTAGAATAAGACAGTTAATTTCCAACAAAAAACCCGGCTTTAACCGGGTTTTTTGTTGTGGATTTGGGAGTGTAAAGTTCAAGGAGACAAAGAACAAAAGAATTGACTTTGCTATTTCAATTAAGATCATTTTTATTATCTCGTCCAATTTTTGAATTCAACTCTTCTATTGATAATCAATTTTATACACTTCCAAAGGCAGGCTTATTCCCCTTTTTTGCCGGTATTAATTCCCAAAGGCAAATACAACGGACAAAAGCTGATAAAGCTCGTAATCACAAATATAACAGCCAGTGCAAGTAGTACAATTCCTAATGTGCCGGTTATTACCTGTGTGTAAAATAAAACAGCAATTACAACTGCAACCAGTATCCTGATTACCTTGTCAACAGTACCCATGTTCTTTTTCATCATTTTTTGTTTTTAATTATAACTTTCAACCAATTATTCTATTCATTCATTTACTCAGGAACCTTGCGATTCTCTTTTCAAGGTCATTGCCATGCAAGTTCTTTGCTACAATGATTCCATTACCATCCATCAAAATATTGAATGGTAATCCCTGAATGTTATATGTTTTGGCAACTGGAGATCTCCAAAATTTCAGATCGCTTACCTGAATCCAGTTTATTTTATTGGTGTTTATGAAATTTTCCCAGTTTATTGGTGTTTATGAAATTTTCCCAGTTGGATTTTTTTGCGTCCAATGAAACTCCATAGATTTCAAAACCTTTCCCATTGGTAAAAGTTGACTGTTTGTATTTATTGTACAACTTAGCTAATTCAGCTTGTTCTGCTATGCATGGAGCACACCAGGTACCCCAAAAGTCAATCAAAACTAATTTGCCTTTTAGGGAAGACAATGCCACGGTATCTCCTTTGATGGTAGGAAGCTTTATCTCCGGAGCCTTATTCCCCGGTTCAAGCCCGGTTGATTGGGCAGATATAGTTCCACCAAATAACAATAATGCAAAAGACATTATCAGAATTCTCATAAATAAATTATTAATCGTTTATTCAGCCATTGGATAATCTTTATCAATCCAGTCAACTTTAACGTTTTGTGGCAGGTTTAGTAGTTTATAATTTGTGAACTGCATATTCTTTAAAAGCTCCATTGCCGGCCTTATATTAGGGCATCTCGAAAATGGACAACATCCGCAATAAACCACAATCTGTGTATTCTTTGGTAATTTGTTTAGTTTTTCCTTTAGAATATTCAGGTTGTCAGGCCTCATGGTAGGACCAATATCGATTGAACCTTTGATGATTGCCTGCATGCCTACACTGAATACTAGTGGCTGGGGTGAATTGGGATTCTTCAGAACTTTAGCAAGTACCGCAGGATCTAACAATTGCTGCTGTGTCCAGGGGTCGTTTTGTCCCTGAGAAGAAAACTCATTGATTGCAAACGAAGAAGATGCAATCACAATAAATAAGAAGATTAAAATTTTTGTTTTCATCCGAATATTATTTGATTTTTAATTGTCGGATGGAACTCGCATATGAGATATTCATCCTTGTTTATGTTTAACGAACATGCTCGTTTCATATTTATGATTTTTAAATTTTATAAGTCAAACTGCCATTCGGACACGAAGCCACGCATTGCAAACATTTGGAACAAGTATAACTATCGCCCGGGTTTATCTGCTTGGGCTTGTACAAACTGTACTTTGCCGGTTCCATCGCAACAATGTAACACTTCTTATCACAGATGCCACAATTCTTACATGTATCTTCATTTAGCTTGATCCTGAAAAAAGAGTACTTGTTAAGCCATCCCGAAATCCATGCAATAGGGCATCCTACTTTATGATACTGGTACATTTGCCTGATCTTCCCCTCCGGGCTCAGACTCATCATCAATTCCATGATCAGGCCCATCGGGCAAACCCACCGGCAAAATACTTTACCAAAGACAACACCCATCACTACACCAGCAGCCAGAATATACCATAGTGAAATATGATATTGTGATATCGCCAAATACAGGGAAACACCCAATACAGAGAGGATAATTATCCGGCTATCGACCAATACTTTTAATACTTTTCTCATTAAGTCAATTTTATATTGATATTCAAATTCCGGAAAAATGTCTGAAAATACCCACTTTGGTTATCTTGGAATAAGTGCCCCAGCTTTTTTTCATCCAATGGCCTAAAATTGGCATAGGAATAAGGTATGATTTTTTTGTATTCCTGAAAACAAAAGCAGCCCCGTTGCCGGTATCCATTACACAAAGAATATTTGGTGATTCGTGATAATGCTTTTTAGTTGATGACCCCATTTCTGTGGATATAATGTTGTGTGCCGCAATACGGCCCATTAATTCTGCCACCGCGATACGGCCCATTAATTCTGCCATATGGCCTTGTTTGGCAATCCACTCAGGACCTTCCATTGCTGAAATATCCCCTATCGCATAAACATCCTGGAATCCGCGAACCTGGCAATCCGTATCAATCTGAACAAAACCAGCTTCTGTTAGCGGTAAATCACTCGCCAGTAAAACATGATGGCCAGTCGAAGCAGGAATGAATAACGTGAGGTCGGCTTCCAGTTTTGATTCATCTTCAAAAACAACTGATCCGGGTTCAAATCCTGTAATCTTTTTCCCAAACCGCTTTTCGATCTTATATTGATCGAACATCTTGTTTAACATGGGCAATGCATTTTTTCCCATGCGGGCTCCAGGCTCATCCATCGGGGCAAAGAATGTCAACTCAAAATTCTGCCTGATTTCCTTCTTCTTTAAAAGGTTATGAATATTGAAAGCCAGCTCGAATGCCGGTCCGCCCCGGACAGCCGATTTATCTTTTGGATTTCCACCAAACCCAATGGCAATTTTTCCGCTCCCTTTATTAATTAAGGCATCTATACCATCACGAATAGAAAGAGAAACTTCAGGCTTTCCGCATATCGACAAAGTATTTTCAATTCCCTTGTGCTTCATTTTATCGGCGCCAAAAGCTACCACTAAATAGTCGTAACCTAGAGACTGGTTTTCACAAACAACCTGATGTTCTGCAGCATGAATCTCCTTTACCGAATCTATGATTACCTCGAACGGATATTTCTTTTGGATCTTAGCCAGAGGAACTTTCACATTCTCAAAATCGATTTCACGAACCGGAACCCAGATTGATATCGGGAAAAGATAAAGGTAATCGCGGTCGGATACCAGGGTAACTTCAAAACGGCCACTTTTTTGTAATTGAATCGCTGTCTGGATACCAGCGAATCCGCCACCAAGTATTAAAACTTTTTTCATAGAACCCAATTTATAATTAGTAACTTTCTAAATCGTAACTGATTTGATTTCTTTCAATAAAAAATCTTTCTGTATAATTTCCACAAAGCGTTTTATTTCAACCCCATTTTTAATAAGAATATGAGCTGGATAACTTTTATTGAACGAATATTTATTTCAGTTTATTATTCAGACTTATCCAACTGCCACCATTGTGTACATTGGTAAAACCATTTGACTTCAAAATTCCCTTTGCAGAATAACTTCTCATTCCTGATTCACAACAAGTAATTACGGGACGTTTTTTGTCTTTTAACTTATGAAGATTCTTGTGCAGTTGATCAACCGGAATATTGACGGATCCCCTGATATGTCCGGATCCATATTCACCTTTGGTGCGAACATCTAATATAACTGCACCGCCTTTTACTAATTCAGAAAGATCTGCTTTGGGACCAATACCCAGGATTTTTTTTATTAATGATAACATTATTTCGATTTAAATTTTTGATCAATTGTTATATTTTGATAGATGTATTTATTACCGCTGTCTCATCATCTGCATGATACCACCACCGTTCTTTGTGTTTGTATAACCCAGTTGATGCAACACTCTTTGTCCATAAGCAGAACGAGCTCCGGAAGCGCAGTAAAGCGTTATTTCCCGCGACTTACCACCCAGTTCGTTGATCCTTATTTGCAGGTCATCCAACGGAATATTGATGGCACCGGGAAATGCTCCACCTAAAAATTCCTAGGGTGTTCGAACATCCACGATAATTGGTTCAGCCGATAAATTTGCAGCAACAGGTTTTGTGTTCCGATTTGCCATCATCGCAGCAATTCCACCCCCATTTTTCACGTTGGTATAACCAATCTGCATCAACACGCGTTGTGCATAAGCCGATCTGGCACCAGAAGCACAATAAAGCGTTATTTCCCGTGACTTACTACCTAATTCGGTGATTCGAATTTGCAATTCATCTAACGGAATATTGATTGCACCGGGATATGCACCATCCTGAAATTCTTCGGGAGTACGTACATCCACAACTATTGGTGAATTCAAATTCTGGACTTTTGTTGTCGCTTTTTCTTCCGCCTTGGAAGTTTCTTCTCCGATTGATTTCAACTCAACAGGCAAAAGATCTATTTTAAGGAATTTAAAACCAGTGGTTCGCGCTTGTCGCTGCAGTGAAGTATGTCCGCCCGAAATATTGGTTACATCTTTAAAACCAGCACCCAGCAAGGTGCGAAGTGCCTGATGTCCTTTTTTGCCTGTTTCATCATAAACAATCACAGGACGATTGGCAGGAATGGCTTTCATTTGTTGCGGTAATAATTCCAATGGCAAATGAACAGCTCCTTTTACATGGCTCTTTTCGAATGCAAAAACATCACGAACATCTACAAAAACAGGATTCTTTCCTTCGATAAATGCATCGAGTTCTGTAACTGTGACCGATGGACTGAATCCGGAAATTCTGTTTTCTGCAGTATATGCCGCCATATTAATCGCATCGTTGGCCGTTCCGATAGGTGGTGAATAGGCGAAATCAATATCGGCGATATCACTGATCGTCAGTTTTGCAGCTGTCGCTGTTGCAATCACATCCAATCGTTTATCGGCCCCTTTATATCCTGCAGCTTGTCCACCCAGAATGATTCCCGTGTTACGGTCGTAAATCAACATCGTTGTTACTGTTTCTGCACCTGGATAATAGGACGTATGATGTTCTTTGTGCACAACTACTGCATCGGCATCAATTCCGGCAGCACGTGCCTGTTTCAGGGAGAAACCTGTTATTCCGGCAACAGCTTCGAAAACACGAACTACAGATGTTCCGATCGAACCTTTATAACTATGAGTTCCACCCAATGCATTTTCAGCTGCAATTCTACCCTGACGATTTGCTGGTCCGGCCAAAGGAATGCGAACCTTTTTACCATTTACACGATGTTCAATCTCAACCATATCGCCTGCGGCGTAAATATCTGGATCGGAAGTCTGTAATTGTGAATTTACCAATAATCCTCCTGCTTCTCCAATTTCAAGACCAGCCTCTTTAGCCAGTTGCAGTGTCGGACGAACACCAATAGAAAGTAAAACCATATCGGCATCAAGAACTTTCCCATTGTCGAGTTTCACCGAACGCGGCATAATTTCGGTAACACCAGCGCCCGTGTGAATGCCAACGCCATACGAAAGCAGCTCATTCTCAATAAATCCGGCCGTTTCGGATTCCATAATGGCCATCACGTGGGGCATCATTTCCACAACATTCACATTCAATCCCCTTTTTACAAGGGCTTCCACCATTTCGAGACCAATAAACCCGCCACCCACAACCACTGCATTTTTGGGTTTCTTCTCGGCCAAATGTTGCGAAATCTTATCCATGTCTTCCAATGTCCATAGTGTGAAAACATGATCCAGGTTTGCCCCGGGAAGTGTTTGAGTGATCGGCCGGCCGCCTTGTGCAAGAATTAATTTAGAGTATTCAAACGTTTTTTGTTGGCCGTTTTGGCTATTTGTTGTTATCACTTTGTGTGCCAACTTGTCGATTGAAGAAACACTGGTATTGACATGTACATCAACATCGTATTGCTCTTTAAAACTCCCGGGACTTTGAAGAATCAGTTTCGATCTGCTTTTTATATCACCTCCAATAAAGTACGGTAATCCGCAATTGGCAAATGAAATGTCCGGGCCGGCTTCAAGCATTACAATTTCGGCAGTCGGGGAAATGCGGCGAACTTTGGCTGCAGCTGTTGCGCCTGCCGCAACTCCCCCTATAATCAATATCTTTTCCATATTCTAACTAATTTGTTTTTGAGTTGCTTTGAAGATTATCCTACTTTAGCAATCTCTTTGAGTAAAAAATCTTTGGATTTGATTCCAACAAAACGGTTTATTTCTGTTCCGTTTTTAAACAGTATTAAAGTAGGTATGCTTCTGACCTTGAATTTTTGTGCGAGGGCTTGATGTTGTTCGATATTTATCTTCCCTACAAGGGAGTTCCCTGTCAATTCAGCGGCCACATCGTTTAATACAGGGGCCATCATGCGGCAGGGAGCACACCATGTTGCCCAAAAGTCGACCAGCACTACTTTGTTTTTTGTTTGCTGCTGAAAATTTTTATCCGTAAGTGTGAGTACTTTCACATGGTCAGCAACCATCGGCGTGTTTTTCATTTTTGCCATCGTTACAGAACGTAAAATAATGAATGTGACGATTATAACTCCAATTACTATCAATGTTGTTTGCATATTCCGTTGTTATTAAGTTTTTATTTTTTGTCTTTGTTATTGGATTAAGCGTTGACGGTTGCAGCAAATTCTTTATCTAAAATAGCTGTTACCTGTGCTTTGGACTGAATGCCCGATGTTGCCTTCACCACTTTCCCGTTTTTAAAATAAATTGTAAAAGGGATTCCAGTAAAACCCTCAACTTCGGACAAAGTTCGAATAACATGCGATTCCGGATTATCGAATTCCATGTCGAAGAATTTTACATGTTTGTATTCATTTTCCAATTCTTCAGCAATTCTGTAAACGGGGACACACATTGGCCCCATACGGCCACAGATAACCATCACATCATCGTTTTCGTTAATTATTTCAACATATTTTGCTGCACTTTCGATGTGTTTTAAATTGGTATATAACATGACTATTCGTTTTTAAATTTTATAATGCAAAGTTACAAGGCCGATTCTGTGAATAAAGGTTTTCCCTTTAAAGCGCAACAGCTCCTGAATTGAATTAGGACAACTTTTTAATTGATCTAAAACAACCTTGTTTTTTAAAACTTATATTTAACTTCGTCATTTGTAAATCACTTCATTTTCCGGGAAAGAAAGAAAAGGAGTTCTGGGATGGAAATAGAGGTTAACTTATAAATTAAAATGATGAAGACTATTCTGGAAACAGACAATGACTTTATTTGCGATATTCAGGCGCCATGTTTTCAAATGCTGATACCGGAAGAAGTAGCGCTTGTAAGGGGGAGTAAAACACAGGTGCTTTTTCGCAAAGGCGATAACCTCACCAAGCAAGGGGCATTTGCATCGTATGTGTTATTTATAATCAGTGGTTTAGCCAAACAATACATTGAGGGGGACAATTCCAGGAATTACAACTTAAGGATTATCAAGCCTGGCGAGTTCGTGGGACTTTCAGCAGTATTTACAAAAAACACGTTCAACTATTCCTCAGTTGCACTGACCGATTGCCAAGTTTTTCTGGTTGAAAAGGATGCCATCGCTAAAGTCATAAAACAAAACGGTTTGTTTGGTTTTACAATGATAACAAGGTACTGCGATCAAAATGCCAACCTCTTCGATACGCTGAGAACGGTTATTTACAAACAAATGAATGGACGTATTGCAGAAACGTTGTTATATATTGATGGGTTCAAAAATGAGAATCCATCTATTTTTCAATTACTCTCGCGTAAAGACATTGCCGACTTTGCCGGGATTTCGACAGAGAGTGCTGTGAAATTATTGAAAAGCTTCGAAAAAGACGGATTGATTGAATTGAATGAAAAAGATGTTCAGGTTGTTAATCACAATGGATTGCTTGAAATAAGTAAGAAAGGATAAATTCAGTTAACTTATTGAAATGGGCAAATTGACCGATAGCGAAATCATTCAGCAAATAGCCCAGGGTGACCGGAATATGTACCGGGAACTTGTAGAGCGATACCAGACGATGGTATTTCGCACTTGCATGGGCTTTTTGCATCATAAAGATGATGCCGATGATCTTACACAGGATGTTTTTATTCAAGCTTATCAAACGCTATCCGTTTTTAAAGGTGATGCCACCTTTTCGACATGGATTTACCGGATTGCCGTAAATGCTTCACTTAATAAAATACGAAAGTCCTCTAAAAACCAGTTTCTGCAGCGACTTGAAACAGTGTTCGGAGGCGAAAAAAGTAAAGAATATTCCATTCCAATTTCTGATAATGAGAATCCCGAGAATATTTTAATCCTGAATGAACACAAGGAATGGGTGCAGAAAGCGCTAAACAGTCTGCCCGAAAACCAGCGCACAGCAATCGTGCTTAGTAAATACGATGAATTACCCCAGAAAGAAATTGCAGAGATCATGAATACAACTGAAGGTGCAGTTGAGGCCCTGATTCAAAGGGCAAAAGCGAATCTTCGTGAAAAATTATCATCGCTGAAGAAAAAAAGTAAAAAATGACCGTAGGAAAAATAGAAGTTTTGTTTCTAACCATTAAAGTCAATTAAAATGAACTGTCAATTATGCCAAAAAGAGTTAGATGCGTACCAGGAGGGCACATTGCCCGAAGGTATCCGGATTCAGGTCGAAACCCACCTGGGAGAATGTAAGGCGTGTGCTGAAAGTTTTCAACTGGTAAGTCTTGCGAACAAGGTAATGGACGCAGAAAAGGAAATGAAATCGAACCCGTTTCTTGTGACGCGGATTATGTCGGGTATCGAAGAATTGGAGCAGAATCGCGAAAGTTACCAACGTATCCCTGGTTATCAGAGCATATTAAAACCTGCATTGATAAGTGTTTCGATTGCAGCGGCTATATTTATTGGTGTTATGGTTGGCAATATTTATTTACCGGCTCAATCAATCAATAGACTACCTGTTGAAATGACATACATGAACGATGCGGCTCTTGAATCAGTAGACCTGTTTTCTCAATTATAATTTCTTAAAGATGAAGACAGACAACAAATATTCGCTGCTGATTTGGGCAATTGTGATACTTGCAGTTATGAACATCTCGACGCTCATGACCATTTTGTATCACAATTATCAATCGGATAAGACAGAACCCGTTTCCACATCAGATCCGAAACAATTAGAAACTGATTCAGAGAAATTTAGTGGACGCTATTTTCGCGACCAGTTGAACCTGAATAGTGAACAAATGGACAAATTCAAGAAAATGAACCCTGTTTTCAGGCCAAAAGCAAGGGGTATTACAATTGAATTAGCCGAAAAACGGAAACAAATGCTGGTTGAAATGTCTGCAGCAAACAGTGATACAACAAGGTTAAATGCTTTATCCGATTCAATCGGTCAACTGCATAGCGACTTAAAGAAGATCACTTACAGGTATTATATGGAAATCAAAAGCATTTGCGACGCGGAACAGCAAAGAAAGCTCGAACAATTGTTCGGTGAAATGTTTACAAACGATTCACAGCTTGGAAACCCCGGCAATGGTGGACCAAGAGGCGGAGGACAAGGCAGACGACAAGGCAGACGGTTTAATAATTGATTGACTATTAATTATTTTAATTTTTAGAGACATGAAAACAAAACTTTTTTTAACAGGATTAGCCTTAATGGCAATAACTGTGTTTGCAAATGGCCAGGATCCGGTCGCAAAGCAAGGACAGGGAAATGGTCAGCGCAATGGTCAGTGTTGTGGCAGGTGTAATGGAACAGGTAGAGGCACTGCCTTTGTGGATAAAAACAACGACGGTGTTTGTGATAACTACGAAAACGGTACTGCAAATGCAGCAGTCAAAAGCGGAAAAGGTAATGGGATCTGCGATGGTACTGGCAAAGGACAAGGTCAGGGCAGAGGAAAAGGCAGGAATTTTGTTGATGCCAATAAAAATGGAATTTGCGACACTTACGAAGCCCGTATAAAGAAATAGTCCTACCTTTCTTTTAATGTACATTTTAAGTACAGATTAATAGAATCAATAATATTTTATTGCATTAAATAACAGTGTTTTAGACAATTTCTAAATCGCTGAAAGCAATACCTATGTTCAATTTTACATTAATTAAAACAAAAAAGCATGAAATAGCCATGATTGAGAAATCACAATTCGGAATGAATATTTACTCATGGCTATTCCATACGACCTTTAAAAAATAAATTATATACGTATGAAAACATTCGTTAAAACAATCGTTGTAAGCAGTTTTATAGCTGCTTCGTTAGTATTTGTTTCTTGTCAGAAAGACATGAATAGCGCTAACAATGTACAGTATGCGAGCCTTCTAAATGTTTCAGGTGATGGTACAACCTCAGTGATTACTGCTAATGTGAAATCCGCGTTCGTTGAAACATCTGCGTTATCTGAAAGTGAATTAGCTTCCTTATTAAAAATGAAAGAAGAGGAAAAACTGGCACGTGATGTTTATTCGGTTCTTTATCAGAAATGGGGAAGTCAGATTTTTTCAAACATATCAGCAGCAGAGAGTAATCACCTGAATGCGATCGTCCTGCTTCTTACAAACTATGGCGTAACCGACACTTCACTGGGTGACGCAGGTGTTTTTACCGACACCGAAGTTCAAAAATTGTATGATGAATTGATTGCCAATGGCACATTGTCAATTGAAGCGGCTTACAAAACGGG
>Ga0209484_10000118_pt1 | contig 17342 bp, 14 predicted proteins | sample NGEPer16B_FD_185493 | JGI IMG/M metagenome (GOLD analysis project Ga0209484, IMG submission 185493) | Arctic peat soil microbial communities from the Barrow Environmental Observatory site, Barrow, Alaska, USA - NGEE Permafrost159B-16B... | ecosystem: Environmental > Terrestrial > Soil >... | reverse complement strand
CGAAGCAGTTGAGAAGGGAAGAGGAAAAAAATACATTCTGCTGAATGCCCCGAATGACAAGTTGGAACAGATTATTAAGGTTCTTCCTGGAATGACCTCCCCGACGATTATGCCTTTGGCAAAAAGCGGTTGGAGTTCACTTCATTCTGTGATCAACGAAAGCGAATTTTGGGAAGTGATTGGAAATCTGAAAAAAAACGGTGCTGAAGGAATATTGGTAATTCCGATTGAGAAAATGATTTTATAAAACGATATTGTCATGCAAATCTACCGATACCCGCTTTTTAAATCATGGCCGGATATTACACGACGACCATCAGCCGACTATTCAGACAAAGTTGAAACGGTACGTGAGGTAATGTCAAAGATCCGCGAAGAAGGAGATGCGGCAATCCGCGAATACACAAATCAATTCGATCATGTTGATATTGCTGATTTTACAGTTACGGCCGACGAAATTAAAGCTGCTGTCCGGAAAATTGATCCTGAATTAAAGAATGCGATAACCATTGCAGCCAGGAATATTGACACTTTTCATGTTGCACAGAAAGTTCCTCATCGCGTGATCGAAACAATGCCCGGCGTAAAATGCTGGCAGAAATCAGTTCCGATCAATCGTGTCGGATTGTATATTCCCGGAGGATCTGCGCCTCTTTTTTCGACGGTATTGATGCTTGGAATCCCAGCGATGATAGCTGGTTGTCGTAATGTAATACTCTGTACGCCACCCGATCATAATGGAGAAATTCACCCGGCAATCTTATTTGCAGCCTCCATTTGCCACATCACTGAGATCTACAAAATAGGTGGTATGCAGGCAATAGGAGCAATGGCCTATGGCACTGAATCGATTCAGAAAGTTGACAAAATATTTGGCCCCGGAAATTCCTGGGTCACTGCCGCCAAGCAGTTTGTAGCCATGTCCGATTGCGCGATTGACATGCCTGCCGGTCCCTCGGAAGTAGCCGTGATGGCCGATGAAACAGCGGATCCGGCATTTGTTGCCGCCGATCTGTTGTCACAAGCTGAACATGGACCTGATAGTCAGGTTATACTGGTAACAACCAACGAAAAACTGATTCACAACGTTATAAAAGTGATGGGTCAGCAGCTTAAAGAGCTTCCACGTGCAACAACAGCAGCAAAAGCACTTGACAATAGCCGTGCAATTCTTGTGGATGATGCGGAAGAGATGGTTAGTCTGATAAATTACTATGCGCCAGAGCATCTGATTATTGCGACGAAAGATGCTGCGGTTTTGGCGGAAAGGATAACAAATGCAGGTTCGGTTTTTATTGGTAATTATTCTCCTGAGAGTGCCGGAGATTATGCTTCGGGTACAAACCATACACTTCCTACAAATGGCTGGGCAAAATCCTTTAGTGGAATAGGTTTAGACAGTTTTTGCAAAAAGATTACATTTCAGGAGATTACCCATGAAGGAATAATGCTGTTAGGACCGGTTATTGAACAAATGGCTGAGGCAGAACAACTTTTTGCCCATAAGAATGCCGCGACACTTCGGATGAGATAAATATTGAATTGAAACCGCTCCGCAAAACAACTGAAAAATGAATTTATGAATTTAGATATCAATAAAATACTTCGGGATAATATCCGATTGTTGAAGCCTTATTCAAGCGCCAGGGATGAGTTTTCCGGCGAGGCAGTTGCTTTTCTGGATGCGAATGAAAATCCATTTAATTCACCCTGGAATCGATATCCCGATCCACGTCAGGTTAAATTGAAAACAAGGGTTAGCGAAATTAAAAATATCGCGGTTTCGAAAATCTTTCTGGGTAATGGAAGCGACGAGCCGATCGATTTGCTGTTTCGCGCATTTTGTGAACCAGGGAAGGATAATATCGTTTCAATTAATCCGACTTACGGTATGTACCGCGTTGCAGCCGATACGAATAATGTTGCGGTGAACCTTGTGCCGTTGAGTGCTGAATTTGAGTTGGATGCAGATGCTGTCCTAAATGCGGTAACCAGTAATACCAAAATAATCTTCCTGTGTTCACCCAACAATCCTTCGGGTAATGCGCTTGATAATCATGCAATATTGCGGATAATTGAAAATTTTAGTGGTATTGTCGTTGTAGATGAAGCATACATCGATTTTTGTCCGGAGAAATCTTTTCTTCCCATGCTGGATAAATACCCCAACCTGGTAATTCTTCAGACTTTTTCGAAAGCATGGGGAATGGCGGGACTCCGTCTGGGAATGGCATTTGCTTCAGAACCCATTATTGACGTATTAAGTCGTATCAAATACCCGTATAACTTAAGTATTCTGACCCAGCAAAAGGGACTCGAACTGCTTTCTAGTGAGCAGCAAAAGCTTGATTGGGTTGCCATTATTCTGAAGGAGCGGGATAAAATGATCGAAAACTTAATGCAATATCCGTTTGTTATAAAGGTTTTCCCCACTGATGCCAACTTTGTATTAGTCAAAACACACGACCCACGCGGTATCTATCAATATTTGGTCGATGAGAAAATTATCGTCCGTGATCGTTCTTCTATCTCACTTTGTGAAGGTTGTCTGCGGATCAGCATTGGTTCGCCTGAAGAGAATGCCACGTTAATTGAGGCATTTGATGAATTGATTTAGTGAGTGATTTAGAATTAATAAAGATTAAGAATGAAAAAAGTCCTTTTTATTGATCGCGACGGAACACTAATTGTTGAGCCATTAAGTGATGCTCAGGTCGATTCGCTTGACAAGCTGGAGTTTATTCCTGGTGTGTTCCGGAACCTCTATAATATTCAAAAACTCCTCGATTTTGAATTAGTGATCGTCTCCAATCAGGACGGATTGGGAACTTCTTCCTATCCTGAGGAGACATTTTGGCCAGCACAGCAAATGATGCTGAAAGCTTTTGAAAATGAAGGAATTAAATTCAGTAATATTCATATTGATCCCTCCTTGCCTGCTGACAAATCTCCTAATCGTAAACCGGGTATAGGTATGCTGAAAGATTATTTTTCAGAAGCGTATGATCTTGCCGGATCGTTTGTTATTGGAGATCGACCCACAGATATTGAACTGGCAAAAAATCTGGGGGCCAAAGGAATATTATTCGCACCTGAAAATCGGAGTAGCGAGTTGCAAGATAAAAAAATAGATCTTTCCTGCGCATTGATTTCTGACAATTGGGATCATATTTTCAGTTTCCTTGCTATCGGTGAACGCACCGCTACCATTCGAAGAAAAACTTCCGAAACTGATATTTTCGTTGAATTGAAATTAGATGGAACCGGTAAATGCGATGTTTCAACTGGATTGGGTTTTTTCGATCATATGCTTGATCAAATCGGGCGCCACTCTGGGTGCGATCTGACAATTAATGTGATAGGGGATCTTATTGTAGACGAGCATCATACAATCGAAGATACGGGTATTGCCCTGGGTGAGGCCATCCGTAAAGCACTCGGTGACAAACGCGGTATCGAGCGTTACGGTTTCTGTCTGCCAATGGATGATTGTCTTGCGCAGGTGGCCCTTGATTTTGGCGGAAGATCTTGGTTAGTATGGGATGCAAAATTCCATCGCGAAAAAGTGGGTGACGTACCAACCGAGATGTTTTTTCATTTTTTTAAATCCTTGTCTGATTCAGCTTTGGCCAATCTGAATATTAAAGCAGAGGGAACGAATGAGCATCACAAGATTGAAGGGATTTTTAAAGCTTTTGCCCGGGCCTTGAAGATGGCCATTCGAAAAGATCCATTTGTGCAATCGCTTCCCAGTACAAAAGGGGTGCTTTAAATCTTATAAACCTGAACAAACTTTCAAACAAATATATGCAATCAATTCGCAAAGAAACAGGAATAAGAAATACGGCAATACTACTTATTCATTGCCCTGATAAACAAGGAATTTTGGCTGCTGTCACCGAATTTTTAAATGAAAACCGCGGTAATATTATTTACCTCGATCAACATGTCGATCACGAAGAAGAGCTTTTCTACATGCGCGTGGAATGGGAATTGGAGAAATTTGCAATACCCAGGGAGAAAATTGCTGATTACTTTCAAACACTTATAGCTCAGAAATTTGAAATCAGTTTTTCGCTTCATTTTTCCGATAAACCTCCAAGAATGGCAGTGTTTGTATCAAAAATGTCACATTGCCTTTTTGATATTCTTGCGAGGTATACGGCCGGTGATTGGGAAACGGTGATTCCATTGATAATAAGCAACCACGAAACTTTAAGACCCGTTGCCCAACGTTTTGGCATCGATTTTCATCTTATTGAAAAGAATTCTGCAAATAAAGCGGAACAGGAGTTGAAAGAGATAGAAATTCTGAAACAATACAATATTGATTTCGTTGTATTAGCGAGATATATGCAGGTTCTGTCCAATCAGTTTGTGGCCAATTATCCGAACAGAATTATCAATATACATCACTCATTTTTACCCGCTTTTGCAGGTGCAAAACCTTATCATGCAGCACATGAGCGTGGCGTAAAAATTATTGGTGCTACCAGTCATTATGTTACAGCTGATCTTGATGCCGGACCAATTATTGCTCAGGATGTTGTTCGGATATCGCATATTGATAACGTTGACAGCCTTATCCGGAAAGGGCGAGATCTCGAAAAGATTGTATTAAGCGAAGCTGTATACAAACATCTTCAACGAAAGATATTGGTTTATAATAACAGAACTGTAGTGTTTAACTAAAGGAATTGTAATGAGAAGCATTTTTAAAAATTCTAAAATAGCCCTTGTGGGTTTGCTTATTTTCACGAATGCTTTTTCACAATCGACGCAAATTCCTTTTCAGGAAATCCCGACAGATTATGAATTTACATCTAAAATCGGAGATGTAATTCCCGATTTCACGATGACCTTGTTAAACGGAAAAAAGGTTTCTTCAAAAGATTGGAGAGGCAAAGTGGTTATGCTGCAGTTTACGGCAAGTTGGTGTGGTGTTTGTCGCAAAGAAATTCCTTTTATTGACCGGGATATTTGGCAGAAAAATAAAAAAAATCCAAATTTTTTACTTTTTGGCGTTGATCGCGACGAACCGTTGGAAACAGTGAAAAGATACCAGAAGGAGATGGAAATTGCATATCCTCTGGCGATTGATCCCAATGCCGATGTCTTCGGAATTTTTGCTGATAAAAAAGCCGGTGTGACCCGCAACGTGATTATTGACCAAAAAGGGAAGATCGTTTTTATGACGCGTCTGTTTAAAGAGAGTGAGTTTAGGGAGATGGTGAATGTGATTGGATTGCTGCTGAAATAGCAAATTTTATCAACAAAATTTAGAATGAAGATTGTAATTATTAAATACAATGCCGGTAATATAAGGTCGGTTGATTTTGCACTGCAACGACTTGGCGTGTCTGCATTGATTACGGCCGATCCGGACGAAATCAAAAGCGCCGATCGTGTAATTTTCCCGGGAGTAGGAGAGGCTTCTACTACTATGAGTTATCTGAAACTTCACAAACTGGATACCTTGATTCGCGATCTTCGTCAGCCGGTCCTTGGGGTTTGTCTGGGCTTACAATTGATGTGCGCTCATTCTGAAGAGGGTGATACAACCTGCCTGGGTATTTTCCCTGAGGAAGTAAAGAAATTTATTCTTCCTCAGGATGATATGACCCCTTTTAAAGTTCCCCATATGGGTTGGAACAGTGTCTCCAGATTAAAGACCCCACTTTTTGATCACATAAGCGAAGCGGATTATTTCTACTTTGTACATTCTTTTTACGCTACTACTGGGGTAGATACAGCTGCAACATGCAACTACATGGTTCCATTTAGTGCGGCACTTCAGCGCGATAATTTTTACGCCACCCAGTTTCATCCTGAGAAAAGTGGTAAGACAGGAGCCAAAATCCTGGAAAACTTTATAAATCTGATAGTTTAAGTAACATGAAGATTGAAATTATACCTGCCATTGATATTATTGATGGTAAATGTGTCCGTCTAAGCCAGGGTGATTATCTGCAAAAAACAATTTACAACGAGAATCCGCTTGAGGTTGCTAAGATGTTCGAAGCGGCTGGTTTGAAGAGATTACATCTTGTCGACCTCGATGGAGCAAAGGCACATCACATTGTTAATCAAAAGGTATTGGAGAGTATTGCGACAAATACCAATCTGACAATCGACTTTGGAGGTGGATTGAAATCGGATGAAGATCTGAAAATTGCTTTCGAATCGGGTGCATCGATGGTAACCGGGGGAAGTATCGCGGTAAAATCACCCGAAATTTTTTTGAGGTGGATTGAAAAATTTGGTGCCGAAAAAATTATTTTGGGTGCCGATGCGAAAAACGAAATGATCGCGGTAGCTGGATGGCAGGAGAGCACTGAAATGGATATTTTTACCTTTATAAAGAAGTGGCATTCAAAGGGAATCCGAAAAATCATCAGCACCGATATTAGTCGCGACGGAATGCTGGAAGGTGCAGCTACCGAACTTTATCAGAAAATCCGTCAGTCAGTACCAGATGCTTACCTCATCGCAAGTGGAGGTGTCAGTTCGATGGATGATATTATTGAGTTGCAGAATGCCAATATACCGGCTGTTATCACAGGAAAGGCGATCTATGAAGGGCGGATAACGATGGAAGAGATCAAGGAATTTATTGCCTGACTTTTATTTGGTTTAAGAAGTTTGAAAAGTTAATGGCGTACACGATACAATAGAAACATTTAAACAACAGAATCAACAGAACTTTTAAACTATAGGAATGCTCGCAAAACGAATTATACCATGCCTCGATATCAGGGACGGACAAACCGTGAAAGGGGTCAATTTTGTAAATATCATCAATGTAGGTGATCCTGTTGAACTTGGGAAGCTTTATGCAGAACAGGGGGCTGACGAACTCGTTTTTCTCGATATTACTGCCACACATGAGGGGCGCAAGACCTTTGTTGAATTGGTCAGGCGCATTGCTCAGAATCTGGATATTCCTTTTACAGTCGGCGGTGGAATCAGCGAGATCAAAGATGCAGAAGCTCTGCTTGCGGCTGGTGCTGATAAAATTTCAATTAACTCATCGGCCGTTCGCAATCCTCAACTGATTGATGATTTGGCCCGTAATTTTGGGAGCCAGTTTGTCGTGGTTGCAATCGATGCACGCGAGGCGAATGACTACTGGACAGTAACTGTCAATGGAGGCCGCATTCCAACCGATAAAGAACTTTATTCTTGGGCAAAAGAGGCTGAAAACCGTGGAGCGGGCGAAATCCTATTTACATCTATGAATCACGACGGAACCAAAAACGGTTTTGCGAATAAAGAGCTCGCAAAGCTTTCCGAAATTCTTACGATTCCGCTAATTGCATCCGGAGGTGCCGGAACGATGGAACATTTTGCCGATGTTTTTACATTGGGAAAGGCTGATGCCGGTCTCGCTGCCAGTATTTTCCACTTTCACGAAATTGCCATTCCCGATCTAAAGCATTACCTTCGCGCACAAGGGATTTGTATAAGATAGGAAGTAACTTAGATTTAATAGAAGACAAGCACAGACGCAAGGTGTGCAAAGCAATAAAATAGACATAATATATGGAACTTAATTTCAATAAACTGGCAGGTGAAATTCTTCCTGCTGTTATTCAGGATAATACAACAGATAAGGTTTTAATGGTCGGGTTTATGAATAAAGAGGCCTACGAAAAAACCGTTTCAACAGGATTGGTGACTTTTTTTAGCCGTACAAAAAACCGGTTGTGGACAAAAGGGGAGGAGTCAGGCAATTTCATGAAAGTGATTACCATTCAACCCGATTGCGATCAGGATACCCTTTTGATTAAAGTCGATCCGGTTGGTCCTGTTTGTCATACAGGCACTGATACCTGTTGGGGTGATGTCAATAAGCAGGATGATTTGATGTTTCTGAAACATTTGCAGGATTTCATTGACAAACGCAAACAAGAAATGCCAAAAGGATCGTATACGACAACCTTATTTGAGGATGGACTATCACGCATGGCGCAAAAAGTTGGAGAAGAAGCCATCGAAACGGTAATCGAAGCCATGGCAGGAAATGACGAGCGGTTGCTTTACGAAGCTTCTGATCTGGTCTATCACTTAATTGTTCTTTTGTCACACAAAGGTTATCGGATCGAAGACATTGCCCGGGAGTTGAAGAAGAGGCATAAGTAACATTCTGCTTGTGTGATAAATGGCTGTTTTCAAACTAATAACTAACGTGATGAAGCTAAAGGTTTTATTATTGCTCGTTTTGACTTTCACCCTCAATTTGGTGGTATCCGTTGCTGTTGCAGTTCCTAAAATTGTCGTAACCGGAAAAGACAAGGTATTGCTTCAGGAGAAACTTGATAAGTTTTCGAAGGACAGTAACCTTTCCACCGGTGAATTGGTGCTGAAGATTGGAAACGATTTTATGGGAACGCCATATGTCGGAAATACCCTGGATCGAACAGTTGAGGAAGACCTTGTAGTTAATTTACGGGAACTCGACTGCACCACATTTGCGGAGAATTGCCTGGCAATTGCGAGAACGATTAAAAATGGTAAACCGACTTTCGAAAGTTTCACAAATGAACTTGAAAAAATCAGGTACCGCAACGGAAAGCTAAACGGGTATGTCAGCCGGCTGCATTACTTTGGTGAATGGATTACGAATAATGCCGAAAAAGGGATCGTTGAGGATGTGTCTTCGAAAATTGGGGGTGTAAAATGTCCCATTTTCCTTAACTTTATGGGTATCCATCCTGATTCGTATCCTCAGCTGAAGGCAAATCCTGCGTTGATAAAAGATATCAAACAAATTGAAATTCAAGTATCTGAAAAGCCATTTTTTTATATTCCAAAGGAAAAAATTGCCAGCCGCGAACAAGAAATGCTGGATGGAGACATTGTATCTCTCGTAACCAAAATACCAGGAATGGATGTCTCGCATGTTGGGATACTTTTCAAAAAAGATGGACGGGTTTATCTGCTTCATGCTTCCTTGTCGGGAGGAAAAGTTGGAACGACCAAGGTTCCGCTGTCTGATTATCTAAAGGACTCAAAAAATACGATCGGCATTTTTGTGGTGAGGGCGAAGTGACTAATCATTAAGTAATTATAGTTTTTAAAACATATTAACTAATAGGCAAAAAAGAGGCCATCACAAAATGTAATTTGAGATGGCCTCGCTAATTTTGCGACCGATTATTTATTTTCTGTTTTTGTTTCCTTTATCTCGACGTTTATTCACTTTGCTGTTTCCGTTCTTACGACCATTGTTATTTTTTTGATTTCTTTCGTAACCACGTTTGTCGTAACTGGCATCACCTGCTTTATCATTACCTTTAATCCGATTGTAACGACCTCTGTTAGCCTGGTTCCTTTCGCGATCACTTTTATCGCGGAAGAATGTTCTTCTTGGTTGTTCACCAATGGTCCTTTGAACAAATCTGTTCCGTCCATTTGCGTATTTTGCTCTATATTCACGATGATTATAGTAGGGGGTATTTCCACGATAATCTCTCATTGCTACCTTGTACCCATTGTACAAATCATAGTTTCTGTATCGGTTGGGAAGGTAACTGCGATGAATCCATGAATTTCCTTCGTAATAAATAAACATCGAATTTCTAACATCATAATAAGCCTCCACATCTGGCAGGTAGTAATAACGCGAGTCTTCGTAACCTACAGGCGCCCATTGGGGTTGAGAGCCGATGTTAAAATGTACTGAAACTTGAGCCTGAGTTGCACCTGCGAAAAACAGTACAATTCCCAGAGCTACTAATTTGAATGCTTTCATATTACCTAATTTTATATTTTAAAGTAATTATTAACAATGCAAAGGTGAATCCTTTCAATCCGGGAAGTGTTACACAATTTCTAAAAAGAGTTGCATTTTTCCCATATTTTAAAACTATAATCACACCCAACTGTTTTATCGGTATATTGTAATAATAGAAAATATGGATATTTTATCAAAATTGAACACACGCTATGCCACAAAGATTTTCGACCCGAAGAAAAAGGTTTCGGAAGCTGATATGGATAAATTACTTGAAGCAATCCGGTTATCTGCTTCATCATTTGGATTGCAGCCTTACAAGGTATTAGTTGTTGAAGATCCTGCAATCAGGGCTGAACTTCGAAAAGCGGCCTGGGATCAGCCACAGATTACAGATGCATCGGCATTGCTTGTTTTTGCTGCGAATTTTGAAACCAGTGCAGAGACCGTTGATGAATTTGTTGATTTAGTTTCACACACACGCAATATCCCTAAAGATGCCCTATCGGGATATAGCGATATGATGAAAGGAACGATACAGAGTCAGAACCCGGAACAGATTGATACATGGGTGAGCAAACAGGCCTATATTGCACTTGGATTCGGACTTGTTTCAGCTGCTGTTTTAGATATTGATGCCTGTCCGATGGAAGGATTTAGTCCGGCTGATTTCGATCGCATATTGGATATTAATAAGTTAGGATTGAAATCCAAAGTGATTATGGCAGTTGGTTACCGATCAGATGAGGATAAATATCAGCATCTTGCAAAAGTCAGACAGAAAAAAGAGGATTTATTTATAAAATTCTAATAACGAAAAAGACCGGTTAGCTAACCGGTCTTTTTCGTTGTAATAAATGATTTTCAGTAAATATCGTAATGATCTAACCCATAACATACTTGTGAATCCGTTTGGCGGCATCGCGTCCTGAGCGAATAGCCCAAACGACAAGGCTTGCACCTCTTGTGACATCGCCGGCAACAAAGATCTTGTCAAGATTTGTACTGTTATCTAGTGATTTAACATTTCCACGCGGATCGTATTCAACACCTAAACTATCGAGCAAACCTGCGTGGACGGGAGATAAAAATCCCATTGAAAGGAGTACCAGGTCAGCTTCGATAATCTCTTCAGTTCCAGGAATCTCTTTCATGATCATCCGGCCATTATCGCGAACCCATTCCACCTGTGCGACTTCAACTCCTTTAAGATGTCCGTTTTCACCAATGAACCTTTTCGTAACAAGGCTCCATCTTCTTTCGCAACCTTCAAGATGTGAACTGGATGTGCGAAGTGTATTTGGCCAGTAAGGCCATGGATTGTCCTCACCCCGTTTTTTCGACGGTTTAGGGAGGATCTCTATTTGCGTTACAAATGCGGCTTTCTGACGAATAGAAGTACCCACACAATCGGATCCAGTATCTCCACCTCCGATTACCAATACTTTCAGGTCTTTAGCCGATACCCTTATAGTTTCATCTACGTTCTGCCCACTTATGACCTTGTTTTGCTGACGGAGGAAATCCATTGCGAAATAAATACCCTTTAATTCACGTCCTTCGGCCGGTAAATCGCGTGGGTCCATTGCTCCGCATGCAAGGCAAACAGCGTCAAAATCTTTCAGAAGCTTATCTGCCGGAAGATCAACCCCCACTTTGGTATTTACCATAAATGTAATCCCTTCCTTTACAAAAAGGTTGATCCTTCTGTCGATCACCGTTTTATTTAATTTGAAATCGGGGATTCCGTAACGGAGCAAACCACCAACTTTGTCGTCCTGCTCAAAAACTGTCACCGAATGTCCTGCCTGATTCAGTAGGTCGGCAGCAGAAAGTCCAGCTGGACCTGAGCCGATGACTGCTATTTTCTTTCCGGTTCTTTTTGTCGGAATCTGTTCGACAACATGGCCCATGTCAAACGCTTTTTCAACGATGGAGCATTCATTTTCACGAATCGTAACGGCCTCGTCATGAATGGCAAGAACGCACGATTTTTCACACGGAGCAGGACAGATTCTTCCGGTAAATTCCGGAAAACTGTTGGTTGCCGAAAGTAAGTCATATGCTTCTCCCCATTTGCCTCGATAGACCGCATCCTGCCATTCAGGAATATTGCTCTCAACCGGACAGGAACTGTGGCAAAATGGTATGCCGCAATCCATACACCGCGAAGCCTGATCTTTCCGATCATTCTCGTTAAGCGTCTGTTCTACTTCGCCATAATCACATATTCGCTCACTGATTGGGCGGTATCCGCCCAATTTCCGTTCTATTTCGATAAAACCTTTTGGATTTCCCATTTTTCTAAACTTTAATCTTCTTTTGCGTTAAACGTTTTTCTGTACTAAAATTACTCTCTCCGGTCAGGTGCATCTTCAGCCAATTCAAGCATTCGTTTCACCTCTTTCAGTTTTATTTCGTTCAACACTTTTTTGTATTCTAATGGAATTATTTTTACAAATTTTGGCAGGTATTCATCCCAATTTGTAAGAACCATGCTTGCAAGTGGACTCAGTGTGTATAGAAGATGTTTTCCAATTAATTCCTGTAATTCCGTAATATCTGCTTTATCCTCAACCGGCCCTAATTCGACGAGTCCTTTGTTACAATAATATTCAAAATCACCATTTTCGTCAAGAACATAGGCGATACCACCGCTCATGCCGGCAGCAAAATTACGGCCTGTTGTTCCCAGAACAACTGTGCGTCCGCCGGTCATGTATTCACAGCAATGGTCGCCGGTACCTTCAACAACAGCGTTTGCGCCGGAATTGCGGACGCAGAAACGTTCACCGGCAACTCCCTGAATGTAAACGTCACCACTGGTAGCGCCATAAAGCGTTGTGTTTCCAACAATAATGTTTTTATCGGGTGCAAAAGTTGAGCCGTTCGGTGGAAGGACTACAATTTTACCACCTGAAAGTCCTTTCCCAAGATAATCGTTTGAATCACCCTCAAGCCGGAATGATACCCCTTTTACCAAAAAAGCGCCGAAACTTTGACCAGCAGTACCGCGGAATGTGCAGTTAATCGTATCTGCAGGCAAACCATCTTCACCATACCGTTTTGATATTTGTCCCGATAGCATAGCTCCAACCGTCCGCATTGTATTGTTGATTTCGTAAGCTAACCAAACTTTTTCTCCGCTTTTTATCGCCTTATTGGCTTCGCGGATCAATGTTTTATCAATGACATCATCCAGGTTTTTTGTATTTGGCTGTGTATTGTGAATCGGATATAGTTTTGCCTCTTCGGGAAGATTTAAGAATTTCGATAAATCAATATTTTTCATCTTCCAGTTGGTCACTTCATGATTCTGCTCTAAAAGGTCAACCCTTCCGACCAGTTCGTCGAAAGTTCGTACCCCTATTTCAGCCATATACTCACGAATCTCTTCCGAAATAAAAGTGAAATAATTGATTACGAATTGTGAACGACCTAAGAAACGTTTTCTGAGATTTTTATTTTGCGTTGCAATACCGGCCGGACAAGTATTCAAATGGCATTTGCGCATCATGATACACCCCAGCGAAATTAAGGCTCCTGTCGCGAATCCAAACTCTTCACCGCCAAGCATTCCCATGATCACGACATCGCGACCAGTCTTTAATTGACCGTCGACCTGCAGTTTCACACGTCCGCGAAGATTATTCATTACAAGCGTCTGCTGTGCTTCGGCAATACCGAATTCCGCAGGAAGCCCGGCATGCTTGATTGAACTTGCAGGTGAGGCTCCTGTTCCACCTTCGCATCCACTGACGATGATAATATCAGCAAATCCTTTGGCAACACCTGCGGCAATTGTTCCTACGCCAGATTCAGCTACTAATTTAACCGATACTTTTGCCTGTGGATTCACATTCTTTAAATCGAATATTAACTGCGCAAGATCCTCAATAGAATAAATGTCATGATGTGGCGGTGGCGAAATCAAAGTAATCCCCGGCGTTGAATGCCTAAGTTTTGCAATGATCTTATTGATTTTGAAGCCTGGTAACTGTCCGCCTTCTCCCGGTTTCGCACCCTGGGCAATTTTTATTTGTAATTCTGCTGCATTGATCAGGTAATTGTTGGTCACCCCAAAACGACCAGAAGCAACTTGTTTTATCTTTGAGTTTTTGTCTGTTCCAAAACGGCTGGCATCTTCTCCGCCTTCCCCTGTATTGCTCCTGCCACCAATTGTATTCATAGCAACGGCAATCGCTTCGTGCGCCTCTTTCGAGATGGATCCGTAAGACATTGCTCCTGTTACAAATCGTTTGAGAATATTTTCTGCAGGTTCGACTTCCTCAATCGGGATGGGATTCTTTTTCCATTTCAGAGCGCCCCTGATAAATGCAGGTTTTGCATTCTGTTCATCGACCAACTTACTGAATTTTTTATAGATCTGATAATCATCTGTTCTGGTAGCCCACTGTAAAAGTGCAACACTTTGCGGATTCCAGGCATGGAACTCCCCATTGTTACGGTAGTGGTATTCTCCGACCGTTGAAAATAGAACTTTCTTTGAAGGGTTCAAAAAAGCTTCATCGTGAAAAATCATCGCTTCCTTGAATATCTCTTCATAACCGACACCTCCAATACGGGATGGAGTTCCTTTGAAATAGTTGTCAATCAATTCATCACTAACACCTACAGCCTCAAAAAGCTGTGATCCGTGATAGGAACGAAGGGTTGATATTCCCATTTTCGACTGGATCTTAAGAAGACCTTTATCGATTGATTTGATATAGTTTTTTCGTGCTTCAATATACGGAAGTTTGATCTCTCCTTCTGTGACAAGGTAATCAATTGCTGCAAAAGCAAGATAAGGGTTGACAACGCTTGCACCGTAACCGATTAACAATGCGAAATGCGTTACTTCCCGAGGTTCTGCAGTTTCAACTATGATACCGATCTGCATCCGCTTTTTGTTCTTGATCAGATGGTGATGAACGGCAGCAACGGAAAGGAGCGAAGGGATCGGAACCATATCTTCTGAAATATTACGGTCAGTAAGAATGATAAAATTCTTTTTGTCATCAACCGCTTGTTCAGCAGCTTCGAGCATCGCTTTAAACGACTTCTTAAATCCTTCTACTCCCCCTTTTTTCGAGAAAAGCATCGGGATCGTTGCATGCGTAAATGTTTCATGCTTAAGATCTTTAATCTTTCCAAGGTCGGTATTGGTAATAATCGGACTGTCGAATTTGATCAGTTTGCAATGATTCGGTGTCTCATCAAGAATATTACTGCTCAGCGAACCAATATAATTTGTAAGCGACATCACAAGTCCTTCACGAATCGAATCGATAGGGGGATTTGTAACCTGGGCAAAAAGCTGTCGGAAATAACGGAAAAACCGTTTTGGATTATCAGAGAAAACTGCCAATGGTGTGTCATTCCCCATCGAACTTGTCGGTTCCTGAGCGGTTTCAGCCATCTCCTTGATGATCATCATCATCTCTTCCTTGCTGTAGCCAAACACTTTAGAATAAGGTCCAAACTGATCACCCATTCCGGAAGGAACGCGCTGTTTTACTTTGATCTCTTCAAGTTCTAATCTATTCTCTTTTAACCAGTTTACATAAGGATTCTTGCGACTTAATTCAGCTTTAACCTCTTTATCCGGAATGATTATACCTAATTGTGTATCAACCAATAGTAATTTTCCGGGTCTTAAACGTCCTTTTTCCTTGATTTCGCTAGCCGGAAAAACCTGAACACCAACCTCGGATCCCATTACGATCAGGTCATTTTTGGTAATGATGTACCTCGATGGACGCAATCCGCTCCGGTCAAGGGTTCCACCAATGTACCGACCGTCGGAGAAGACCATCGAAGCAGGTCCGTCCCAAGGTTCCATTAGCGTGGAGTGATATTCATAGAAAGCTTTGAGACTTTCCGGTATTGGATTCTTTTCGTTAAAAGACTCGGGAATCAGCATACAAAGTGCATGAGGAATGCTTCGTCCGGTCATGTTAAGGAATTCAAGTACGTTGTCGAATGACGCAGAGTCAGATTTACCGGGTTCAACGATCGGGAAAAGTTTGTCAAGATCGTCGCCGAAAAGATCGGATTGGAGCAACGATTCCCTCGCATGCATCCACTGACGGTTTCCTTTAATTGTATTGATTTCGCCGTTGTGGGCGATCATTCTGAATGGTTGGGCAAGATCCCATGTTGGGAATGTATTCGTGCTAAAGCGGGAATGAACGAGTGCAATTGCACTGGTCAAAGCCGGATTTGTAAGGTCTTTAAAGTAGTCACGCAACTGTCCTGCGGTAAACATCCCTTTATAAATGATCACTTTACTCGAAAAACTTGGCAGATAGAATGAATCTTTCTCGGCCAGTTGGGATCCTCTTACGATTCTTTCGGCTTGTTTTCTTGCAAGGTAAAGTTTCCGCTCAAGAATATGCTGTTCGTAATCGCCTTTTACAAATATCTGACGCATACGTGGTTCCGAGCGTTTGGCTATTTCACCAAGTATCGAACTATCAACAGGCACATCACGCCAGCAAATTAGTTGAAGACCCTCCGCTTCAACATAGCGATTGAGCACTTCGATGCAATAGGCTGCTTCTTCTTCATTTACAGGTAGAAAAACAAGTCCGGTACCGTATTTCCCGCTTTCGGGTACAGCAATTTTCAGCGACACATAAAAATCGTGTGGTAATTGCATCAAAATACCGGCGCCATCTCCGGTTTTATTGTCTGAGCTTGTAGCACCGCGATGATCCATATTCAGCAAAACAGTGAGTCCGCGCTGAATAAGATCATGCGACTTCTGTCCTTTTATGTGGGCGACAAATCCGATCCCACATGCATCGTGTTCATTACTGGGATCATACAGCCCCTGAGCCTTTGGAAATCTATTTTGTTCCATTTGATATAAAATTAGCAAAACTCTCTGCCTGTTATCAGATAGAAAGTGTTTGGAATAATCTGTTTGTAAATATTCGAAAAAAAGCGATAATCTGTAACAATTTGAAAGAAAATGTCAGTTATTGCTTATTATTTAAAATCAAAAATACAATTTTTACGCCGAATATCAAAGATCGTTGGTTGCCGGAAATTGTAAAATCCTTTCTTTGGTGCCGATTTTTCAGGTAATTAAGGTTGATATCAATTAATAATCAATGTGATGACCATAAATATTAAATAATCATTAAATGTCATTAAGTAAATAAAAACCATCTATTTTCGACAAATTGAAAATAAATTGGTCGATTTTAGGACGATTTCACTTAATTGAGCGTATTGAAATAATCAATTTAATACTGCTATTTGTCACCGGAAATTAGTTGCTCAAACGCTTTTTCTACTTTACCGAAGTTGAAATTGATTAAAATGACTTCCATTTTTTCACGTATTTCTGGGAGGCAAAGATTTCCGATACTTCCTTCATGTGTATGGCAAACATTTTTATCGGGTTGGAAAGTCCCTTTTTTGATCGATTCTCCAACCTGACGATAAGCGTCCCTGAAAGGAACACCTAGAAGTACCTTTCGGTTCACTTCTTCAACACTATAAATATTTTCGTAGCGGTTATCATCCATAATATTCTCGTTTACCTTAATGTTGCTGATCGCGAAGGAGGCAATCGTCAGGCAACTTTTTAATT
>Ga0209484_10000117_pt1 | contig 17503 bp, 18 predicted proteins | sample NGEPer16B_FD_185493 | JGI IMG/M metagenome (GOLD analysis project Ga0209484, IMG submission 185493) | Arctic peat soil microbial communities from the Barrow Environmental Observatory site, Barrow, Alaska, USA - NGEE Permafrost159B-16B... | ecosystem: Environmental > Terrestrial > Soil >... | reverse complement strand
GCCCAGCCAGCGCCGACCATCTCACGCACCCTGGCCAGAGCCAGCCCCCCGTTCATGGGAGCGACCATGGCGTAGTGGTCACCGGTGGCTGAAGCAAAGGTGTGATGGCGCGGTATCGCGTCCGCCCGGGGCTCGGCCCCGGGGGAAATCACCTGAATCCCGGTCCCCACGGTCACGATGAGCTGGTCGGATGCCGGGCCCGCCCCGACCAGGGTCGCAGCAGCGTCGCCGCAACCCACGCTCACCGGGATGCCGGCCGGCAACCCCCACGACGAGGCCTCGGCCGGTGCCAGCGTCCCGGCAGGAGCGGTCGAGGGCCAGACCCGCGGCAGCAGGCGCGCCTCGATACCGGCAGCCGCGACCACCGGGGCGCACCAGTCATCGGCAACCACGTCCCACAGAAGAGTGGCCGACGCGTCTGACGGATCGGTCACCGGCTCCCCCGGCACCAGCTGCATCCGCAACCAGTCCTTGGGCGCCAGCATCGTGTCCGCGGCCGCGATGGCCCCGGGTTCGTGACGGGCCAGCCAGGCCAGCACCGGTCCGGCCATCCCTGCCGTGAGCGGGTTGGCCAGTGCGGCCCGCACGGCCTCGGGGACCACCCGCCACAGCGCCAGCTCCGCATCGGCCCGGCTGTCGGGCCACAAGACGGCATCACGCACCGGGGCAGCGCCGCGAACCAGGACCACACCGTGCATCTGCCCGTCGATGCCCACCGCCATGACCCGTACGTCGGGACACTGCGACAGCACCTCGGCGACCGCGGCAAGGGCAGCCGTGGCCCACTGGGCCGGCGGCGTCTCCGCCCACCCGGGACGTGGTGAGCGGACAGCGAAGGGGCGGGCGGCGCCAGCCAATACAGTGCCCTGGGCGTCCACCAGGGCCACCTTGACCCCACTAGTCCCCAGGTCGATGCCGAGGCTGGCCTCGCGCCTGTCCACGCCCTATCCCCTTCCGATTCCCTCCGGTCTCACCAGCAGGTGTAGCCGCCGTCCACGACCACGTTGCTGCCCGTCATGAAGCTGGCGGCGTCGGAAGCGAGGAAACGGACGACCGCGGCAACCTCGTCGGTCCGGGCGGGGCGACCCATCGGAGTCTCCCGGAACCAGGTGTCGGTCCAGTCCGGTTGCTGCTCAATCACCTGGTCGAGGATCGCTGTGGCGGTGTAGCCCGGCGAGACCGAGTTGATCCGTACGCCGCGAGGGCCCCATTCGCCAGCCAACGACTTCGTCACCATGATGACGCCGGCCTTGGAGGCGTTGTAGGCCACCTGGGGCTGCGGATGGTTGGAGACCACCCCCGACATGGAGGCGATGTTGACGATGACGCCGCGGCCTCGTTCCAGCATGTGCCGACCCACCTCGCGACAGCAGTAGAAGGTGCCGTCCAGGTTGACCGCCATGACGGCCCGCCAGTCCTCGTCCAGCATCTCCTCCCCAGCGGCGTTCCGGCAGATACCTGCGTTGTTCACCCAGATGTCGATGGCGCCCTGAACACTGACCAGGTCGGTCACGACCTGGCTCACCGAGGCCGGCGAGGAGACATCGATCCGGACGAACTCGGCACCCAGCTCGGCCGCAGCCTGCTGCCCGGTCTCGGGGTTGAGGTCGGCGATCACCAGCCTCGCTCCGGCCTCCGCCAGCGCCTCGACGATGGATCGTCCGATCCCCTGCGCTCCACCGGTGACCACGGCCAGCCGACCGGTGAGGTCCTGGCTCACTGCGTTGTCAGTCATCTGAGACTTCCTTCCTGGATGTTGTGCCAGTCGGAGTACCAACCGGGCGGGTAGCCGTGCAGCGCGGTGTCGGCATCACCGGCGATCCGCCAGGGACGGCCATGGGCGTGCACCACGGCGGTGAGCCGGGCCAGTCGCTCGGCAGCGAGGCTGATGCCTGCCTCGCGGACCTGGGCATCTTCGGCGGCGGCCGCGTCCCACACCGCGCGTCCGGCGATGAAACCGGCCGAGCCCTCCTTGGCTGCGATCTCGGTCTGCACCATGAACTGCTCAAAGGTCACCCCGGCCGACAGCAACAGCCACGTCCAGACCGGCGTCGATCTCGGCGCAGGCTGCCAACCCGACCGCGCGCTCATGGTCAGTGTCGACCCACCCGGGGAACTCGGTCTTGACCAGATCGGCCCCGAGCTCCTGAGCGAGGACGGCAGAGCCGACAACCCCCCGAACCCGCTCCGCCCGCACCACGGGATCGTTGAGGTCCTCCCCCTCCAGTGGCACCCAGATGGGCTCCACGATCAGTGGCAGCGACACGGCAGCGCACTCGTCGGCCACCCGGCGTACGAGGTCGCGGTGCGCTGCTGCCTCCGGCACCTCGCCGCGGTATCGCCACAGCAGCTTCAGCCCGTCACCGCCGGCCAGCCGGATCTTGCGGGCGTCCCAGCCGGGACGCAGCTCGGTGACCGTATGGGCGTCGGCGACACTCTGATAGCCCTCGGCCTCGGCGCACATGATGAGGCCGATCCGGCCCGGCAGGGCTCCGGTGGCCAGCGCTGCGGCAAGCCCCAGGTCGGGATCGGTCAGCAGGGCACTGGCATGCGGCGCCAGCGCCCGGGTGAGCTGCCACTTGGCCATCACCGCACGGGCTCTGCTGTCCGGGTCGTCGGCAACAGGCGGGTCCTTGCGCCCGAGGATGAAGGACACCGGGTGGTCGACGGCGAGCACGGTGAAGAAGCCGTCGCTGTCGGCGCAGGAGGCAAGGCTGCGCAGCTTTCCGAGATCAGTGGTGGTCATTGCTGATGTCCTTGGTTGGGTTGGAGATGCACCTTGATGGCGTCTGGGCTCGCCATCGCGCTGACCGCCTCGTCGAAGTCCTCCAGGCTGACGCGATGGGTGATCAGGCTTCGCATGTCGTCGACGATGGTCGGCATGGTCTGGGCGGCCAGCCGGTAGCAGTCGGCGACCGAGTTGGAGCCGATGATGCGCCACTCCTTCTCATAGAGGTCGTACGGGGAGTAGGGCAGGAGGGCAGCGGTGGGCGCCACCCCCATCTGGATGAAGGTGCCGCGCTTGCGCAGTCGGCCGAGGCCGTCGCTGATGGCGGGCAGCGCTCCGGAGGCATCCAGGACGTAGTCGAACTGCTCGTCGGTGCCGAGCCCGGCGACATCACAAGCGCTGGCAGCAGCGCCGAGTTCCAGCGCTCGGGCCTGCCTTCTCTCGTGCGGCTCGACCACACAGACGTCCAGGCCCCGGGCCCGAGCTGCCACCAGGGCCATCAGTCCGATGGCTCCGGCCCCATACACCAGCATCGTGCGGTCCCCCTCGACCTCCCCCCGTTCCATGGCGTGCAGGACGCACGAGAGAGGCTCGATGAGGGCGGCTGTCTCGGCGTCCAGAGAGTCGGGCAACCGCACCGCCAGACGGGCTGACACTGCCACCTTCTCGGCCAAGGCACCCGTCCGGGTGATGCCGACTGCGGTCCAGTATTCGCACAAGTTGTATGCCCGGCGACGGCACCACTCGCAGTCCCCGCAGTAGGTGTTGGGGTCGGCACCCACCAGGTCGCCGGGCGCGAAACCGGTCACCCTCTCCCCCACGGCGCTCACATGGCCTCCAAACTCGTGGCCAATGACCAGCGGGAACGAGATGTGCCCGTAGTCCCCCTGGACGATCCGCAGGTCGGTGCCGCAGACCCCCGAGGACTCGACGTTGACAACAATCTCGTCCGGTCCCGGCGTCGGGTCGGGCAGCTCCACGAGGTGGTGCTGTCCCGGACCCGTCAGTTCGAGGGCACGCATCAGTGGCCCGCACCAGGTCCGACAACGACCTTGCCCGAGGTATTGCGCGCGGCCAGCTCAAATGCCAATGCCGCCTCCGCGAAAGGAAAGCGGTCGGAGATGATCTCCTCCTCGGGAAGATCCCGGGCCATCCCGAGCGCGGTGACGATGTCCTCCTCGGTGTAGTTGGCGCAGCCCTGGACCCGCAGCTCCCAGTCCTGCACCAGTGGCATCGGGATCGCGAAGTCGCGCGGCGGCACCCCGACCACCAAAAGCGTGCCGGAGCGTCGCAGCACCGACACGGCCTGCGGCACGGAGTACTCGTTGGCCACACAGTCGAAGACGACGTCGGCCGGGCCGCCGAGCCCGGCCCGGACATCGTCGGCGAAGCCCTGCGCGGCGGCATCCACCGCGACATCGGCCCCGTGGCGCAGTGCACGTTCACGCTTGTGGAGGTCGAGGTCGGTCACCACGATGGTCCCGGCCCCGGCCCGGCGGGCCGCCATCACGGCGAACAGCCCGATCGTGCCGGCCCCCAGCACCACCACCCGCGCACCGGTGACGTCACCGGCGATGCGGGCCGCATGGACACCGGTGGCCAGGCACTCGACCAGCACCGCCTGCCGGTCGGTGACCTCGTCGGGGACGGCATACAGGTTGCCGGCCGGTGCAAGGAGATAGTCCGCCATCGCACCGGGGAGCGCGCCGGAGGGATCGCACCCGATCCACCGCAGGTCCTGGCAGACATTGGTCCGACCGGCCCGGCAGTTCACGCACTCGCCGCAGCAAACGTTGGGCTTGAGCATCACCCGCTGCCCCAACGCTGGGAAGGCCACCTCGGGACCCACCTCGGCAACCGTTCCGGTCGCCTCATGGCCCGGGTAGTACGGCGGTGCGAGCAACGGGTGATGGCCGGCCACCGCGTGGGTGTCGGAGCCACAGACCCCTGCCAGGGCGACACGCACCAGCACCTGGCCCGGCCCCGGCGAGGGCACCGGCACCTCGCTCACCCCGACTCGGCCGATCTGCTCGGCGACGACGCGCATCATGCTGCTCATACGGACTCCTCTACTTCACGGCGCCGAGCGACAGACCCTGGACGAGCTTGTCCTGGGCCACCCAGCCGACGAGGATGACGGGAATGGACACCACCAGCGCAGCTGCGGACAGCTGGGCTATGAAAAGACCTTCACTCGTGATGAAGCTGACGAGATAGACGGGCGAGGTGCTGGCCTTGGTCGCGGTCAGATTGAGGGCGAAGAGGAACTCGTTCCACGCGAAGATGAAACAGATCAGCCCCGTGGCGGCGATGCCCGGGCTGGCCAGTGGCAGCACGATCTTGCGCAGGATCAGGGGCAGGGAAGCCCCGTCCACCTCCGCGGCCGCCAGCACGTCCTTCGGGATCTCCGCCATGAACGAGTGCATCATCCAGATCGCCACCGGCAGGTTCATGCCGGTGTAGAAGATGGCCAGCGCGAATATGTTGTCCAGCAGGCCCAGGTACTGGAAGACCAGATAGACCGGCAGCAGGGCCGCGATCATCGGCAGGAACTTGGTTGACAGGACCCACCCCAGCACGCCCCGCACGCTCCCGATCGGCTTGACCGCGGTGGCGTACGCCGCTGGAACCGCTAGCACGACGACCAACAGCGTTGAGAAGCCGGCGGCCATCAGCGAGTTGAGCATGTACGGCGTGATGTTGCGGCTGAAAACAAGGCGGTACTCATCCAGGGTGAGCGGAGCCAGCAGGTTCGGTGGCGAGGTCGCCGCGTCAACCTCGGCGTGGAATGAGGTCAGCACCAGGAAGGCGATGGGCGCGAAGGCGCACAGCGCCAGCACCCAGGCGAGGACTCCCAGCGGACCGCCCTCTCCTGGCTTACGGCGGGTCTTGCGACGCACGTGCTTTGCCTGGGTAACAGTCTTGGTGCTCATCGCTTCTTCCCCGTCTCGATGGTGACAAGCGAGCTGACCAGTCGCATGCCGAAGTTGGCCACGATGACGCTGATGATCACGATGATCACGCCGGCCGCCGCGGCCTCGCCGTAGTCGTACTTGCGGAAGGCGGTGAGGTAGATCTCGTAAGGCAGGTTTGTCGTGGCCGACCCCGGACCTCCCTGGGTGATCGCAAACACCTGGTCATAGGTGTTGAGGAGGTAGATGATGCCGAGCACGGTGGCCAGCTCGAGGTACTGGCGCAGGTGGGGCAGTGTCAGGAAGCGGAACTGCTGCCAGGCACCGGCACCGTCAACTGTGGCGGCCTCCGTGATGTCGGAGTCCTGGGACTGCAGGCCGGCCAGGGTGATGAGCATCATGAACGGGGTCCAGGTCCAGGTCAGGGTGACCACGATGGCAGCCATCGGCGCTGCGCTCACCCACACGGGCTGTGGTGCGTCGAAGCCGAAGGTCTGGCCGAGCCACGCCAGGAAACCGTTGAACATGCCGTAGTCGGGGTTGTAGATGAGGTGCTTCCACATCAGCGACGACGCCATCGGCATGATCAGGAAGGGCGTGATCAGCAACGTCCTGACGATGCCGCGTCCGAAGAACTTGCGGTTCAGCAACAGGGCGAGCCCGGTGCCGATCACCAGCGACAGAAAGACACTGGAGGTGACCATGACGACGGTGTTCCACATCGCCGCCCGCATGCGGGGGTCGCTGAGGACCTCCGCATAGTTCGAGAGGCCCCCGAAACCGGTGTCCTTGGGATACATGATGTTCCAGTTGAGGAAGGACATGCCGATAGTCACCACGAAGGGGATTTGGGTGACGACGACAAGGAAGATCAGCGCCGGCATCAGGGGCCGGCGTCGGCGACGGCCGAGAATCTTCTCTCTGGCTTCAGCTTTCTTGCGCGCCGTAGCAATGCTGCCCGGGGCGGCGGGGGGCGTGCTGGTGGCGGTGGACATGTGGGGCCTCCGTGGATTGGTGCGGGGCGGAGCTGCTAGGGGCGTCCGCCCCGCACCAATCAGGACTGTTTCTTACCGGTGACTGCTACTTCTTCTTGGCCGAAACCGCTTCGGCCAGCTTCTGCGAGGCATCCACGGCCTGTTGGACGGTCTCCTGACCAGCCAGGGCCGCACTTACCTCCTGGCCGATCTTGGTTCCCAGGTCGGCGAACTCGGGGATCGCCAGGTACTGACAGCCGGGCGCTGGACGCGGCTGCACACCACAGTTGCTCGGGTCGGACTTTTCCAGGGCGTTGAGCATCTGCGCGCTGTAGGCCTTCGTGGCTGCCTTGTACTCGGGGATGGCGAAGGTCGACTGGCGCTTGCCGTCAGGGACGCGAGTCCAGCCGAGCTGGGAGCCGGCCTCCGACTCGTACCCCTTGCCCGAGGCCCAGGAGATGAACTTCCAGGCGTTGTCCACGTTCTTGGTGGTCTTCGGCACGGCCCACGCCCACGCCCACACCCAGCCGGCCCGAGCCTTGTCGCGCGGAGCATCGGCGTAGCCGACCTTGCCGACCACCTTGGACGAGGCCGGGGACTCCACCGAGTTGGCCGCCGAGGTCGCGTCGAACCAGATGGCCGACTTACCCTGGGCGAAGTTGTTGAGGCACTCGGTGAAACCAGCCTGGGTTGCCCCGGTCTCGCCGTACTTCTTGACCAAGTTGACGTAGTACTTGATGGCGTTCGCGGTGCCCGGCGAGCTCATCTGGGCACTCCAGTCGGCGTTGAAGAAGGTTCCGCCGAAGGAGTTGATCATGCTGCCCACGACAGCCATGTTCTCGCCCCAGCCGGGCAGGCCACGCATGCAGACGGGGGAGACGCCGGCCTCCTTGCCCTTGAGCTTGGCGGCCAGGGTTTCGATGTCGGTCCAGGTCGGCTCGGCCGGCATGGTCAGGCCGTACTTGTCGAAGAGGTCCTTGCGGTACATGGTGAACGCCGACTCACCGTAGAACGGAATGGCATAGAAGTTGTTGTCCTTCGACAGCACGCTCTTCATGGCCGGCAGGATGTCACCGACAGCGAATGCGGTGTCCTTCTCGGCTGCCGGCTGCAGGTTGGTGAGCCAGTCGTTGGCAGTCCAGACACTGCCCTCGTAGGCGCCGATGGTGACCACGTCGTACTGGCCGGCCTTGGTGGCCACGTCCTGGGCGACCCGGTCACGCAGCTCGTTCTCCGGGAGGATGGTGAAGTTGACCTTGATGCCGGTCTTCTTCGTGAAGTTGGCGGGGGCCAGCTTCTCGAGGTCATTCATCTGGGGGTTGCCCACCATCAGGACGTTGAGCGCGCCGCCTCCACCGCTCTTGCCGGAGGCAACGGTGCCCCCCGAGGTATTGGCGCCGCTGCACGCGGTGAGGGCAAATGCCCCAACGATTCCCATGGCCAGCATGGCCTTCGCTCTGTTTCTCGACATGCCATTTCCCTTCTGCCTTGTTCGGAACGGTCGTAGTGGATTCATGACTGGGACCAGCCGGGTGGGCTGACAATTTCTCTTGCCGCCCAGGCTGCGAGCATCGCGGCGCCGACCGCCCCTGGCTCGAGGACGCTGGCCATGACGGCGTCGGGTCCGAGCTGGGCGCGGCGAACCTGTGAGACAAGCGGATCGTTGAGCCAGCCGCCGAAAGCTGCGGCGTGGGCATACGGACCAAGGACGGCTTCCATCCGGGCCATGAGCGCGCTGGAGTCCCCAACCAGCTCCTCCACGGCACGACGCCACACGGCGGGCCGGGACACCCCGCCGGTGATCCCGCGCAGGTCGAAGCCGTCGAAGGTGACGTTGTCGAGGTGGAGCTCGGGGCCGGGGTCGGGACAGTCGAGGGCCGCTCTACTCAGTGCCATCCGGTCTGCGACCGTCTCACACCCCAGCAGGGTGGCGAGCCGGGCAAGCGTGATACCGGTCGGCAGCGCTCCGAGGACGGTCCACCGGTCGCCGAGCGGATGCCAGTCGACGGTGCCGCCACCCTTCACCACCGTGATGATGGCCTCGGGGGTGAGGTCGGGGGTGATGATGCGCACCTGTGCCTCGGCCGTACCGAGCGACAGTCCAAGGAATCCGGGAAGGCTGTCACCGGCTGCCAGTGCCCCGACCGGGTGGTCATGACCCCCTGTGCCAACGTTTGCGTGCTGTAGCGAAGCGGGCAGGGAGGGCAAGGTGCGTCCCAGCAGCGTCCCGCCCGGCGCGAGCTCTCCGGGCAGAAGCCACCGGCCGGCACCGAGGAACTCCAGTGCCTCGTCCCACCATGTCCGCGCGGCGATGTCGACCAGACCGGTGCGGGAGGAGGTGGAGATCTCGGCGGCCTGCACCCCGCAGAGCCGCCAGGCGATGTAGTCGGGGATGTTCAGCCAGCGCTGCCCCGGGGTGAAACGGTGCCCCCGTTGGCGCAACATGTCGAGCTTGATGATGGACGGAGAGATCGAGCAGTCCCGCCCGGTGGTGAGCATGAAGTGCTGACGGCCGAGAGCCTCCTGCCCCCGGACCGGATCCCCCAGGGTGTGGTGCCACGCAAAGGCCGGGGCGAGCGGGCGCGAGTGGGCATCGAGCAGGGCACCGGTCTCGGCCATGCCGGTCACCCCGATGGACACGACCTTGTGCCCGGCGGCCTGCGCCCAGTCGGCTGCCGCTGTAGCGACCGCGACGGCCACGTCCGCGAGCTCGTCGAGGTCGGCCTGGGTGCCGTCGGCCCGCTGCTGCCAGGGGGTGAGGGCCGATTCGCAGTGCAGCTCAGAAGCATCCAGCCCGACCACTTCGGCCTTGATCCTGGTGGTCCCCACGTCGATGCCCAGGGCAACGTTCTCACCCATGGTCATTGGCCTTTCACCCTGGCCAGCGCCGCCGAGGGCTCGGCCAGCAGCTGCTCGGGTGTGGTCAGCTCATGTACGGCGATGCGCTCGGCGAGGTCCTCCCGGATGGGAAAGAGCGTGGTGTGGTGTGCCACCGCGCTGGAGGCCCAGAGCATCGCCGTGGCGAGCCGCTCCTGCCGCGTTTGCCCGCCACCGAAGAAGCCGGCCAGGAGTGCGTCCCCTGCTCCGACCGAGTTGACGAAGGGGATGTCGGTGGCGCGGGCGTACAGGACGCCCTCGCCGTCAACGAGGAGAGCGCCGTCGGCCCCGAGGCTCGCGAGCACGGCTCCGGCGCCGCGATCACGGGCCTCTTCCGCGGCGGTGGCGACGTCGCCGAGTGTGCCGAGCTGACGGCCGGCGAGCTCGGCAAGCTCGTCCACGTTGGGCTTGATGAGGTCGGGCCGAGCCGCCAGGGCCAGCTCGAGGGCTTCTCCTGAGACGTCGACGACCACGTCGACCCCGGACGCCTTGAGGGTGCGCACCATGTTGCGAACGAACGTGGCAGGAGCCCCTGCCGGAAGGCTGCCGCAGATGAGCACGACCGATGCGCCGACGCTCGCGCCGATGATCGCCTCCCGCAACCGGGTGGTCTGCTCCTCGGACAGCGCGGTCCCCCGGTCGTTGAGCTTGGTGGAGCATCCGGGGCTGATCAGGGTGATGTTCGTACGCACATCTCGCCCGGTGTCGACGATGACGTGCTCAAGTCCGGCCTCGGAGAGCACGCCGGCCATGAGCTCACCCGTGCAACCGCCTGCTGGGAAGACCGCACGGGTGGGGACTCCGGCGCGGTGCAGCGCCCATGAGACGTTCACCCCCTTGCCGCTCGGTTCGCGGCTGGACCGAACCGCGCGGTTGACAGCCCCGAGCTCGAACGAGTCAACCTCGATGGTCCAGTCGATCGCGGGGGCCGGAGTAAGAGTGACGATCATGCGATCTCCGTGTCCACGCCGGCGTCCGTCAGCGCCATCTGGTGCTCGTCCTCAATTTCGACACCGGTGATGACCAGGTCGATCTCGGCGAGGTCGGCGTACTTGACGAGCGAGTTCTGGCCGAACTTGGTGTGATCGGCGAGCAGCACCACCCGCTCGGAGTTGACGATCATGCCCCGCTTCACGGCCGCCTCCTCGGGGTCGGGGGTGCACAACCCGCGGCTGAAGGAGATCGCGTTCGTGCCGACGAATGCGACGTCGAAGTGGAAGTGGGAGTCGTCCAACAGGCGTTCGGTCCATGAGCCGACCTCGGCGAGGGTCTTCGGGCGAACCCGCCCACCCAGCGTGTGGCAGCTCAGGAAAGGCTTGCCGGCGAGGATCCGGGCCACCGTGAGCGCGTTGGTGAATACGCGCAGACCGGCCCTGCCCTCCAGGAGCTCGGCGAAGACCAGGGTCGTGGACCCCGCGTCGATGAAGATGGCCCCACCCTCCGGGACCTCCTCGATGGCCCTGGCGGCGATACGGTGCTTCTCCTTCAGATTCTCCGTCCGACTCGCGACATCGGGCTCGAACGTCATCGAAGGTACGCGGAGGGCGCCACCATGCACGCGCCTCAGCAAGCCCTGGGACTCGAGGGCAACGAGGTCCTTGCGGATCGTCTCGGTCGACGTTCTGAGTTCGGAAGCTGCCCTGGCGACCTCAAGACGACCGAGAGTGCGAACCGTGTTGAGAAGCTCCTGGCGGCGCTCAGCCACCAGCAACGTGCTCCCCTTCGTCACCTAGAGGCCTCCTTGCCCCGGAACACGACTTCGCAGCGAATGATGGCACGGACCGTGCGTTCGGTTGGAACATTCCTGGCGTTTGATTGGGATCGTTGCGTATGGTTGGGCTCTGCGTCAAGATGTTGGCCATGCCAATCATCACGATCCACGAACTCATGGGCCCTCACGCCGAAAGCACCGTCGCCGCCTTCAACGTCATCACGATCGAGCACGCCGAAGGCATCGTCGCCGGCGCCGAACGGGCCGGACTGCCGGTCATCCTGCAGCTCAGCGAGAACGCCATCAAATACCACGGCCACGCCCACGCGATCGCCCCGGCGACCGTCGAAGTGGCCCCGCGCCTCCTCCGCTGACGTCGCACTGCATCTCGACCACATCACCGACGTCGATCTCATGCGACTCGCGCCGGAACTTGGTTACTCCTCGGTCATGTACGACGGCTCGCATCACGACTTCGACACCAACCGTGAACTCACCCGCCAAGCGGTCGAGTGGGGCCGAGCCAACGGCATCTGGATCGAAGCCGAGCTAGGTGAGGTCGGCGGCAAGAACGGGGCCCACGCACCGGGCGTGCGCACAGACCCCGCGCAGGCTGCTCAGTTCGTCCACGACACCGGCGTCGACGCTTCGCGTTGGCGGTGGCCGTCGGCTCCTCGCACGCGATGGTCGAGAAGACCGCGCATTCGTGATCTGAGCGGTGAGTCGCTACCGCTGTCCCTGTATGGCTGACCGGCGGACCGTTCTCCACCCTGCCCTGGCCACTGGTGCGACGACCGGTCGAATCCATCGGCTTGGGCGTCGCACCTCAGAAGTTCCCAGGAGTCTTCAGCAACGACAAGATGACACCCGGGACGCCAGCGAACGAGATCGTTGAGGCAGCAGCCGGCCGAGGCAGACCCAAGTTTCGCGAGCACTTCTCCCCCCCAGGCACGCGCCCCGCTTCGCGAACACTTGAGGTGAGTCTCCTCGAAGTCTTTGCTTACTTCCCGTCAGGCGAGATGATGTCGTTGTCGTAGCAGAACCGTGCTTCAGATCGGGGGCCAGTACGAGTGAGGCTCTTGGCGCGGTGAGCCGAACCGCAGGTGGTGTCAAAGAAATCTCCAGACGGACGCGGAGGGATCGCTGAGATGAAGACCTCACTCGACAAGAAACCCACTGGGACACTGACAGCCGCCGACCTATGTGACCGTTGCTCAGCTCGTGCAGTGGTCGAGACTGCGATGATGCAGGGCGGTTCGCTGCTCTGGTGCGGGCACCACTTCGCACTCTTCGAGGACGCGCTGAACGCCGTCGGTGCCACCATCTTGATAGACGAGCGGTGCCGGTAGCCCATAGATGAGCTGGGGCGAAGTCCGCAGGCGCACGGCTTGTTCCTGCTGACAGCCAACCCAGCGCAACTGAGATGTCGCTTGTAGTCACTGAGCAATTCCCACAACTTCTCCACAGATGTGGGCCATCACGTCGTCGCGTGCCCGACCCGGTCCGCGGCTCACGCCCCGACCGAGCTCCCAATGCAGTCAGGCGGCCGTCCGGCCGCAGACCTTCGGATAGGGGCCAGAACTCAGAGCCCTGAAGACACAGCGGCTAGGACTGAAGCCAGACGTCGAAGGTGTGTGTCCCAGGTGGACAAGTCCCCCTCCGGACACTTGTTCGAGTCTCTGACCTGCAGATATTCACAATCATCGATGGCCTTACCCGACTTGAACCCCCACACGGTCGTGCTCCACCTGAGCTGAACCCCCACGCTGAACCGCAGGCTGGGAGCCATGAGGCCAGCCGCTCATCTCTGTCGCCGGGCAGGCACCCGACGCACAGGATCTGATGTACGGGTGTCACCTGCGGGACTGCCGAGCTGGCGCTCAAGGTCGGTGAAGGCGTCGATGATGTCGGGAGCCTCGAATGCGCGGTTTCGCCGCCCCACCGTCACCTGGTGCAGGATGCCCGCCTCGACCAGTCGGGCGACAGCCTGGTTGGTCTGGACGAAGCTGCGTCCGATCAGGTCGGCTGCGCTGTTCACCGTGACGACCGGCGCTCCCACCAGGGCACGGAGCAACAGGTCGGTGGCGGAGCGAGCCCGGACCTTGTCGAGTCGGTCTCGCCAACCCGCCTCGATCCCTTGCGCTCGGTGCTCGAACGAGGTCGCGTCCGCCGCGGCGCGCGTACACGCGCCGGCGAACCGACCGATCCACAAGTTGGTTCCCGTGTGGGCCGCAGGGATCTTCGAGGAACCCCGGTAGCGACTGGCCTCCAGCCCGCCGACGTAGTCCTTGGCCCAGGTGGCGAGGATGAGAGATACGGGCGGCAGCACCCGTGGCGCCAAGCCGCGACGGCGCAAGATGAGGTGAATCAGTGCCCGGCCGGTCCGTCCGTTGCCGTCGACGAACGGGTGGATAGTCTCGAACTGCGCATGTGCCACCGCGGCCTGGGCGACCGCAGGAAGCGTGTCGCTGTTGGAGAACGCCACAAGGTCCACCATGAGGTGTTCGACAAGCTCCGGGGGCGCGGGGACGAACGCTGCACTGCAAGGGTTGTAGTCACTGCCACCGATCCAGTTCTGGACCTCCCGGAGACGGCCTCCGTGCGCTTCGAGCCTGGTCCCGGCAAGCAGTCTTCGATGCAGGTCGAGCAGCAGCGCGATCGTCATCGGTTCGCCTTCGTCTGCGCTCCGGATAGCAGCGACCATCGCGTCGATGTTGCCGAGCACCTCCAGCGCAGTCACGTCGCTCGGGGCGTCGCCCAGGCCGCGTGCGGCCTCAGCGCGTAGCAGGCGGCGAGCGCCCACCTCCAGCCCCTCGATCTTGGAAGACGCGACCGACTCTGCCCTGAGCAGGATGCGCGCCAAGGCCTCAGTGTCTATCAGGCTGGTGGCCGCCACGTTGAGCCGCGCGATGGCGGACTCTGCATCGGCGACGTCTGCTGCGACGTCGCCGTCCAGCATGATGTTCCGGCCTATGAGGAGGTCGGGAACGTACGCCTCATACTCACACGACCTGTTCCCCTGGCGCGTGGGCGCGGCAAGATCGCTGGTCCAGCGCCGTCGGACTACCCGTGACATCCGCCCTCTTTAGTAAGGTTTAGCATACTAACCTAAACAAGAGTAGCGGGTATTTAGCCTTGGACAACACCAAGCCGACAACTTGCCAGTGCTTCTCACCAATGGTGCTGGTCGAAGAGCTTCATCAGGTTGCGCTTTGCCTTGTGTCTCGCCCGAAGCTGGCCCGCGTATGGCGGGAACGCTTCTTCATGACCGGCCGCCACCATCAGTGTGCGGATCCTGGCGATCGTCGCGACAGCCTCCGCGTAGGCATGATTGTTCTTGGCATCGATCGCACGCTCGACATCGCTCTGCCAGATCGGGATCGCCTCGGACGGATGGTCCTGCTCGCGGAGCCGCGCGAGCTCAAGCCAGAGGACCCACGAGCAACCGGCAGTCTGCGCCTCCGACCAGGCCTGGTCCACTTCACCCTCGAAGAGGAACACCGAGACCAGGGCGGAGGCGTCGCACACTGCCCAGGGTTGCGGCCGACCCGTCTTCTTCCTGCCGGCCGCGGCGAGGTCCGTGTCCACCTGCGCACGAAGCTTCGCCAGAGCCCGCTCCCTGCTGTCTTGCCACACCCCGGCCAGGCGCGCCTGCTCGCACAACCGTTGATATCCCGCCGGATCTGTCCTCTCGTCATAGGCCCGCCAGGCCAGTGCGACCGCATCCGCGCCCCGACCCGCGCGGTGGTACTCCTGCGTCGCCGCCTCCACCAGGCGTGAGTCCTCGCAGGCAAACAGGTCTAGACCCTCCTCCGCCCAGGCCAGCGCATCGTCGTACCGGCCGGCGTCACGCAGTCGCTCAGCGATCAATACGAACTGGTAGGGCGACGACTGGTCGCGGGCGAGCACGTCAACCGCGGCGTCGACGTCCCCAGCCACTTCAGCCAGTGTCCGCATCATGCTGGTGATCTGGAAGCGGCGTGAGTCAAAGGAACCCTTGTCGCCCGGACCCAGGGAAGGAAGCGCATCCCAGGTGATCTGCGCCCTCCGGCGATACTCGGTCAAACCAGGTTTCCCAAGCACCTCGACATAGTTGGCTGCCGCCCCGTGGAAGACGTCTAGGTCACCAGAGTGAAGCTCGCGCTCGAAGAGTGTCGTGGCCAGCGTGACCGGATCGGGTCGCGCGCTCAGACAGGCATCGAGGTGCAGCCCCTGAAGGTCCTCGGCAACGCCCGACATGTAGCCGCCTGAGTCGTCCAGATAGCCGAGCGCGTCCTCGGCGCGATCGATCGCCTGCTCCGCGAGGGCCATCACTTCCTCCGCATGCCCATCCTCCAGCAGCTCGCGCAGCGTCGTGAGCACCTCGTGGATGTTCGATGTGTAGGCGTACATGTCCCGGTAATGCACGTAGCCGTCCGTGAAGAAAGCCCTGTCAACCGCCTCACGGAAGGCGGCCACCGGCAATGGTCCATCGGTTACGCCCAGGGCCATGGACTGCAACCGGAGCCGGGCGTCGAAGAGGTCGTCGGCATCGGCACGCTCAAGTACCAAGTCCACCAGGGAGGAGTGCCGGCGCGAAGTCAGGTAGTCGCGCAGATCGATAGGCCAGGAACCGTCGGGTATCGAGATGTCCGTGCGGGCCCCCGAAACGGAGGCGGACTCGGTGACGACCAGCGCAACCGCCACAGCATGCTTGCAGAACCGGCCATTCACCCCCACCGGGCAGGAGCACTCGGAATACTGCTCACCGCCCTCCACCCAGAGCTTCACCTTGTATGACGACGTGCCTCGCACCTTCGCAGTCACGCTGCCATCGGTTCCTACCCGCTTGCCCACCCGACCGCTCGCCGCATACAGCTGACCACGCTCAAATGAACGCGCACCGGCAAGAGCTTGCACCGACCGACGGGAAAAGAGCTGGCGGAACTCGCGTCCCGGCGGCGCGTCGCTCATGTGACCACCGCTGGCTGCCTTCTATGCACATGCGCGAATCTATGTGATCGCCCATGCCTCCGTGAACCCACTTGGCCTTTCGACCTGGCACAATGGCATTCGTGCAGGTCAGCGCCCTAATGGGGATGTCTCAGGAGGGCAGCCAGATGTCGAGAGTGTGTGTCCCGGGTGGGCAAGGCCCCCTCCGGACACTTCAGAAGATGGCCTCTGAGGCCGCGGGCGACGTTGTACTCCCCGCCGCCCTCCCAGGCCCGGAAGGACCGGGCGGTGCGGATCCGTCCCTCACCGGGGTCCAGGCGCAGCATCACCTCACCCAGGGACACCGCGTCGAAGCGGTACTCGGATGCGGGGCGGATGCTCAGGTCAGCCATGGTCAAGCTCCTTCGTCTGTCAGCGGGTCAGCGAGGTCGGTAGGTGCTCAGCGGGTCGCGGTCGACAACGTGCGGACCATGGCGACGGCCTCGGCCGTCAGAGCCTGGATGCCGGCAAAGTCGCCGGACTTCACGAGGTCGCGAGGCACCATCCAGGAACCACCGACAGCGGCCACGGCCGGGATGGTCAGGTACTCCGCAAGGTTCTTGGGGCCAACTCCGCCGGTGGGCACGAACCGGACGTCACCGAACGGGGCAGCGAGCGCCTTGATCGCGGCGGCGCCTCCGGAGGTGCCGGCTGGGAAGAACTTCACAGTGGTGATGCCGAGCTCGAGCGCAGCCTGGACCTCGGTCGCGGTGACCGCGCCCGGAAGCGCAAGCACACCTTTCTCTTGACAGCGTTCGACGACGGCACGGGACAGACCTGGCGAGACCACGAAACTGGCACCGGCCGCAACCGCCTGGTCCACCTGGGCCACGGTCAGCACCGTGCCCGCGCCGACGAGGATGTCGCCGCGGGCCGACATCGCACGGATGGAGTCCTGCGCGGCGGCCGTGCGGAAGGTCACCTCCGCGACCGGCAGCCCACCAGCGACCAGGGCACCCGCCAGGGCGTCGGCGTCGGCGGCGGCATCGAGCACCACCACTGGAACCAGACGTGCGGCGCTCAGGACTGACAAGACATCCATGGGGTATCCATCTCTGTAGAAGGTGCGGTTGTGACCGTGATCCCTTGCGGTCTCATGGCAGGAGTCGGCTCACGGCGAGCTCAACGCCGCGAAGTAGACCACGTCGATGCCGTTGACCGCGAGATTGCGCAGGCTCTGCTTATAGGCATCGATCAAGTGGTCACGGCGCGGGCCTCCGCGCTTGATGTCCTCGTGCACCGGCACGCTCTCCACGACCGACCACGTCAATCGCGGTGCTCAACGCCGCATCGGCTCTCCGACAGCAAAGCGCGACCGTGACAACCGTCG
>Ga0209484_10000111_pt1 | contig 17818 bp, 13 predicted proteins | sample NGEPer16B_FD_185493 | JGI IMG/M metagenome (GOLD analysis project Ga0209484, IMG submission 185493) | Arctic peat soil microbial communities from the Barrow Environmental Observatory site, Barrow, Alaska, USA - NGEE Permafrost159B-16B... | ecosystem: Environmental > Terrestrial > Soil >... | reverse complement strand
AAACCGGTATCCTGAATGGGATTCACGATTTTGGAATTGTGCTCGAGAAAGCGCTTTAAATTACATTTTATACTTATTCCTAATGGGCAAAAACAAACTGGCCAAGTTTGCGGACTTAAATACTTTTGGCCATGTTATTCAGCTGTCATACAAAGAACTATTAAAAGAAAGATTTGTATTAAAAGGCAAATGGAACAGCGTTTTTTTTAAAAACGAACACCCCATTGTCCTTGAACTCGGGTGTGGAAAAGGAGAATACACGGTCGGACTCGCGAAGCTTTTTCCCAACAAGAACTTTATTGGAATTGACATTAAGGGTTCGAGGATGTGGACAGGAGCAAATGAGGCGTTTCAAAATGAAATCAGGAACTGCGGCTTTATACGAACAAATATTGAGCTTTTGGCGCATTTTTTTGACGCCGGTGAAATCTCCGAAATATGGATTACCTTCCCCGATCCGCAAATGAAAAGGACCAATAAAAGGCTCACCTCCATCCGGCTTTTAACGCAATATGGCAAAATTCTTAAACCAGAAGGAGTTATTCATCTGAAAACAGACAGCGTTTTTCTCTACCAATACACGCTGGCAATAATCGAAGAGAATAAGTTTCCGATTGAGGTAAACACCGAGGATCTATACGCCTCGGGAATGGCCGATGATATTTTGAGTATCAGAACGTACTATGAGCAACAATGGCTCGACAGAGGAAAAACAATTAAGTATCTGAGATATATTCCTCATTTTAATGATCTTACAGAACCTGAAGTCGAAATTGAGCTGGATGATTACCGAAGTTTTGGGCGCGATAATACCAACAGGGATAACATCGAAACAAAAAAATAAACCGTGTCAGACTTTTACGAAAATGTATTCGAAGTAGTCAGGCAAATACCTGTCGGAAGAGTGACAAGCTATGGAGCTATTGCCAGGTATCTTGGAACCGCCGGATCATCGCGGATGGTGGGATGGGCAATGAACCTTTCGCACCATCAGGAGGTGTTTGTTCCGGCACACCGCGTTGTTAACCGGAACGGATTGTTAACCGGGAAGGTTCATTTCGGCTCTCCTGATGTAATGCAGGAATTACTTGAGAACGAAGGCGTCGCTGTGGAAAACGATTGCGTTACCGATTTCGACCGGCTTTTCTGGGATCCAATGAAAGAATTATTGTGAACAATTTGGTCTTTGTTGCGTTGTGAGGGTGAGTAACGGAGAAAAAAGAGGAAGAGATGGGGAAGATTTAATGGGTGTTCCGTAATTCCTCTTTAACTTGATTTACCACAAAGGAAAACGATTCTAAAAAACATTAATAATGGCAGTTATACCAAAAACGATTACAGATATACTCCGGAACGTGATTTATCCGGGTTCCGATAAAAACCTGGTTGAACTTGAGATGGTTCAGGAAATCAGAATTGCCGGGAGCAGAATCAGCTTTACACTCGTTTTTCAAAGCGAAAACGATCTGAATATTCAGGCAGTTTTAGAGACTTGTGCCCGGGAAATTGAGAATACACTTGGAACAGAATACGACCTGACAATTACTCCAAAAGGTAGTCACAGGATGAAAGCCCCTGTTTTACCGGGAGTAAAAAATATCATTGCAGTTGCCTCAGGTAAAGGTGGTGTTGGAAAATCAACGATTGCCGTAAATCTTGCCATTGCATTAGCCAAAACAGGAGCAAAAGTAGGTTTGGTTGATGCAGATATATTTGGTCCGTCGATCCCTAAGATGTTTGGAGAAGAAGCTGCACACCCGCTTATCGAAGACATTGAAGGTCGTGAGATGATTATACCGATCGAAAAATACGGGGTGAAAATCTTGTCGATTGGCTTTTTCAGTAACCAGGAAACGGCACTGATCTGGCGCGGCCCGGTGGCATCGAATGCACTTAAGCAATTGATTACGCAAGGATTATGGGGTGAACTTGATTACATTCTGATCGACCTTCCTCCCGGAACCAGCGATATTCACCTTACAGTCGTTCAGACCCTTCCGGTTACAGGCAGTGTCATCGTGACCACACCACAGGATGTTGCATTGGCGGATGTTATTAAAGGCGTTTCAATGTTTCAAAGCAAATCCATTGATGTACCGGTTCTGGGAATCATTGAAAATATGTCATGGTTCACACCTGCAGAATTGCCTGAAAACAAATATTATATATTTGGAAAAGACGGCGGTAAAAATCTGGCGGAAAAGATGGGAATTCCTTTATTGGGACAAATTCCCATTGTGATGAGCATTCGCGAAGGGGGTGACAATGGTATTCCTGTTGCCTGGGAAGATGATACTACGATAGGAAATGTATTCTCAGCATTGGCAGCAAATGTAATTCAGCAATTAAATTACCGAAACGAAAATTTAAAACCAACTGAGCGCGTTCACGTCAAAAAAAGATAAGGCTTTTAGGAAATTAAAATATATTTATCTGATTGATATTTAAGAAGATATTAACAATAACAGAGAGAGCACGAAAATTCTTCGCGCTCTCTCTGTTATTGAAACACTTAAAATCTTCTTATTCAAATTTATATAATCACACATCTAACGACTACCACTTTTTTGTTTCGCAGAACCATTTCTCTTTATATCTTTACAGTAGATGTTTCGACACTCGGAAAACGGTCGGTACAGTGTCAAACTCAATAAATTAAGTTAAGACTTTTGAAACAGCCAGGAAGATATATTCTGCTTCTCTTTTGGTTAACCGGAATCCTTGCAGGTTGTTCAACTAAAAAGAACACCCCTGTTTCCCGTGCATACCACAATGTTTCTGCCCGTTACAATGTTTATTTCAATGCGAAAGAGAGTCTGAAAGCCGGACTTCAGCGCATTGATCAATCAATTCCCGACGATTATACCCGCACCTTACCAATTTTTAAATCCTCATTGCCCGAAGCAGCCAAGGTAGCGACTTCCGAAATGGAGGTTACAATCGCTAAATGCAACAAGCTAATAGCCCTTCACTCTATCACGAAAAGTCCACGCCGAAAAACAAACAATTCAGAGCGTTACAAAAAATTCGCATCTAAGGGTGAATACAACAAATGGATTGATGACAGCTATATATTGATGGGACAAGCCAGTTATTACCAGCATGATTTTCACCGTGCCATCGAAAACTTCAATTTCGTAATCCGAAAGTTCGCTTCTGAACCAACCCGTTACGATGCCTTTCTTTGGATGGCAAAATGTTACATCGAAACTGGTGATTACCCGCAGGCACTTGAGATATTTAATTCACTCTCGCGTGATGCCGGTTTCCCCAAAAGGCTCAATCAAGAGCTTAACCTTGCCCAGGCTCACTATTATTTAAAAGACAATCAGCCAGATGTGGCCATTCCCCACTTGAAAGTTGCATTGGAAACTTCGATCCCGCGCACTGATAAAATAAGGTTTAATTACATCCTGGCACAATTGTTTGAATTGACCGACAAACCGGAAGAAGCAGCTAAGCAATATATGCATGTGCTGAAAATGAGGCCAAACTATCAAATGGCATTCAATGCAAGAATTTCCCGGATGGGAATTGCAGGAGGCGATAGTACTGAGACTTCGCGTCAATTACAAAAAATGCTCGATGATGTGATCAACGCTGAGTATCGCGACAGAATTTACTATACGAAAGGGGAGATCGCCCTAAAGGAGGGTCGCAAACTGAACGCAATTGACAACTTTAAGAAATCGGTTCTTTACAGCACCTCCAACCCAAAACAACGCGCTTTATCGAGTCTTAGCGCAGCAAGATTATTTTTTGAAAACAACGATTATCTTCAGTCTGCCTGTTATTACGACAGCGCAGTTGCGGTAATTGATGCCAGTTACCCTGGATATGCAGAAATCACAACCCGAGCTTCCGGTTTAAAAAGATTAGCTGCCGATCTGAATACAGTCACACGCGAAGATAGCCTGCAAAAACTTGCACTAATGACCGTCGACCAGCGAACCGCTCTCATCAACAATATAATAGCTGACTTACAAAAAAAAGAGGCGAGCGAGGCTATTGCCCAAAACTCAGAACAGACCGATCAGAATTACTTCAGATCACAGCAAAACAGGCAACAGATTGGCGTCTCTAACAATCAGAATCTTTGGTATTTTTATAATCCGCCTACAGTTGGTCTCGGGAAATCAGAATTTCAAAGAATCTGGGGAAAGCGGAAGTTAGAAGATAACTGGCGCCGAAAGAATAAGCTCTCAACAATGGAAGATGAGACCGCACAAATAGCTGAAACTGAAACCAACGCTAATGTTCCGGAGGCCAGGAAGAAGGCCACGGACCCTAAATCGGTTGCCTATTATTTGCAGGATATTCCGCTCACCGATTCGCTGATGTTTGTTTCAAACGAATTGATTAAAGGTGCTCTGTTCGATGCCGGAAGAATATATCGGACCGATTTCAACGATTATCCAAGGTCTATCGAAACCCTTGAAGTGTTAAACCGGCGTTTCAGTGGCAGTATTTATGAGCTTCCCGCCTTCTTCGAACTATACCAGCTCTATAAAGAAAGTGATGATGCACCTAAAACAGCAAAATACAAAGAGAAGATTATCAAAGGATACCCCGAGTCGAAATACGCGCGGTATCTTCTTGATCCAAATTATTTCACACAACTTGAAGAGCGAAAAGCGGTCATAGAAAAAAAATACGGCGAAGCATTACGGCTTTTCCAATCGTACGACTATGCGAAAGCCAAAGAGGTAGCGCAGGCAACAATAGCAATGAAACCGGACAGCAGCCTTCTGCCAAAAATAAAATTTATTGAAGTAGTTGCAAATGGTTCAAGTCAGGAGAAGCTTGATTTTGTCGACGCACTCGATCAATATATCAAAGCCTATTCACCAAAACCGACTGCGGTTATCGCTCTTCAGATTAAAGATCTGATACGGACCAACTCGCTGGCCGATTATCAGCAACTTGTGGCAAAAGGGTATATTACCGAAGAGATTGTCAATGCAGAAACGAAGCGGGAGAACGACCACTCAAACGATGAATTCGGAGGGAAATTTTCATACGATGAAAATATGTTCCACTACTATGTGATCGCTTTTTCAAAAGAAGCAAAAGTAGATGTGAACCGTTTAATTTACGACATCGCGAATTATAACCTGGACTATTACACCTCCACAGATTTTGATATTGAACCGATCAGCTTGGATTCAAAAACGCAATTGGTCGTAGTTCGAAGCATTCCGAACAAAGAGGAAGCGCTGATTTACTTCAGGTCGATCATGCGAAAGCGTCCTGTTTTCCAGGCGCTAAAAGGAATTGAATATGTGAATTTTGTGGCATCTTCTGCCAATTACAGAACCATCATCGCAGAGAAAGATTACCTTGATTACCTGCGGTTTTTCATCAAAAACTATAGCTCGTACATCAGCTCAAATATTCCGTCGGAGGAATTGCCAAACCCGGAGGAATTGCTCGCAAAGGTCCGAGAGGAAGAACCGGTCGAGAAGGGAAAATTCGTCCTTATTCAACCTGCGTCAAAGGATTCAACCGTACAAGTCAAACCGGCTGTCAAAACCGAGTATAAAGGACCTTACTCCCAAAAGGAAAGTAAAACCTATTGCTATACCCTGATTTTTCTGAAAAAACAAAACGACGAGACAAAGTTGATCAAGGCATTTGAATCATTCAATCAGGCAAATTTCGGATCTGCAGCAATCAAAGTAGCCGTTGAATCACTCGATGACAACAGGAGCATATTAATTGTGAATGGTTTAGGAGAAAAAAATTCTGCTCTGGCCTATTTGCAAAAATCGGTTTCCGATCCATCGCTCAGGACGCTTTTCGAAAGTAGTAACTTCCGGAATTTCATCATCAGCAGCGAAAACCTGGTTATTTTCAAGAAGGAAAAGAACCTTATCCAGTACATGGAGTTCTTCAATCAATCTAAATAATAGATCATGCAACACATTGTTCTGAAAATTTGTTAACCTTCATGACCTCATCCAAAATTCTCCACAATCAGTCATCAAATATGAAATATCACTCGAATTATATCATCCAGATTGCTGAATCGTAAAATCATCAAACACTCCAAACAATGCGACCTCTCCTTCTTTTACTACCAATTTTACTACTGATTGTCTCGTGTTCCCGCCAACCCGAGATTGCTCAATGGCGGGGACCAAACCGAGATGGCCACTATCCCGACAAAAATTTATTAAAACAATGGTCGGCTGAAGGTCCCAAGCTCTTATGGGCGAGCGATTCGGTAGGTGACGGCTATGGTTCACCAGTAATAACGAAGGATGCACTGTTTATCACAGGAGCCATCGACAGCACAGGTTATCTTTATTCGTTCGATTTGAAAGGAAACCGCCGCTGGAAAGTTGCATATGGTCCCGAATGGGCTACCAATTTCCCCGGTTCGCGATCAGCTCCCACTGTTGTTGACGATCTGATTTATGTCGTGTCAGGTAAGGGTGAAATGGCTTGCATCAATCGCGAAGATGGCAGCAAGGTTTGGTCTGTCAATCTGTTTACTGACCTTCACGGGAAGAATACAATCTTTGGATATTCTGAAGGGTTACTTGTAAAAGATCTGATGATTTATTGCACACCGGGTGGTGCCGATACCAATGTGGTCGCATTAAACCGATTTACAGGAAAGATGATCTGGAAATCAAAAGGAGTGGGTCAGATTTCTGCCTTCTGTTCTCCGCGAATCATTCAACGTGGAAAACATAACATCCTGCTGACCTTTTCGGAACTCTCGATGTTAGGAATTGATGCCGACAATGGGAAACTATTATTCTCGCACAAACAGGATACATTGGGCAATGTCCATTCAAACGCCCCGATCTTCGACAAAGGATTCCTGTATTATGTGGCTGGTGATGGTAACCGAACGGTCAAACTCAAACTCGCCGACGATGGTGAAAGTATCACAGAAGTTTGGCGCAATAAGCCTTTCGACAACATCATGGGTGGCGTTGTGCAGCTTGACAACCGGCTGATTGCCACCGGACACCGCAAACAGGAATTAATGTCGCTTGATATGGAGAGTGGCAAGGTAACACACCAACTTAAGATTGGCCGTGGTGCCACCATTTATGCCGACGGGATGATCTATCTCTATGATGAAAAGGGGAATTTCCACCTTGTCGATCCAGAGGGAGGGGGACTAAAAGAAGTAAGCACTTTTAAGGTAACAAGGGGAACAAAAGAACACTTTTCGCATCCGGTAATTGGTAATGGTGTACTTTATATTCGTCATGGAAAGAGTTTAATGGCCTATGATATTAAGAATAGTTGAATCTTCCATTCATCCAACTCCAAAACACCTCTTCAAGGGTTTATAACCAATTGAAGGGTGAATTTCAATCCTTCATCCACTCAAACACCCTGTAATGCTCGCCATTCATTCCCAGGCGTGCATATACTTCACGGGCTCCTTTATTTGACTCATCAACATAAAGCCGGATCCCTTTCAATGATTCGTCTGCAGCAACAAGTGCTTTGATATGATCGTAAAGCGTACCATAAATTCCAAGCTTTCGAAACTTCCGGTCGACAAAAACAGATTGAATCCAAAGCACTGTACCATTACGCCAATCGCTCCATTCATAAGTTGTAAGTAACGAACCTGCAATTTCATGATCCACAGTTGCCAGATAATAAGCGCCAAGACGCTCACTGTTCAAAACTGCTTCAACCCCTTTCAAAACGGTAATACCATCGAGCCTGAAATGTTCGGTTTCCCATGCCATCTCAACCTGAAATTGTGCAATCTGATCACGGTCGGTAAGTTTGGCTTTGCGGATTTCAATTTGCATAAGTCTATTTTTTATCAAAAATAACAATTAGAAATCATGGATTTATCGTGTATGCACAAATTAGATCAGAATAAAATTAGAAGCATTCTTCTTAATGTAAGTAACCCCGGGTTACGCTCTCACTTAGATCGGTAACCCGGGGTTAAAATATCTTAGGAACTAAGAGGTTTTGATTATTGATATAAAGATTTTTAATTCTTTGAAAACCTATTTCAAGGGTTTGCAACTACTTGAAGGGTGAATATCATTCGCACTCCCTCATTCTTAAAGACTCTCTCCAAAATCAGCGCGGAACTTTGCAACAAGGTTATCGACCCAGTTACCAATCGGTTTAAGTTTACCTACAAAGAAGCGGAGTACAGGTGGTTCTTCGATCCATTCGAGGCCGCCAATCAATTCACGGTTATCGTAAAGCCATTTGATACGATCCTCCGCATATTTGATTTGCGATAAGGTGAACACCCTGCGGGGAAATGCAAGACGAAGCAATTCAACATCTGCCAGAATATCGTCTCCATTTTCGTCACGCACACTCGAAATGGTACCACGCTCCATACCACGGATACCCGAAGCAACGAATAAGGCAGCAGCAAGTGCTCCGGCCGGATATTGAGTTTGCGGAACATGAGGTATAAATTCACCTGCGTTCAGGTGACATCCCAAACCTCCGGCAGGCGTAATAACGGGTATACCCTCTTTATCAAGTGCATCTACAAGGTATTTGATAAAAGTGGGTGAATGGCTGATCACATTGAAATCCAATGTTTCATAAAGTCCAACCGCCATCGCCTCAATCTCACGTACGCTCATGCCGCCATAAGTAAGAAATCCTTCGTAAAGTGGAACCCAGTCACGCATCTTCATATAGATATCGTGGTTGTTTGTACAGATACCTCCACCGCGTGTGCAGCTTACCTTGCGTCCCGAGAAGTAAGAGAAATCGGTATAGCTCAGCATCTCGTGCAGAATATCCACAATTGGCCTGTTCTGATAACCCTCCTCACGGATCTTAATAAAGTAAAGGTTCTCATTAATCAAACTGGTATCCATCAATAACATGATCTTATGCGCCCTGGCAATTACCGAAACCTCGCGCAGGTTTGCCATCGAGAACGGTTGACCACCGATCAGGTTGGTTCCTGCCTCAAAGCGGATGTAGGCAACATTTTCAGCACCCCATTTCTCAATCACCTTGTTTAGCTTTTGAATATCCATGTTCCCTTTAAACGGGAAAACACTTTTGGTCTTCAGCGCTTCGTCAGTATAAATCTCTTCGACAACGCTTCCCATCATTTCGATATGCGCCTTGGTGGTTGTGAAATGGTAATTCATCGGAACAACTGTTCCCGGCTTGCAAAAAGTCTTCGCAATAATGTGTTCTGCTGCACGACCCTGGTGAACCGGGAGAAAGTACTGTTGATTAAATACCTCTTTAATTGCTTTCTCAAGTTTGTAATAGCTCGCCGATCCTGCATATGAATCATCGGCAACACTCATGGCAGCTACCTGGTTATCGCTCATTGCGTTTGTACCTGAATCGGTCAACATATCAAGAAAGACATCCTTATTTTGAAGGAGGAAGGTATTAAAACCGGCTCCAAAGATCGATTCTTTGCGCTCTTCGATTGGTAGAAGGTTTAGTTTCTGGACCACCCGCACTTTGTGCATTTCGAGTGGGGTTGTTTCACCGCTGTAAAACTTTACTGTTTTTAGTTGTTCGAAATTCTCCATGGTTGAATCTGATTTGTTCGTTTTTGCAAATAATGGACAGATTGTACGTAAAAATCCCAATGACGATGATTAATATTTGGAATCATTCATAAATTGGTTTACGGCGGTGCGATTTTACAAATAAATAATCTGTAATCAAAACAACTTATAAAAGTTTTAATCTGTAAGCATTAAATTAGAATCTGTATAAATTTGATATCTCTTTAACGCTGTTTGAGAATTATTCTACATGATAAAAAAGATTAAGACTTTGGTGATCATTAAACAGATGAATTCACATTTCTTGCCGAGAAATATATCCGCAAAAATAAGTTATGCAAAGAAAAACCTTTGTAATTATTCGATAACCCTAGCTGAAATCATAAGCCAATCTATATTTCAACCTAATTATTTAGCTGCAAATCAATTAGTTTATAGCATAGTGTCCCTACATTCACTCTTTGGTCAGCGTAAACTTCTGTTTGAACGATATCTTTTCAAACGGACTACTTCTTTCACCCGAATATCCTCCACTGCTGCGCGACATACCACCCTGACGTCCACCGCCCATTCCTCCACGGCCACCGCCTGATCTGCCACCACCCATTCCCGACATCTCGCCACGTGATCCTCCACCACCCCTGCGATCATGTCCTTCACGATCACCGCTGCCAACAGCAGGGCGCGCAAAAGCATTTACAGAGACACTCAATGTAATCAGCTCATCAAGTTGAGTCAAATTACTTGCCATCAGTTCCGTGAAAGGGATTGCCATTTCATAAACAATAAAAGGCGTACTGCCAGCTCCGATCGCAATATCAATCCCATTGTGGTCATTTAATTGCAGCGCAGTCTGGTCCGACTTAAAGCCCTTAACTTCAACCGTCTGTAATTGCAAACGATACGCATCAATTAAGGGATTACCTGCCACTTTTTTCTCAAACTGATCACCAGGTCTACGTTGCATCCCGGTCATATTGACACCCGGGAAATTCAAGGTAGCGTTGAATTTCCGGCCCTTTTCCTTCGATGATATTTCAACCGACCATCCAGAACTCATGAGTCTTCGCATTTTCATCTCGTCATTGACGGTAAATGCGAAATAGAGATTTTTTTTATCATTGCAAATAGCATAAAGTAAACCGCTTTTATCATCATAAAAATTGAGAGGTTTTGTCCATTCACGGTCATTTCCATCCACAACAATCTCATTCGATTTCCACCTTGATTTTGACACATCGCTTTGCGCCCATCCACTCAAAGTCAAGGCCAATAATGCGAAAAACGTCCAACTGATTTTATGCATCTGATTTCTGTTTTATTTACAATTGATTTTGATAAACCTGTATGTTAGACGTTGTGCATTGTCAATAGGTTAATGTCAGGTCAAGGTGAACGATGTGATTTATGAATTATTAACAACTACCAAAGATAATCTAATTCGATCCCGGCGTAGCACTTAAAGGTGAAAGTCGATTGCGCAGGTAATCAAATATTTAAAGGAAGAAAACGCCGAAATTAGTGTATTCCAGAATTTGTAATCGGCTTGATGACTTCAATATCAACCTTCTCTACCCTGGCATTTCCTTAGAAATTCCATAAAAGATTTTTAATTTACAAATCCTATATATTCCGAAACGAGAATGATGTCAAAATCGCTAAAAAATTGATTTCTAAACACTCATGCATTAACAGAAAGAAGTTAATGAAAGACTATAAACCATTGTGCAAAATCAGACTCTAAAATAGGTATGCATGAAATGCCATATAGGTTTGTCAATTTAAGAATAACAGAATATATATAAAGGCAACCCTTTGAGCCTTCAGAAGCATCTGAACAATTGGAGTCATATTGCAGGAATATTGCTGCCAACGTGATATTCTTTAAAAGTATTTATGGACGCATTATTACAACAAGTCACTTCACTTCGGCGAGCCATTACAGAATTTGGGCCGGCACCTCACAAACCCATTCTGCTATTGGCACTTTTTGAGTCATTCGATGAAGGAGAGATCGAAAACAACTGGATTGGGATCAATGAAGCATTTCTAACCCGTTTTTATGATTTATGGAATTTACTTGTAAGAACTAGAGATGCGCCAAACTTCTCGCTTACATTTTTCCATTTGAGCAACGAAAGAAGGGGATTATGGAACCTGGTTCTTATACCGGGAAAAACTTTTACGACCAAGCATAAGTTTACCTATAAAAGTTTAAAGGTATTAAAGGAAACTTTTTTAGCCGCACAACTATCCGAAGAGTTTTATTCAGCCATTACAAATGGGGCAAATAGAAAACTGCTTAAGGCAGCATTGTTAAACATCTACTCCCCTGATCGTTATACTCAAAAAGGAGAAGCTATTCCAAGATATTCTGAAGAGATTGAAAAACAAATATTATATGATCCCACCCATGAATATGCAGTAAATATCATTCGGCATGATCACAAAAAAACGATTGAGTCAAGAGAAGAAGAGATGATTCTACGCGATTATATTTTCAGAAAAGCGGTACTCAAAACTTACAATAGCCAATGCGCTGTCAGCGGATTAAAAGTTGAATCATCAGAAGAAGAACTCCTCGTGGATGCTTGCCATATCGTTCCTTTTACACAAACCAGCGATGACTCCATCCGTAATGGGACTGCACTCTCACCAACAATGCATCGCGCCTTCGATTATGGTTTAATTGCCATTGACGACAATTACAGAATCCTGGTTCAAAAAAAATTAAAAGACTACCACCCTTCAACTGGAATTCTCCAATTTGAGAATAAAGCCATACTGCTTCCCCGTGACGAAGATTTTTATCCCTCCCTGCACCGATTGGCAGAACACCGCTTAAGGTTCGGATATGAATGAAATGTTATTTCTCTCTCTTTTCTAAAAGATTAGCAGGGTGATTTCCACATTCCTTCAGCTGAATGTTTTGTATTACCTTTCCACCTTGAAAATCTACAATCTATGATTTGGGAAAAAAGGTGGTTTCAGTTTACAATCTTGATGGTATTAGCCTTTATATGGGGCAGTTCGTTTATATTAATGAAAATCGGGTTGAAGAGTTTCAGCCCAGAACAATCGGGCGCCTTACGCATCCTTTTTGCATCGTTGGTGTTACTACCCATCTCATTAAAGCAGCTTAAGAAACTTCAGCAAAAAGACCTGAAAAGCCTGCTGATCGTTGGTTTTATAGGCAGTTTTTTCCCTGCTTTCCTGTTTATGAAGGCAGAAACCCGCCTTGACAGTTCAATGGCTGGGATGCTCAATTCTCTTACACCAGTCTTCACCCTGATTGTAGGCTTTCTCTTTCATAAGACGGCATTCAGGTGGTTGCAGGTTGTCGGTCTGTCACTTGGATTGGGAGGAGCAATCGGTCTTATTCTTGCAGCTGACGGATACCATTTTGGTACTTTTAACAACTATGCATTATTTATTGTGCTGGCAACTGTTTTCTATGCCTTCAGCATCAATCAAATCAAAACGTATTTGCAGCATCTGACTGGTGTCCAGGTCACCTCGCTCTCCTTCCTTTTTATTGGACCTGTGGCACTTATTTATTTACTCACCACAAATTTCACCCCGGTCGTGGCAAATCCCGAATGGCCTATCCATTTGTTGGCCTTAGCCACGCTAGGCATACTTGGCACTGCATTAGCTATGCTTCTGATGAACAGCCTTATTCGTCATTCGTCTGCGGTAACTGCGGCATCGGTCACCTATGTAATTCCAATTTTCGCCATTGCCTGGGGATTGCTCGACAATGAAAAAGTGACGATACTTCACCTTATTTGTATGGCATTTATTTTAGCTGGCGTTTACCTGATCAATCGGAAGAGGCGAAAACCACTCGTCGAAATTGAGCGGGAAGTATAAATTATTATTTACTTGTTTTTCTGTATTTTAACAGTTATTAAGTTTAATATTTTCTCCCAATATGAGATTTTCTTTCTGAATTTCAATTCAATTATCTTTGAGTTAATTCCTTGTTTAGGTTAATTGAAATAGTAACCCTGGGATAAACGGATGCGACGTTAATCCGGTGCCGCTTCCCTTCGTGTAAATCAACCACCCAATTACCAACGAAATAACCAATGCCGCAAGCCAGAATCTCATCCGACAGAAAATGCTTATTCTGGTAAATACGCGAGAACATAGTGAATGCAGCAGGTGCATAAGCCAAAACTTTAAAAACCGTTTTATCTGCATGGCGCGACATCACCGTAGAAAGTGCCATCGCACTGGTTGTATGTCCGCTGGGCATAGAGTTGTAATCAACATCAAAAAAGCTGAATGGATGGTAACTGAATGCTCCCTCGTTATTATAGGGTCGTGCTCTCCCAATTGTGTTTTTAAGCACGTGGGTAATGAGTTCAGCATAAATTCCAGCCTGTATCAATTCAATGGAAATTTTCTTGGACCTGTCATCTTTGGCAATTAATCCATAAATACCAAACACACTTGCGACTCCACCGATGGCATACCATTCGCCATATACTCTGCCTCCTACAATAAAAACGCTGTTATTATACCGCTGATTACCCTGTGTTGAATTAATAAGTGATTGATCAAATGGCATTACGGCAATCGTTGCAGCAGCGATCATCCCAACTCTAAGCCAGTCCTTTCCTTTCCATAAAGTGGGCTGTTTAACGAACAGGAATGTTTCGTGTCCAAATTGAGAAAGACTGTAAGGTTTTGTCTCTTGCTTCTTTTCAGCTTTCGTTTCGGGCTTCGTTTCCACTCTCGCTTCCTGTGCGAATGCGCTCATTTGAAAGGCAATGAAGAGAAAACTGATAAGATATTTGTGTAACGCCTGATTTATTTTACTGCGTGATGATGAATTCATAATATTTCTCAATTATATCGGCCTTTCCGTTGATGATCTTCGAAATAAAGCAGTAAAAATATTTTCTGTTCGGTTTGTACCCGATGTAACGCGGGATAACCACTCAGATACTGGTCGTTGGTATAGATATAATTTTCAAAGCCTATGCGTAAAGCATGGTAAAGCTGTACGGTAACTCTCGGCTTAAAGATCTGTATAAAATTAGTGCCTGGTGCACCATAATAAGTATGAATCAGATAATTATAATAGATCATTGAGACTTCCAAATATTTACCCAGATTTAGCGCACTTGCAAACTTGCCTTGTAATCCTCCTCCAAAACTATAATTTCGGACTGTGGCCGTATCTGTGATAATGTCTGTGCTATTTCCCGCCAAAGGGACAATGCCCAGGTGTATGTTGGTGTAAAGATTAATCTTTGCGCTTAACTGCATTTTTGAAAATATACCGCCACCTAAACCAATCGTCCCCAACACAAATGTACTATTATCCCAGTAATCGTTTGATTGAAAAGCCGCCGCGAGGATAGCCACCTTACCAACCTGCAAATTTTTACCAAACAAGATTCCATAGCCGGTCACATTATCAAGAAATTTCTTTCCCACACCGAAATTAAAATCTGTACGAAGTCTAAAAAAGTCAAACGGTTTTCGTTTACGGATTTCGAACGGATTTCCGTAATCAAACTGCGCGTTGAACATCACATTGTTAGTTCCATTTTCGAAAGGAGAACTCTTTTCTTTACTAATACTATGAAGTCCAGCATACAACGAAATATTTAAAGGCTCCCTTTCATAAACCTCCTTGTCAGTAATTCTGAAAGTTTTCCCCTGAAAGAGCCAGTTAATACCTCTCATGGGGTCAATAATACCGGCCGCTATTTCACGGATCACCCTCTCTCTGCCCCGGGTACGGTCATCGAGGACATTCGAACTTAATCGGTGAAGTACTTCACCCAGAAATGCTCCGCTAATCGGCGTATTGACAATATCATTATAGGATGGACGTGTATTTTCAGCAAAACATTCCCACATCAGACTTCCTCCTGCGGCAAATCCCAATGATGCAAAATAGTTGTAACCGTTCGAACGTGCAGCACTATACGAAAGGCTCCTGAGTAAGGATGCCCGACAAAATTTATTCCGAACCCGTCATTTTCCCATTCCCATCCATATTTCAGGTTGTGCCCCAGGTATCAAATCCTACCTTCGCATAATCAGCCTTCAAAGCATAACGGTCAAATAACCATGTAGTAAGAAGTCCTGCAGAAGCTAGTGTAGCGGTACGCATAACTGAATATTTCTTATTATATTCAGGATCATCATCAAGTAAATCCCCATATCTGTTTTGTAATGTGGTATCAATGCGTGCACTTTTTTCAGGTTTGTTTACTGCTTCTGATTTATCGGAATTCAGTGACTCTTTTCCCGGTTCGATCTTCGCCAGTTGCTTGTCAATATTACCCTTAATCGAAATAATCTTTTCAAGTTTGGCCGGTGCCTGTGCAACTTGCCCATTTAGAAATGAGGATGCTATCAGTAAAAAGGCGATCAGAAAAATTGCTCTCATAAGTCTACAAGCGATTATAAAAGTGGACAATCAATAGTTAAGTCAAAGATTTCAAAAACTTTCCTGAAAATATTCCAGTCAGTTTACAAAACTATATCCATAGTCCCCAATAAAAGTTACACAACTCTTCGAAAATGTTACATGATTCACTCATTTATACCTTTTGAATTATTCATGAAATAGAATTAAAAAACGCAAATATTGATTTATATTTACCATTCAAACCATGACACCATGGCACATCATACGCTCAAAACATCCTATTCCGACCTTGTCGACCGGCTCAACCGTTTTCCACAGGGAGCACCTCCATCAGATCTTCTCAATAAAATACTGAAAGTATTGTTCAGCGAAAAAGAAGCGCAACTGGTTTCATTATTGCCCATCAAACCTTTTACTGCAGAAAAGGCAAGTACCATCTGGAAATTAGACCTTCTTACAACACAGAAAATTATCGATGCGCTGTCTGACAGCGCATTACTTGTCAATATAGAACAAAACGGACAGCAGGAATATGCCCTGCCGCCACCAATGGCCGGATTTTTTGAGTTCTCGATGATGCGTGTACGTAACGACATCGACCAAAAAGCGCTCGCTGAACTCTTTTATCAATACCTGAATGTTGAAGAAGATTTTATTCGCGAGCTATTCACCAGAGGCGAAACACGGCTTGGACGGGTTTTCGTTAACGAACCTGCATTATCCACCGAAAACGTTTTGCACGTTCTGGACTACGAACGAGCTACCGAAATCATTGAAACCGCCTCCCACATTGGCGTTGGAACCTGCTATTGCCGGCACAAGATGGAACACCTTGGGAAAGCCTGCAATGCGCCCAAAGATATCTGTATGACGTTTAATACTACTGCGGCCTCACTTACAAAGCATGGACATGCCCGCAAGATTGATAAGTTAGAATGCCTTGATCTGTTGCAGCTGGCATACGACAATAACCTCGTGCAGTTTGGTGAGAATGTGCGCGAAGAGGTCAATTTCATCTGTAATTGTTGCGGATGTTGCTGCGAAGCGATGATTGCAGCACGGCGTTTTGCGATCTTAAATCCCGTTCATACCACCAATTTCATCCCAGTGGTTAACGAAGAGCAATGCAATGGCTGTGGCAAATGCGTAAATGTGTGTCCGGTAGAAGCAATGACGCTCGTCTCTACTAACGATCCACATCACCCGAACCGCAAAAAAGCGGTGCTTAACGAAGAACGTTGTCTTGGTTGCGGGGTATGTGTCAGAAGCTGTGCAGTTAAATGTATCCTGTTAAAATCGCGTTCAAAAAGAGTTCTGACACCGTTAAACGGGGTACACAAAGCGGTTATGATGGCCATCGAACGGGGAAACCTGCAACACCTGATCTTCGATAACAGGGTTTTATTTAGTCACCGGGCACTTGCAGCAGTATTGGGAGTACTGCTTAAAATTCCTCCCATCAAACAAGCTGTCGCCAGCCAGCAGATTAAATCACGCTTTTTCGAAAAGATGATCCAAAGGATGAAGATATAGGATGCAAGGATAAAGGTTCTGGGTTAAAAGTAAAAGGTTAAAGCATCAGGGAAAAATCCCTTGACACTTTAACCTTTCCACATTAACCTTTATTCTGCATTCTTACAATTCGCGGATCTTGATATTGCGGAACCAGATTGGGTATCCATGATCCTGAAGACCGATATAACCTTCTTTGGCAATTCCTTCAGTAAAGCCCGGGAATGTTTTGAATTTGCTCTTGGCAACCAGTGCATCCCACTCGGGTGTCCACAAGGTATACGAAAGAACCTCAACACCGTTCTGGGTATGAGTAACCGCACCGTCCTTTACTTTGATCACGATTGTATTCCATGAACCGGAAGGTTTTACTGTTTTTGGATCGGCGGCAATCATATCGTAGAGTGAT
>Ga0209484_10000110_pt1 | contig 17832 bp, 21 predicted proteins | sample NGEPer16B_FD_185493 | JGI IMG/M metagenome (GOLD analysis project Ga0209484, IMG submission 185493) | Arctic peat soil microbial communities from the Barrow Environmental Observatory site, Barrow, Alaska, USA - NGEE Permafrost159B-16B... | ecosystem: Environmental > Terrestrial > Soil >... | reverse complement strand
TATTATTAGGACTGATGCGAAAAAAAAGGAAATCAAAGATTTTAAAAAAGAATACCTTTTAATTTTCATTATCGGGTATCCTTTTCCATCATTTATAAAAATGAAGCTTTGTATATTAATTTACAGGTATTCGATTTTCTTTCCCTCTTACGTTTATAAATACCAGTGAATTTAAAAATGTACATATATTTTGAGAATATTTTTTAAATGGTTCTATCTCTCGCTCTTTTGATTTGTTTAATTATTGCCTCTCGTATAAACTCCGATTGTGTAACGTGGAACATATTGGAATAGAATTTTAATAACATCTTTAATTCATTTGGTAATCTGATTACAGTTTGATTGTCGTTTAATAGTTTCATGGTTTGATTTGGATTATTGATTTATAAATGTTTATTACCAACCGATTAAAGATAAATTAAAAGGTAGGATATTAATATTAGTTGATTCTTTATTTGCGGTAACGATATGGTATATATTATTCTTTGTTGCGTTTAAGATTGTGTTGTAAACTACATCTTCACCAATCCATGAAATGAATTTTGTATCACCCTCAATATTGTAATATCCGTATTTGTATGTATTTCCGTTTTGACCATCAATTAATTTATAACTTGTTGTTGAATTGGATATATAAGTAAGACAATCAATAATATCAATCACAATTAAAAAATCATCGTGTTTCCCTTCTAAGGTTATTACACCATCACTATTTATTAATCTTGTTTCATTAATCACAACGTCGCAATATTTTGAAATTATATTATCCGGTTCGGGTGTGTGAATAGATGTATAAGTTATAGTGTAATTATCTGGTATTACTGTTATTTCAAAACCTGTAATTAATTCTTGAATTGTTTTATCAAATGTGTAGGTATTGTATTGTCCTGTAAAAGTCAAACTATAAACTAAAGGATTATATTCGACTACAAAACTGTTAAAATCAAAACTCTTTTCCATTTTATTAATTATCAATCCTTCCGTTCTTACTTGAATAGTTACGGTATCATCTGGTATTTTATCCTTTGTACAGCTTGACAATAGGAATATTGAACCAACCAAATAAAACATCAATATGAATCATACTGAATTACTGAATTTCATTCTTTTGTTGGTCGGTGGTGTTGGTGTTGCTTTCATTTTTCGTTTACGGTTTAAATTTGTTGTGAATTTAGAATCTGATTATCTGGTTATATTGTATTGCAATTATTCATACAATACCATATATATTAAATTGTGGGTGTTTTTAGGCCGTTCTTTTTACCTCTCTAATACAATGCAATTTCGTCAATTAAAATTACAATTTTTGACTATTGTATAACAATTCGTATTCGTCCGGCTGGGAACCGTTTTAAATACTATTTTTTTGATAATACAATTCGATATTGACTATTTACCCACTTCAAACCAATAATGAATTTAAACCGCTTTCAATTCAAAATTTACCCCTACCCTATAAATTTTTATATTCTTTCTAAGTCGGTAGGGGGTGTGGTATCTGGGGGTATCAACATTTATTTGATGTACCCCCCGCTTCGACTATTGATTGAGATTTTAAAGAAAAAAACTAATAAATTAATTTCAGTTCTTTTTTATCCGACAATTTGTTAATAATATCTACTATGAGGATTCCTAAGAAATTTTTCCGTAGTAACAATATATTGTGGAATTGTATTTTGGTCAACTCCACGACATCTAATCCATCCATCATCTTCTAAAATTTTACAGCATTCTTCAGCAATAATTGAGTCATCACAAACATCCAAAATCTGTAACCATTGTAAGGATTTTGTGGATAACGTGCTACTCTTCTCCAATTGTTTGATAATGTTGTTTAAGTTGTTGCGTGTTGTTGAATCCATGATTAATATTTTCAGTTAAATTTATATATCAAATGTGGGTATAATAAATTACATTTACAAAGTAATAACCTAATTATTGAACAATGAAAAATACCTTGTTTTTGTTGGTGATTGTTTTAGTAGTTTCTTCATGTGTGCTTGATTCAGAAAGACAAAAAAAAATTAATGCTATTAACATGCAATCTAAAAACCTTTTAGATAGTGTCTTGTATCTTAATCCCAAAAGAAATATTTATGTAGGCATACGTTCCCTTGATACAACTGGTATTACTGCTAAATATTTGAGAATAAGGAAAGATAGTGCTGAATTAGGATTGGTTTATGCAATAAAGATTAATGAAGAAATAAATAGATTAATGCAAAATCGGGATAGTATTTATGTTGCCTACTTGAAAGGTTGGAATGAATATATATTCAATTTGAATCCCCATTGGTCAGAAAAAGATTGTGAAAGATTGAAAGAAGGTGAACTTTGGATTGAAATGTCTTTAGAGATGGTAAACTTTAAAAAGCAGAGTCGTCCCTCAAGTCATAATGTTTCAGATTATGGAAATGGCAAACAACATCAATGGTGTTATGAGTATGGTAACTCAAAATATTTTTATGGAGGTGATGATGAAATTATTACTGCTTATAATTAGATGGCATAATTTTCGGAAAGGTCTATAATTAAAAATTGTTTAATCATATTTGGAACGACTTTATTTATCAAATTGAATCAAATATTTTTTGTAGTAATTTTAGTTGGAAAAGAATTTTATTATTTCAAGTATGTAGTAAATAGACGCCACAATTGCACCTAATCCAATATATAAAGTCAAACGGAATTGCCATTTTTGGATGTTTTTCAACTTATTATTCTCCAAATGTATTGCTCTATATCCTCCAATCTCATCTTGAACTAAACCATCAAAAGTTATTTTGTATCTTGTTTGTGGTCTGTATTGTAATTGGGGTAATTGACTGCCTTTATATGCTTTCTCCTCTACATACTTGTCATTTGAAAGTTTATTCAAAATTTTAATCAGCCTTTCTTTGTTAATTGTTCTTTCTGAATTTAGTTGTTCTAAAATATCGTAGATTGTTTCTCCATCTGTTCTGGTTTTCAGTGGGGATTCTTCATCATCTGGATTTGTAGCAAGAAAATGTAAAATAAAATCTAATTCATCAATATATTTTAGTTCTTTTTTCATTATTAGCGGTTTTTATTTTCATTAGGTTAATTTGACTGTTGAAATTAATCCGGTATTACTACCAGATTAATTTTTAAACATTATTGAAAAGTGTTTTCCTATTTATTTGGTTCAGGTGCTCTTCTTACTCTTGCTTTTACTACTTCCATCAATAAAAGCTACTACCTTTTCATGGTGTTCATCAGTGAATGCAGGTTTTTCTGGTTTTTCTGTTTCATTCCAGAATTTGTAAATTTTTGAATTTTCTTTTGGTGTTACTCCCTTATTTATATAAAGTTGTACTAAATCACCTCTTAAAACAGATAATTCAGTTTCTTCTACTGCTGTTAATGTTCCAGCTTTTTCTGCAACTTCCAGTGCATTAATTTTATTGGTTAATTTCAGCTTGGTTTTATTAAAATCTTCACCTTCTTTTCTTACTCTGTGTTCATATGATAAATGTGTACCAGTTCCAGCAGGAACTAATTCAGCATCTACCAGAACTGACTGAAATAACCGAAACATCAATTTTATATCATCAGTTAATTTTGGATTAGCTTCACCAAACATATCAAAGAATAATTTTTGCTTCAATTTGTAGGTTGAAACCTCTTTTTTATAATCTGAACCTAATAACCCACGATTAATAAATTCATCTGGATTAGTAAAATTATCAGCAGGATTTTTAATATTCTGATAAGTAACTAAGGTAGTTGATTTATTCAAATCTTTACCCGCATACCCTGCAATTTCTGTTAATTGCTCAAAAAATGTAACTGCTTTTACTGGTGTTGTTGCTTCTGAACTCATAATTTTAAATTTTAATTGTTAATAATGATGCAATATTACTAAATATTTAATTTATACTGTTGTTGTGGGTCTATTTTATTATATTCTGCTTCAACCATCTTAAAAGGTATTATTCCACCATTAATAAAGAACTCACAAAAATTACCAGCTACATCTGCACTATATCTTCTTCCATCAGATACAAAATTAGTTTCTGGATTAAAGGAAAACAAGTAGGGTAAATGGTATGCTGCTTTAGGTCTATTTGAAGTGATAATTACACTGTTGATTCCATTTTTAAAATTAATTAGTACAAAACCCTTATACAGATTAACCGAAAAATAAGATACTTTATCAATGTATTTTAGGAATATCTCATGCTTTTCTTCTTCTGAAACTTCATTAACTAATGTAGGTAATATGGTAATACTCAAATCTTTTAACTTATCCTTCATTCTTGTAGATTCAATATTTATTTTCTCAATTTCTTTTTCTACTCCTGCACTTCTCACAACCAGTTCAGATAACCGCTTACTAAGTGTAGGAATAATGCTTTTATCAGCATCAATAATTGTATCAGTTAAAGAATCAATTTTAACAGTAAGTTCAGATTTATCAGCCAGAAGGGTTAAAACTCTCTTTTCTATTGCTTTAACCTCTAAATTAATAATCTTCTTCTGTTGCTCTGTTTTAACCTTAAAATCATCTATATTAATGAATTGTTTGGTAATGTTCCAAACTATGTTATTCAAGAATTTTGTATCAATTCCATGATTTTTACACCCTTCTCTAAGGGTATAAGATGAACTTTTTGAAGCACATTTATATGTGAAGTATGTTTTCTTCTCCTTGTTATTGCTTCCAGTATTGGTAATATATAAGGAACAACCACAAGCACACTTTGCAATACCTTTTAAAGCATTGAAGTGCTTATTTCCCTTATTGATAAATAAATGATTACTTGAAATTTTGGTTTGTGCCAGTTCCCACTGTTCAGCGGTTACAATAGCTGGAACTGTTAAAACCTTACCCATAATTGTAAACTCACCTGTGTAAGTTTTATTATTCAACATTCTTAAAATAGAACGTGTATCCCACATACAATTATAAACCCTGTGTACGTGCATTGCAGTCTGATTTACAGAATAACCTTGTGTTCCCACCAAATCAAAAAGCAACCTAACTATAAAAGCTTCTTCTTCATTAATTGCAAAGTAATCTTTCTTCTGTCCATTGTGAAAATATCCATAAGGGAATAAGTGACCAATAAAACCACCAGCAGATAATTTTTTTTCTTTTCCTGTTGCAAATCTTACTTTGCTTTGTTCTCTCTCCTTTGCATTTCTATCTGCTTCAATTACTAATGTTATTACATCAATCAGAGTTAATTTTTTATCAGCGGTGTAGGTTTGACTGCTTCCAAGAATATATAAATCTAAACCAGTAGATTGAATGGTTTTTACAATACTGTATAAATCCATAAAATCATCATTTGATTTTCTTGTTAATCTTGAAGCTTCCGACACAATAATAATATCAGCATCAGCTTTTGTTAATTCCATCAACTCAGTTAATCCTACTCTTTCATTAGCAACACCAGAAACTATTTCACTAATTGTTTTATCTTCAAGTAGTTCATAATTTTTTTCAGTACAGTATTTTTTAATCTGCTGAATCTGTCTAACTCCTTCATCTTGCTTAGCTGTTGATACTCTGGTAAATGCGATAGCTCTCATAATCTGCTGTATTAATTAGTACATTACAAAGTTAATAAAATATTTCATCCTGCAACTTCTGGTTGTACGCTAAAGCGAATGGATTCGCAACGCACATGGGCTGGGATAAATTTGTGGCAACGCAGAATTATTACTCCATTGCCGGCCGCGATATTGAACGCGAAATAATGCCGATGGCGATCAGCGAAGGGCTATCAATTATGCCATGGAGTCCGCTGGCAGGTGGTTTCTTATCCGGTAAATTTACACGTACAAACGAGGTGGCAGGTGACAGCCGGCGGGACACTTTTAACTTCCCTCCTGTCAATAAAGAAAAAGCCTACGATATAATAGATGTAATGATTAGAATTGGTCAAAAGCATAGTGAGACTGCCGCCCAGGTTGCATTAGCGTGGGTGCTGGCACAACCAGGGGTCACCAGTGTAATCATCGGTGCAAAAAATCTCGTTCAGCTAAATGACAATCTCAACTCGGTGAACTTAAAACTAACCGATGAAGAGTTAACGGAATTAAACAAGGTTAGTGAAATCTCTGCGGAATACCCTGGGTGGATGGTGAATCGGCAGTCGCAGGGCCGGTATCCGGCGTGATTTAAACAACCGGGAGAAAAAGCGGAATAGAGGAAAATAGAGACAAAGTGGCCATGAAAGCGACTGATATTGTACCGATTTTTTTATTATATTTGGGACAGAATCAATACTAAACTACGATGGATAATCTACTGCTTGAATACATGAATGAGCGGTCAAAACCAGAATTAAAAAAAGCCATTGAGGCGCCTGGTCCGGTCATTACCATTTCCAGAGAATGTGGTTGTTCGGGAAGACTGTTTGCTGAAAAACTGATTGAGCGGATTAACCATAAAATCAACAATCCGGTTCATAATTGGAAATGGGTAAATAAAGAGATTCTTTGTCTTGCGTCCAAAGAGTTAAAAATCAATCCTCATCAGATCAAAAACATTCTAAATACAGTAGATAAAAGTTTCCTTGATCAAATGGTATCTTCGTTTACTGTGAAATATTATGCTCCGGATGCAAAGATCAAAAGAGCGATCAAAGAAGTGGTTCGTCATCTGGCCATTCAGGGTAAAGTTGTGATTATAGGAAGAGGCAGCGAGGCGTTAACTCAGGACATTCAACGTTCCTTGCACATAAAACTTTATGCTCCTTTGAGCTGGAAGATTGATGTGGTTAAAAGCCGTGGTAATATCACGGCGGAAGATGCCAAAAGCTTAGTAATCAAAACGGACAAAAAACGTTTAGAATTTGTGGATGCCTACTTAACCAAAGCGACAAATAAAGTGGTTTATGATATCGACTTTAATTGTGCTGAATTCAGTCCGGACGAAATCGTTGATCTGATAATGAAAGCGGCAGAATTTAAATCGCTAATTTAATTTTTTGCACATTTGCAGCATGAAGGACGACGATCGAGGAAAAACGAGCTACCTAAAGGAATATTCGAAGTATTCAAGTTTGGTTTTCCAAATGATAGTGATAGTGGCTGCTGGTGTGTTGGGAGGAATACAACTGGATCGTCATTTTAATGCGAATGGATCTGCTTTTACGATTAGCCTTACACTTTTTTCTACCTTCCTTGCACTCTATCAGATGTTCAAGACGTTACTGAAAAAATAAAATGACCAATGAAAATTGTTGTTGATTGATATAAAACTAAAACACTTTACTTTTTATGACTGCTATTTCCCGACACTTCTTACTAAAAATAATAATATTAAGTTTTCTGCTTTTAGCAATCTCAACAGCCTTATTTTCGACAGTTTTGAAAATGTGGCAATTTGCTGCTTATCCTTACCAGATTTTGCTGATTGCACTGGTAACCACAATTGGTCATCTTTGGATTGTGAAGGCTGCAGGAGAAAATACCCGGAAATTCACCACAGCATTCATGGCATCAGTAACCTTAAAACTAATGGTATACCTTACGTTCATGTTGGTCTATCTGCTGTATGATCATTCGCAGGTAATCCCTTTTGTTCTGACATTCATTGCCCTTTACATCATATATACCATCTTTGAGGTAATTGAGGTTTTAAATATTATTAAAATTAATCAGAAATCAGTTTGAGATCCCGTCATTTTGATTATTTTTGGCCACAATTTACAGCGATGAGGAAAGTTTTAAAATCGATAATTATAGTTTTATTTGCACTTGTAACATCTGCTAATTTAGTAAAAGCTAGTGATGAGGTTGCTGTATCTGATACTGTTTCCACAAAGAAATTCAATACCGGCGAGCTGATTTTTGGGCACATCGGAGATAGTTACGAATGGCATATCACTACTTTCGGACATACACATGTTTCAATCCCACTTCCAGTCATCTTATACAGCAGCCATTCAGGAATTCATCTCTTTATGTCCGGAAATTTTCACCATGGAACCGAAGAATATAATGGTTTTAAGATCGCTTCGGAAGGAAAATATCAAAGAAAGGTTGTTGAAGTATTGGCAGATGGTTCGGAGATTAGACCATGGGATTTTTCGATCACAAAAAACGTCACATCTTTATTTATTAGTATATTCATCTTATTAGCGATTTTCCTATCTGTCGCTAAGAGATACCGCGAAAATTATAATCAGGCACCAAAAGGTTTGCAGGGATGGATTGAGCCACTAGTTCTTTTTGTGCGTGACGATATTGCTAAACCATCCATCGGAAATGAAAAATATCAAAAATACCTCCCCTTTTTATTGACCATTTTCTTTTTCATTTTCCTCAATAACCTGATGGGACTTATACCTTTTTTTCCGGGTGGTGCAAACCTTACCGGAAATATTTCAATTACGCTCGTTTTAGCCCTTTTCACTTTTGTAATTACAAGCTTTAGCGGCTCACGTAATTATTGGATTCATATGGTGAATGACCCGGAGATTCCGTTATGGCTTAAGTTGCCGCTACCATTAATGCCCATCGTTGAAATTATGGGAATTTTTATTAAGCCATTTGTTCTAACCATTCGTTTGTTCGCGAATATAACAGCAGGTCACATTGTTGCATTGGGGTTTTATAGTCTGATATTTATTTTTGCAGAAAAAAGCTTTTATGCAGGCTATGGAATATCGGTAATTTCGATTGCCTTTACGGTGTTTATGGGCATTCTTGAATTATTGGTGGGATTTATTCAGGCCTATGTCTTCACATTATTGTCAGCACTTTATATTGGGCTGGCACTCGAAAAACATGAGAGTCATGCCTAAATGCATCGGATATTAAATTTTTACAGATCAATATAATAGTAGATAACAATACAAATTAATTATTTAAACTTTAATTCTATGATAACATTAGCTGTAATTCTGCAAGTAGCTGCAAATATGGCAATTGCAAAAATGGGTGCAGGAATAGGGGCCGGATTAGCTGCAATTGGTGCAGGTATTGGTATTGGCCGAATCGGAGGTTCAGCAGTAGAGGCAATTGCCCGCCAGCCGGAAGCTGTTGGTGATATCCGCTCAAACATGATTGTTGCTGCAGCATTGATTGAAGGTGTTGCCTTTTTTGCAATTGTTATCTGTTTCTTGATTATTTTCGTATAATCTACTTATTTACTGGATATTAAAATTCCAGGTAGTGGGATTATAAAATTGTTTACCAACAAAATTTATCATTATGGGATTAGTAATGCCGGATTTCGGGTTATTCTTTTGGATGTTGGTATCCTTCTCACTCTTATTGTGGATCCTCAAACGATTTGCATGGGGTCCGATTCTTAAAATGCTCTCTGATCGTGAAAACTTAATCATAGAAGCGTTGAAATCAGCCGAAAATGCAAAAGAAGAAATGAAACGTTTGCAATCCGGAAACGAAAAGATATTAAGAGAAGCGGTACTTGAACGCGAAAGAATAGTAAAAGAGGCGCGCGATCTGAAAGAATCGATCATTCGGGATGCCAAACATGAAGCTGGTATCGAGGCAAATAAAGTAATGGAAAATGCCAGAATCGGGATCGAACGCGAGCGGATTTCCGCAATCAGTGATATTAAGAACCTGATTGCCAATTTTTCCGTTGAGATTGCAGGGAAAATATTGGAGGAAAAACTTGCAGATGAAAGTCGGCAGAAGAAACTCGTCCAGGATTACATTGATCAAATCAACCTCAATTAACCTGACAAACTAAAAATTTGGCTGCCAGGCAGGATATTTTATTAAACTGAATTAAAATGGATGAGGGTAAAATCGCTGTAAGATACGCGAAGGCACTTTTAGGATTGGCAAAGGAGAAGCAGGTTGAAGAAGCTGTGAAAACTGATATGGAGATGATTCATCAGCTTTTTGAAACCATGCCCGGATTCAACCATGTGCTGACAAGCCCGGTAATTGGAGGAAAAGAAAAACGAATGCTTTTTGAAAATGTTTTTTCGAAAAAAACAAGCGCACTCACTTATTCTTTTCTTATGCTCCTCATCACCAATAATCGCGAAGGATATTTGAAGGATATTACCAGAAACTTTCATGACACTTATCGTAAAGAGGCAGGATACAAAGCTGCAATATTGACAAGTGCATTTGAAATAGATTCAGCCACGATAAAGCAGTTTAAAACAATGATCCGAAAGCTTTACAATACAGAAGTTGATCTGACTTTAAAGGTGGATAACACCCTCATCGGAGGATTTGTCTTGCAGGTTGAAGACCAGCAGATTGATGCAAGTGTGGCAGCAAAATTGAAAAAGCTGAATAGAGAGCTTTTAGCAAGTAGAAATTAAGAAACAGAATATTTTAAACGTTGATATTATGGCCGGAATAAAACCTGCTGAAGTTTCCGAAATACTTAAGAAACAGTTGGATGGTTTCAATAGTGAAGCCGAATTTGCCGAAATTGGAACTGTGTTACAAGTAGGCGACGGTATTGCACGCGTGTACGGTTTGTCAAATATTCAGTCAAATGAGATGGTTGAATTCGACTCCGGAGTAATGGGTATCGTATTAAACCTCGAAGAAGACAATGTAGGTTGCGTTTTGTTAGGTGCTTCAGAAAAGATAAAAGAAGGCGATCACGTTAAAAGAACCAATAAAATTGCTTCAATTAATGTTGGAGAAGGCTTACTTGGACGTGTAATCAATACCCTTGGAGAGCCCCTTGATGGTAAAGGGCCAATCTCAGGCGAATTGTTTGAACTCCCTTTAGAACGGAAAGCCCCCGGCGTAATCTATCGCCAACCAGTGAATGAACCTTTGCAGACTGGGATAAAAGCAATTGATGCTATGATTCCGATTGGCCGCGGACAGCGGGAACTGATCATTGGTGACCGGCAAACGGGCAAAACCGCCATCGCAATTGATGCTATCATCAATCAAAAAGAGTTCTACGAAAAAGGAACTCCTGTTTATTGCATATATGTTGCTATCGGTCAGAAAGGTTCTACAGTTGCTAATATCGCTAAGACGCTTGAGGAGAATGGTGCAATGCCTTATACGGTAATTGTAATGTCAACAGCTTCCGATCCTGCTGCTCTTCAATTTTACGCACCGTTTGCGGGTGCCGCCATTGGTGAGTTTTTCAGAGACACGGGTAGGTCGGCACTAATTGTCTATGACGATTTATCGAAACAAGCTGTCGCTTATCGTGAAGTTTCGTTGCTTCTTCGTCGCCCGCCTGGTCGCGAAGCATATCCCGGTGATGTATTTTATCTTCATTCGCGGTTGCTTGAACGTGCTGCAAAAATAAATGCTACCGAAGAGGTTGCACAACAAATGAATGATGTGCCGGAATCTATCAGGCATATGATAAAAGGGGGTGGTTCTTTAACTGCACTTCCGATTATTGAAACGATGGACGGAGACGTCTCTGCCTATATTCCTACCAATGTAATTTCGATTACAGACGGTCAGATTTTTCTTGAATCGAATTTATTCAACGCAGGAATCCGGCCAGCAATCAATGTAGGGATTTCTGTTTCACGCGTTGGAGGAAATGCCCAGATAAAAGCAATGAAAAAAGTTGCGGGTACCCTAAAAATCGCCCAGGCTGAATTTCGTGAATTGGAAGCATTCTCTAAATTCAGTTCCGATCTTGATCCTGCAACAAAAGCGGTTCTCGAAAAAGGGGTTCGTAATCTCGAAATTCTGAAACAACATCAGTTTTCGCCGATGAAAGTTGAGAAACAAATTGCGATTCTTTACTGCGGAACCAAAGGTTTGCTAATGAATGTTCCAAGACACTTGATTCTTGATTTTGAAATTGAGTTTCTTGAAGTGATGAATTCAAAACACCGTGATACACTTGATACTTTAGGACAAGGAATTATTGGAGATCCTGAGACACTTGTTCTTGAAAAAGTTGCAAGCGAGGTTGCTGCAAAATATAAATTTTAATCGCCTGATTTCAATAGAAATACCGGAAAGATAAATTCAGAGAATGGCTAATTTAAAAGACATAAGGACCAGAATAGCTTCGGTGAAATCGACACAGCAGGTAACCAGCGCCATGAAAATGGTTTCAGCGGCCAAGCTGCGAAAAGCACAGGATGCCATTCATATGATGCGCCCGTATGCCGAAAAACTGAATGAGATACTGACCAGTGTGAGCAGTAATCTCGATTCTTCGGTTGACAATAAATATGCCGTCCGAAAAGACAAAGAGAAGATACTTATCGTTGCGATAACCTCAAGCAGAGGTCTTTGCGGCGGCTTCAACTCAAATGTGGTAAAAAGAGCTGCTGAACTTTACTATGAAACATTTCAGGAATATTCTCAAAAAGGTAAAGTCGATGTAATCGCAATCGGGAAAAAAGGAGTTGATGGCCTTAAAACCAAAGGAATTAAAGTAAACAAAAGCTTTCTGAATATCTATGACGAGCTGAATTTTACGACTGTTTCTGAAATCACGCAATATTTCATGGAAGGTTACACGGGAGGCATTTACGATCATATTGAAGTGGTTTACAATCAATTCAAGAATGCAGCAGTTCAAAACCTTATTACCGAGCAGTTTTTGCCTGTCAGAACTGAGGAGATCAATAAAGTTCAATTTGTTAAAGGCGAGATGCGTAAAGATTATATTTTTGAACCTTCCATGCAGGAAATAGCAGATATAATTATTCCTCAATCACTGAGAATACAGTTTTACAAAGCAATTCTTGATTCGGTAGCCTCAGAACATGGTGCTCGGATGACTGCCATGCATAAAGCAACTGATAATGCCGGAGTATTAATCAGGGAATTGAAATTGCAATACAATCAGGCACGTCAAGCCGCAATTACCAACGAGATTTTGGAAATTGTAAGCGGGGCAAATGCGCAAAGCAGTTAATACATCCGTGTAATTACAATTTGTGAGTTATCAATTTAGAAATTTCAATAAAATAAGGAAATATGTCGCAATCCAAAGGCAAAATCATTCAGGTAATCGGACCTGTTGTTGATGTCAGCTTCGAGCAAGAGGGAAATGAGTTGCCCAGAATATTTGACGCACTCGAAATCACGCGTGAAAACGGTCAGGTCTTAATTCTTGAATGTCAGCAACACATCGGTGAGCAAACCATCCGAACAGTCGCAATGGACTCGACTGACGGACTTTCGCGTGGTATGGAGGTTATTGCCACAGGGAAAGCGATTTCGATGCCCATCGGCGAGGTGATTAAAGGAAGGCTGCTCAATGTAATCGGTGAAGCAATTGATGGCATTGGACCTATTTCGAAAGATAGAAGTTATCCAATACATAACGATCCGCCCCGATTCGAGGATCTCTCAACTGAAAAGGAAGTACTGTTTACCGGTATCAAAGTGATCGATTTGCTTGAGCCTTATTCTAAAGGAGGGAAAATCGGACTTTTCGGAGGTGCCGGTGTTGGCAAGACAGTAATCATCATGGAATTGATTAACAATATCGCGAAGAAATACGACGGACAATCGGTTTTTGCCGGTGTTGGTGAAAGGACACGCGAAGGTAATGACCTGCTTCGTGAAATGATAGAATCGGGTGTTATCCGTTATGGAGAAGCTTTCAAGGAAGATATGTTGAAAGGCGGTTGGGATCTTAGCCTTGTCGATCGTGAAGAACTCGCCAAATCGAAAGCTACACTGGTTTTTGGCCAGATGAACGAACCTCCTGGTGCTCGCGCAAGGGTAGCACTCTCAGGGCTTGCAGTAGCAGAATACTTCCGTGATGGCGATAAAAAAGGGAAAGGGAACGATATTCTTTTCTTTGTTGATAATATTTTCAGGTTTACGCAGGCCGGTTCCGAGGTTTCCGCATTACTTGGTCGTATGCCATCGGCGGTAGGTTACCAACCTACACTTGCCACCGAAATGGGCTTATTACAGGAAAGAATTACTTCAACCAAATATGGCTCAATTACATCTGTACAGGCAGTATATGTCCCGGCAGATGATTTAACGGACCCTGCTCCTGCGACTACTTTTGCCCATCTTGATGCCACTACAGTTTTAAATAGGAAGATCTCAGAAATGGGTATCTACCCGGCGGTCGATCCGCTTGATTCTACATCCAGGATTTTGACACCCGAAATTGTAGGGAAAGAGCATTATGATACAGCACAACGTGTAAAAGAGCTTTTGCAGCGCTACCGCGAATTACAGGATATTATCGCGATTCTTGGGATGGATGAATTATCGGAAACCGATAAATTGATTGTTTCCAGGGCACGTCGTGTTCAACGTTTCTTATCGCAACCTTTCTTTGTTGCAGAGCAATTCACTGGAATGAAAGGTGTCTGGGTCTCCATTGAAGATACCATTAAAGGTTTTAATGCGATCATTGAAGGAAAAGTTGACCAATATCCCGAAACTGCTTTTAGTATGGTAGGGACAATAGACGAGGCCATTGAAAAAGGGGAAAGATTGCTTGCAGAATCAAAGTAAATCACAAAAACCAATCAGGTAATTTAAAACGAAATGATATACCTTGAAATTATTTCGCCGGAAAAAATGCTTTATGCCGGGGAAATTACAATTGTTAAACTACCGGGAACACTGGGGTCGTTTGAAATTATGGATAATCACGCGCCTATTATTTCGACGTTGTCCAAAGGCAAAATAAAGGTTAAAGATACAAAAGGCGTAATCACCTTTTTCGAGATTAGTGGCGGATTAGTCGAGGCGTCGGATAACCGGATCAATGTACTTGTTGAAAAATAAAAATTTACTTTTTGGTTTGTTGATCAGAAATATAGAATTTATTTGAAAAACCTCCAACTTTTGACAGTGGAGGTTTTTTTACCCGTAAACTTCAAATAATCGCATTCCCGACAAAATAAGAAGTCGACTAATGATAGCCAGGTATGCACATATACCACTTTTCCTTTCAATTTGTAAGAAATAAGGCCGTTTTCAAATCAAATCTGATCAAAAGGAAACGAAATATTTATCAAGTTTTTAGAAGCAATTCCTGAATTTAAAGATCCTTTTTTTAATTTTGACACTCGGGTAGATCAAATCTTATTTAAACCGGGACTTAATTTTCAAAAACGAACAATAATTAATCACAATACTTTATTTACCAACAACATAAACATATGACTACAAACTATTTTAAGAATTATCCGAATCCTGAAGGTTTTTTTGAAGCATACGGTGGAAGCTTTATCCCTCCCAATCTTCAGAAGGAAATGGAGAAGATTACAGACGCTTATTATTCGATCAGTAAATCGCACCATTTCATTTCTGAATTACGGAGCATCCGTAAACATTACCAGGGAAGGCCAACTCCTGTGTATTATTGTAACAGATTATCAACAAAATATGGCGGTCGGATCTACCTGAAACGCGAAGATTTAAACCACACGGGCGCCCACAAGCTAAACCATTGCATGGGAGAAGCTTTGCTGGCCAAATACCTTGGTAAGAAAAAACTGATTGCCGAAACAGGTGCCGGACAGCATGGTGTTGCACTTGCAACAGCAGCTGCCTATTTTGGTCTGGAGTGCGAAATCCATATGGGTGAGGTGGATATCATCAAAGAACATCCAAACGTTGTGAGGATGCAAATTTTAGGCGCTAAAGTGGTACCTGTATCATTTGGTCTGAAAACATTAAAAGAGGCGGTCGATTCAGCTTTCGGAGCTTATATGCAGGATCCTGAAAACAGCATTTATTGCATTGGATCGGTTGTGGGACCCCACCCTTTTCCAATGATGGTGCGCGATTTTCAGCGCGTGGTAGGTATTGAAGCCAAAGAACAATTCTTCGAAATGACAGGAGAGCTTCCTGATAATGTCGTTGCCTGTGTTGGCGGTGGCAGTAATGCAATGGGGATTTTTTCGGCTTTTCTCGGCGACGAAGAGTGTAAATTATATGGTATAGAACCAGCAGGTCGTTCTCTCAATTTGGGTGATCACGCGGCAACAATGTCTCTTGGTACCCCTGGAATGATCCATGGGTTCAAATGTTACCTGCTTCAGGACGAAAAAGGTGAACCGTCACCGGTATATTCGGTTGCAAGCGGATTGGACTATCCGGGTGTCGGACCAGAACATAGTATGTTAAAAGACTGGAAAAGGGTTTCTTACGAAACTGCTACCGATGACGAAACCATTGATGCTTTTTACGAATTAAGTCGTCTGGAAGGAATTATTCCGGCTTTGGAAAGTGCGCATGCAGTTGCTTATGCACTTAAACTTGCCAAAGAGAATCCAAGACAATCGATTCTTGTTAACCTGAGCGGACGCGGCGACAAAGATGTCGACTATGTGATGGATACTTATGGTTTACCCAAGTAAAGGATGAGATTGTAATTGGCTGTTGGCAACCAACAGCTTGCTGCCAATTAAACAGAAACCCCGGAACAGTTTGACTTGTTTCGGGGTTTCTATTTTATATTTAGGCTTAAATTACCGTGGATTGCGGACCAATCGTCTGCGGTCGCCAACACCTTCCGGTTTTGGACGTGCAAAATTTGACCTTTGCGAACGTTGCTGTTGTTTTGGCGCTTTAACGGGATGATGATCAATCAAGGGATAGGCATGATTTTCAATCACCGGAATCCTTTTCCTGATCAGTTTCTCAATGTCTTTCAGATAAGCTTTTTCCTCTGCATCACAGAACGAGTAAGCGGTCCCGTTGGCGCCTGCGCGTCCCGTGCGACCAATCCTGTGAACGTATGTTTCTGAAATATTAGGCATTTCGTAATTGATTACAAACTCCATATCATCCACATCGATTCCGCGAGCGGCAATATCAGTCGCTACCAAAACCCTTGTTGTTTGATCTTTAAAATTGGCCAATGCTCTTTGACGGGCATTCTGTGCCTTATTTCCATGGATCGCTTCAGCTTTGATATCGTGACGCAGCAAATCTTTGACCACCTTATCGGCGCCATGCTTTGTGCGTGTAAACACCAATGCTGATTTAATCTTTTTGTCGGCCAATACATCCATCAAAAGGGCGCTTTTGTTTCCTTTGTCTACGAAGTAAACAAACTGTTCGATAATATCGACAGTCGGCTGACCTGGTGTGATCGTTACTTGTGATGGATTTTTACAAATCGTATCGGCCAGTTTTACAATTTCAGGGGGCATTGTTGCCGAGAAAAAGAGCGATTGGCGTGAACGCGGAAGGGCAGCCAGTACCTTTTTAACGTCGTGAATAAAACCCATGTCCAACATACAATCAGCTTCGTCCAAAACAAAGATCTCGATATCTCTCAGAGAAATAAATCCCTGGTTCATCAAATCGAGCAATCTTCCCGGAGTTGCAACCAGGATATCAACGCCGCGTTGCAATGCTTGTGTTTGCGAAAACTGGCTGACGCCGCCGAATATTACCGTGTAGTTAAGTTTTGTATGCCTTCCGTAATTTTTAAAGCTTTCACCGATCTGAATGGCAAGTTCTCGTGTCGGAGTAAGGATCAGACTTCTGATCTTCTTCCGTTTATCGTAAGATTGACTGTTGCTTAAAAGTTGAAGAATTGGAATTGCAAATGCTGCTGTTTTTCCGGTTCCTGTTTGAGCGCACCCTAATAAATCTTTCCCGTCTAATACAATTGGAATTGCCTGTGCTTGAATGGGAGTTGGGGTGGAATAACCTTCTTCGATAAGTGATTGAAGAATTGGTTCAATAATTTCTAATGACTTAAATGGCATGAATGATTTTTAGACAGCAATCATTTTTGTATTCAAAAATGAATCTACTGTAATGAATTATATGGCAAAGATACGATTAATTAATGGGTTTCGTGGAATTCCGGTTTTGGGACCTGATTTCCCGGTCAGAATGAATGGCTAAAGTCAGAAGAATCAAAGTCGGTTCTGGACGATATTTCTAACAATTGCGTCTCAATATTATTTAGGA
>Ga0209484_10000107_pt1 | contig 18005 bp, 12 predicted proteins | sample NGEPer16B_FD_185493 | JGI IMG/M metagenome (GOLD analysis project Ga0209484, IMG submission 185493) | Arctic peat soil microbial communities from the Barrow Environmental Observatory site, Barrow, Alaska, USA - NGEE Permafrost159B-16B... | ecosystem: Environmental > Terrestrial > Soil >... | reverse complement strand
TCTATGGAGCAAGTGGTATTCATATCCCTCAGCTCCACAAGCCGACACATTTGAAGGAGGCGACGGCTATGAGATTGATTATTTGAACACGGCCGCATTAGACGATCATTTTGAACACCTGGGCAGACTGGTGCTGGATGAAGCGAAAAAGGCCGGAGGGCATCTGGCGTATTTATGGTCAGATAGCTGGGAATGTGGTAAACTTACCTGGACCCAGGATTTTTCAACTCAATTCAAGCGGTTTCGCGGCTATGATTTAAAGCCTTATATGCCTGTTTTGGCTGGATATACAGTTATCAGTGCTGAGGTGTCAGCACGATTTCGTGATGATTTTGATCGTACGATTCAAGATTGTATTGCAGAGAATTTTTATGGCCATTTCATGGAGTTGAGTCATCAAAACGGGGTAAAAGTGGGCAATGAGGCAGGAGGGCCGAATGACATTCCCCCGCAGGATGCCTTGAAGAACCTGGGATATTGTGATATACCCGCCGGCGAGTTTTGGGTCAACGGACATCGTAAAGCAAAAAACGGATACAATTCTGACTGGTCATTAAGGCTCAATTTGAAGCAAACAGCAACTGCAGCACATATTTATGGAAAACGGGAAGCGATGGCAGAGGCATTTACGATGATGGATGGGGACGCAACACATTGGTCATTAGGGCCAGCCGATTTGAAACCTTATGCCAATGATGCATTTTGCGAGGGGATCAATCGTTTTATGTTACATCAGGCGACATGCCAGCCACCTTCAGATGGTAAGCCGGGCTATGAATTCTGTGCAGGCCAGCATTTTACTCCAAATATTACGTGGTGGGAACAGTCCCCGGCATTTTTTACCTGGCTCTCCCGTTGCCAGTACATGCTGCAACAAGGAGCCTTCGTTGCTGACGTTTGTTTCTACTTGGGGGAAAGGCCTCCGACACTGGCGCCTCCCAAATACATTGTGCCCTCCCTTGGTTCTGGTTACGACTGCGATTACAGCAATTCCGATGTGTTACTCAACCGGATGTCTGTCAGGGATGGACGGATTGTGCTTCCTGACGGAATGAACTACCGTCTTTTGGTGCTGCAGAATTGCACTTCGCCTTCTCAGGAGATTTGTGACAAGGTGGGTGCGTATCAGAAGTTATCGGTTTCATCGGTCCCTTCGACGGCAATGTCAATTGAGGTGATTAAAAAATTACGGGAGCTGATTCTCGCAGGTGCAACGGTAGTGGGTCCGCCGCCGGAGAAGGCTGCAGGGCTGAAAAATTATCCTGAGAGTGATAAGGAACTGAGAAAAATAGCGAATGAAATATGGGGCGATCTTGATGGTAAAATCCGTACTGAACGAAAACTGGGTAAAGGCCGGGTGATCTGGGGAAAGACACCCCGGGAGATCCTTCTTGCTGACGGTGTAACTCCCGACTTTACATTCATGGGACAGGTGGCAAATCCTGAACAGTTCGACTATATTCACCGGAAACAGGGTGATGCCGAGATATATTTCGTTATCAACCGGACCAACCAGCCTGTGAAGAGGGACTTTACTTTCCGTGTTGCCGGAAAGCAGCCCGAGATATGGAATGTGGTAACCGGTGAAATCCGCAAAGCAAATAACTTTATACAGGCGAAAGGAATCACAACCATAAACCTGCAACTGGATCGTTTTGACTCCTATTTCATTGTGTTTCGAAAACCTGCTCCGGTTGATGCAGGCAGGTCGCAAAAGACGAATTTCCCCGAATTGAAGGAATTATCAGAGTTGGCAGGTTCATGGAAAATTTCATTCGATCCGAAATGGGGTGGTCCTGACACAGTCACATTTCCCAAACTGGTAAGCTGGACCGATCGGACCGAGGATGGAATTAAGTATTATTCGGGTAAAGCCACATATAAGAAAACGTTTGATTTGACGCTGGAAACAGCTGGAAATAAGAAAGCGATGCCTGGAAATGGAAGACTATTCCTTGATTTGGGAGAGCTGAAGGATGTTGCAGAAGTTCGTCTGAACGGGAAGAACCTGGGCATTCTTTGGTGCGCTCCATGGCGCGTTGAGATTACTGAAGCTGTAAAACCGACAGGCAATTTACTGGAGGTCGACGTCATTAATTTATGGGCGAATCGCGTTATTGGCGATTTAGGCTTGCCGGTGAAAAACCGCTATACGACAACACATGATGGTTTCCGTTTTGATTTTCTGACAGGTAAAACACCTCTACTCAGGTCTGGATTATTCGGTCCCGTGAAAATCTATTTAGCAACTGATTTACTGTTAAAATGACTTCAGCCGATGTAGTAATTTTTTCAATACTACTCTGCAAACAAAATAAATAGTATTACGAAAAGTGGGCGAATGAAGCAATTGCCGCTCTAAAGGAAGCATATACGAACCATATAGGAACGATATACGAACGATATAGGATCGCTCAACCTGTTTTGTAGCTAAAATGGACATAAATCAATTCAGAGCGAAGATTGAATCATACATAATACAGACAATAGCCCGATTGCTGCAACCTGGTACGATTAAAGGACGAATTAAATTAAAACCAACTTGTATGCAATAAAACGCGAACACTTGGTTAAAAGAATTATTTTTAATAAAAAATTAAGAACCCATTTTTATGAAGAAGAACAATTTGCTATGGAAGTTTATATTCATGCTAATTCTTTTCGCCAATTCATCAGCAGAAGGACAAATCAGTATATCGAACCGGTCTGCCGATAACCTCATTGTTTTTGGCAACGGCAAACTTAAAGTTACACTCGATTATGCTTCAAAATGTGTTGTCACCGGCATGGAAGTGAACGGCGAAGCGGTCCTTTCAGGCAAATCGGGAATCTATTCAGAGATTAGGACTTCAACGACGACCTATTCAACACGTAAGCTGGCAGCCTCTCCCAAAATAAAAACTCAAAAGAACAGCGTAACGCTCTCTGGCATTCGTTATGGCGAAGATAAGACGCCCATTGACGAAGTCTGGACTTTCCTGATCACAGAGACCGATATCAGGTTGGATATTGAAAGGACTGTTTCAAAACCTCTTGTGGCCGAAGAAGTTTCCTTTCCGATGATCAACTTTAGCAGTATTCATACCTGGGACGGTTCCTTTCTTGGTTACGGCGGTTTGGCGTGGTTCTATCTTTTCAACGAGAAACTATGCACCTATGGCGTTCACACTGGCAGTTCAGTATTCTGGAATAGTACGACCGGGAACGGGTTAAAAGTAGCCGCTTCGGCACCCGGAAAGCAGGTTGCATCAAAATTCACACGGTCAGGTGCTGACCAGTTAGTGTATGCTATTTCATTATCGGATAATGAGATGAGATACCGGTACGATGCCGGTACCAACAGAAGAAGATTTGTAAGGGGAAAAACTGATGTCTGGGATTCCTTTCAGATATCAGCAGGGAAATACGCTGAATCAGTTACCTTTTCGTGGGTAAACTATAACGAGGAATACAACCGTGGTCATTTGGCAGGAATAAATGGTAAACAGGTTACCAGCCTCGCAAATACAATCGCAAGGATTGGCGTTATTGATGCGAAGCATTTTGGTGGCAACAGCTGGCACACACCCTACGGGCCTATCTGTCTGCATGAACAGTACATCGGCCAGTTAGGTATTGCGATTGACGATACCAGTTACACTGAAGGATACAAGCTATGCCTGGATTATTACAGGGATAATGCAATTCAACCGGATGGCAGGGTGTTGTCAAGATGGGCCTATACCGACGAAGATGCGATGAAAGGAACAGCCACTCCAGAAGGGTTTTATGAAGCACAATGGGGATATTTGCTGGATTCGAATCCCGACTTCGTTACAAATGTTTCGGATCTTTACAACCAAAGTGGTGATTTAAACTGGGTAAGAAAATTCAAGCAACCTTGCGAAAAGGCTCTGGAATACCTGTTAAAAAGAGATACGAACGGAAACCACCTAGTGGAAATGATGACTAACAGCGAGTCTGAAAAAAGAGGTAGTGATTGGATTGATATCATTTGGGCATCTTACGAAAATGCGTTCGTAAATGCCAAACTCTATTACGCGCTCACTTTATGGTCCGATATTGAGAAACAGCTTGGAGATAAGGAAAAGGCAGGTTATTATTCAACCTATGCATCTGAACTGAAAATCAGTTTCAATAAACCAACTACATCAGGTGGGTTTTGGAACGAGAAAAACAACTGGTATGTCTATTGGCTTGATAAAGACAAATCGGTTCATGGCAATAACCTGGTGACTCCTGTAAATTTCATGGCGATCACCTACGGTATTTATGATGATGAACAACGGAAAAATGCCATTCTGGATAAGGTTGAAGAACAAATGCAAAAGGAAAAACTGTTCGCCTGGCCTTTGTGCATGTATACGTATGCCAAAGGTGAAGGAAACGACTGGCAATTCCCATTTCCCAACTACGAAAACGGAGATATCTTTTTGTCGTGGGGAGCAATAGGCGTTGATGCATATGCCTCCTATAAACCGGAACTGGCGTTGAAATACGTTGAAAATATCCTTTCGCGTTACGAAAAGGACGGGTTGGCATTCCAGCGCTATGGAAGAGTTAAGCAGGATGGATTGGGAGATGACATACTCTCAGGAAACAGCCTGGCTATTATCGGACTTTACAAATCAATCTACGGGATCAATCCGATGTATAACCGGATGTACCTTAACCCACACATCCCTGATAAACTTTCGGGTACAACTTTGAATTATAAATTCAGAGGCGATAAGCTGATAATCAGTCTGGATAAAGAACGATTTTCCATTGCGAATGCTCAGTTTAAGCTGATCTCAGCCAATGATTTCGGTTTCAATGCTGGTAAGAACGAATTGGAATATTTCAATTCAGTGGATGATGAATATTCCCTGAAAGCACAACTTACAAAGACTGGCAACCTATCTGTTGAAATTGTCAGATGGAATGAGACAGAATGCGACTGGAACCAGATTGCATCCCCCAATACAGGAAAAATAACCTATTCGGTATGCAAATTAAAGGTTGATAATATTTACGCGATTAAAGTTAATGGTCAAATCTTTAAGACCCTGAAAAGCGACAAGGAGGGTCGTTTGGAATTTGATGTAAATGCGAAATCCGATTCAACAGAGATCCATATTCAATTATTGAACAATTAGAAAATCCATGAAAAGAGCATTCGTACTGGTTTCGGTTCTGGCAATTGCATTCATTTTTGCATCATGCCAGACAGATAAAGCAAAAGTAACAGACAAGGCTTTGGAGAATGGTTTCATTACTCCGCCCGATTCGATTCAAACCAGTGTTTACTGGTACTGGATATCCGACAATATTTCAAAAGAGGGAGTTGTAAAAGACCTTCAGTCGATGAAAAAGGCGGGCATCAACCGGGCATTTATCGGCAATATTGGCCTTGATGATATTCCTTACGGGAAAGTCAAAATGTTGAGTGAAGAATGGTGGGATATCCTTCACGTTGCACTAAAAACAGCAACTGAGCTGAACATCGAAATCGGGATTTTCAATTCCCCGGGATGGAGCCAGTCGGGGGGACCCTGGGTAAAAGCAGACGCGGCCATGCGCTATCTTACCGCTTCGGAACTTCGGGTTCAAGGACCTCAGAAATTGTCGCAGAAACTGGAAAAGCCAATTGCTATTTTTCAGGATGTCAAGGTGATTGCTTATCCGGCTCCAAAAGATGACCAGCTTGTCCTGAATATTAAAAATGGGATAATAACTTCGTCTCCACATGTTGCCGGTTTGGATAAAATTGTGGATGGTGACAATAAAACCGGAATCAGCTTTCCTGCAAGTGGTGAATTTGTTGTTGACATACAAGCCAATGCCCCATTTACTGCACGCAGTCTTTCTGTTCGCTCTGCCGAGCAGCCAATGAATGTTACTGCTACAATTCAGGTTCTGGAAACCAATGGCGAATATCGCACCCTTTCCGAATTCCAGATCAATCGTTCAAATCAGGCGCTCAATGTTGGTTTTGATCCTTATGCACCGGTAGTGGTTTCATTTCCGGCTACCACGGCCACCAACTTCCGGTTGGTCATTAAAAATGCGAATCCCAAAAGCGGTTTGTCGGAAGTGGTACTGGCAGCATCACCCCGGGTTGAACGGTATGCCGAGAAAACCCTGGCCAAAATGCATCCGACACCGCTGCCTTACTGGAAAGATTATCAATGGGCACCGCAACCGGAAACCAATGATCAGTCAACGGTGATTGATGCCTCCAAAGTGATTGACATTTCGAAGAATTTGTCTGTTGACGGCACTCTTACCTGGGATGTTCCCGAAGGTGAATGGGTCATCCTCCGCACCGGAATGACACCAACAGGTACCCAAAACGCACCTGCTTCGCCCGAAGCTACCGGTTACGAAGTGGATAAGATGAGTAAGGAACATGTGGCGATGCATTTTGACGGACACATGGGTGAAATTCTGAGACGCATTCCTGAAGCCGATCGGAAATGCTTCAAAGTGGTGGTTCAGGATAGCTACGAAACCGGAGGACAGAATTTTACCGACGATTTTCTCTCTGATTTTAAGCGGCGATATGGCTATGATGCCGTTCCGTACCTTCCAGTTTACAAAGGACTTGTAGTGAACAGCGAACAGGCGTCTGACCGTTTTCTGTGGGACATGCGGCGGATGGTAGCCGATAAAGTAGCTTACGATTATGTAGGTGGACTGAGAGATATCAGCCACAAATACGGACTGCATACATGGCTTGAATGTTACGGGCACTGGGGGTTCCCGAGCGAGTTTCTGATGTATGGCGGTCAGTCGGACGAAATTGGCGGCGAGTTCTGGAGCGAAGGTGAATTGGGAAACATCGAAAACCGTGCAGCCACTTCCTGCGGACACATTTACGGAAAGACAAAAATATCTGCCGAATCAAATACCTGTGCTGGAAGTCCATTTTCGCGCTATCCCGGCGTAATCAAACAACGCGGCGACCGCTTTTTTGCGGAGGGGATCAACAACACGCTGCTGCATGTTTATATCACACAACCTTATGAGGATAAAAATCCCGGGATGAATGCCTGGTTTGGAAATGAGTTCAACCGCAAAAACACCTGGTTTTCGCAGATGGATGTTTATACCCAATACCTGAAGCGGACCAATTTTATGCTACAACAGGGATTGAATGTAGCCGATGTCGCTTATTTTATTGGTGAAGATGCCCCAAAAATGACGGGAATCGTAGACCCTGTTCTTCCGGTAGGTTATCAGTTCGACTATATGAATGCCGAGGTCATTGAGAAATATATGACCGTAAAAGACGGACTGATTACTTTGCCGCACGGCACCCAATACCGTATCATGGTCTTGCCTAAGTTGGAAACCATGCGTCCCGAGGTTCTGGCTAAAATTAAACAGCTTGTCAATGATGGCGCTGTTATTTTAGGACCTCCACCAAGTCGTTCTCCAAGTTTGCAAAACCAGCCCGAAGCCGACCAGCAGCTTCAGAAAATGGCTTCCGAATTGTGGGGAGATGTGGATGGTGTAAATATAAAATCCCGAAAATTCGGAAAAGGGATGATCATCAACGGCATGAACATGACCGAAGCCTTTGCTTTGATCAACTGTGTGCCCGACTGCAAATTACCTGAGGATCTCTCGATTCACTACGGTCACCGCACATTGGGCACCAGTGAAATCTATTTTGTGACAAACCAAACGGGCGAAACTAAACTGATCACCCCTGAATTCAGGGTCAAAGGAATGCAGCCGGAACTTTGGGAAGCCGCAACCGGATCTATCCGCAACCTCCCTGCATTTGATGAAAAAGTAAACACCACCGCCGTTCCTTTAAAATTGGAACCTTACGAAAGCGTATTTGTAGTCTTCCGTAAAACTTCCGGCAAAGCATCGGCTAACGGTGCTGAAGCCAATTATCCGTTCCCAACTGTTCTTGCCAACCTTAATGGCCCGTGGACGGTCAACTTCAACGTCTCGCAAAGAGGACCTAAAGAACCGGTTGTTTTCGAAACGCTTCAGGATTGGACGACATCCCCGGATGACCAGATCAAATACTATTCGGGAACTGCTTTCTACAGTTGCAAATTCAATCTAAAGAAATTGCCTGTTGCCGATCATATAGTCATCAACCTGGGTAGCTTTACTGCGATGGCTAAAGTCACGGTAAACGGCACCTATGCCGGTGGTTTATGGACAGTACCTTATCAGCTCGACATCACCAAAATGGTAAAATCTGGTGAAAACGAACTGAACATAGAAGTTGTTAACACCTGGGTAAATCGTTTGATAGGAGACAGTAAATTGCCTGTTGACCAACGACCTACCTGGTGCCCGGTCAATCCTTATAAGCCTGAAAGTCCGTTGCAGCCTTCCGGATTATTTGGGCCAGTAAAGGTTTTAAGCATTAAGTATTAATGGTTATTCGAAAGAAACGATACTCTCTCTTAGTCCATTTTAAGATAAACAATGCCGTTTAACTAATTGATAGTTAAATGGTATTGCAGTTTCCTGAGGCCGGTCTTAAATTTATCGGTTTATTGCCGAAAAGAATATACAGCTAGGCGCTATTGAAATCAATAGCAATGATGGACGTTTCGAAACAATACTACCTTAATTAATCTGAGTAGCATTGGCTAAATGAAGTCGGGATACTATCATTTTCAATAAGTGCAATCAGGTTTGGCTTTGGTCGTGCTTCTATTCGGACGATTCTTAACCGTCCATTCATGGGTCAAGCAATTGGAAATAATTCACACGTTGTCTGTCTGCTAAAAATACTACTTTTAAGCTTGAAAATTTGTGGATGGATCCGATAGCTAAGGACACTAAACTTTTGGAAGACATTAAAAGTGCAGGAAATACGCACTGACTCCTATTTATTATCTCTGTGCTGATTTCTTGTTCTGATATCGGGGAAATTGTCTACCGGATTATTTTTAGAATTGAAGTTTAATACGAAATACAATACAATCAATTATGAATAAATCTATATTCTTTATGCGATCTGTTTACATCGCAATATGTTGCGGATCTTTTTTGCTCTTCAACGGATGTAATACTATAAAAAGCAATCCTAATGAATATTCTGCCGATTTGATTGTGTATGGTGGTACATCTGCTGCAGTTGTTGCCGCAGTTGAGGCCGTTCAATCGGGGAAAACTGTACTTGTTGTATCTCCGGATAAACACCTTGGAGGTCTTTCATCAGGTGGCCTGGGCTACACAGACACCGGTAATAAATCGATAATAGGTGGCTTATCACGTGAATTTTACCACCGCGTCTGGCAACATTACAACGATTCTGCTGCCTGGACCTGGCAGAAACAATCTGAATATGGAAATAAAGGGCAGGGGACAGTTGCGATGGATGGTGAAAACCGTACGATGTGGATCTTTGAACCCCACGTTGCGGAAAAGGTATTTGAAGATTTTATTTCTGAAAATAAAATTACGGTATTGCGTGATGAATGGCTCGACAGGAAAAGTGGTGTAACAAAGAAAGATGGTAAGATCATTTCAATTAAAACCTTGTCGGGTAAGATTTTTTCCGGCAAAGTGTTTATTGATGCAACTTACGAAGGCGACCTGATGGCAGCTGCCGGTGTAACCTATCATGTTGGTCGGGAAGCATGCACTCAATACGACGAGACATGGAATGGTGTTCAGGCTGATGCAAAACATCACGGTCATTATTTCAAAACGAATGTGGATCCTTATAAAATTCCAGGCAAACCAGAAAGTGGGTTGTTGTATGGTATTTCCTCAGAACCAATTGCACCGAATTGTACCGGTGACAACAAAATTCAAGCCTATTGTTTTCGGTTGTGTATGAGCAATCATCCTGATAACCGGGTACCTTTCCCTAAACCTGAAAATTACGATCCGGCAAAATATGAATTGCTGGCGCGTGTTTTTGATGCAGGATGGAGAGAGTGGTTTGATAAATTTGATATTATTCCTAATCACAAAACCGACACAAATAACCACGGCCCATTCAGCAGCGACTTCATTGGAATGAACTATGATTACCCCGAAGCTTCGTACGAGCGGCGTAAGGAGATCATCAAAGAGCATCAGGATTACCAGAAAGGGTTGCTTTATTTTGTTGCAAACGACTCCGCTGTTCCGCAGGAAATAAGGATCGCGATGAATGATTGGGGATTGGCAAAGGATGAATTTACCGACAATAGCAATTGGTCCCGTCAACTTTATATTCGTGAAGCAAGACGACTGGTTGGAGAATATATCACCAGTGAAAATGACGTGCTTGCCAAGCGCGAGGTGCCAAATCCTATTGGAATGGGATCGTATGCGATGGATTCACACAATATCCAGCGTTATGTCACTTCCGAAGGTTTTGTTCAGAATGAAGGTGATGTAGGAGTAAATCCACTTAAGCCTTATGCCATTTCATATGGTTCAATAATTCCAAATAAAGAAGAATGCACCAACCTGATTGTTCCGGTTTGCATCTCCTCAAGCCACATTGCTTATGGATCGGTTCGCATGGAACCGGTATTTATGATTTTAGGGCAGTCGGCCGCGATCGCAGCCTGTATTGCAATTGACAAAAGCCGATCTGTGCAGGAGGTGACTTATGAAAATCTAAAAGAAAAATTACTCGAAAGGAATCAGGTGCTTTCTTTGCCGTAAATGATTGATTTTTTTTCTTAAAATGCTTAATAATTGAAAAGGATAATAAATTGGGAAAGTAATATAGCAGGTATTTTTTTGCGAAAGATACCTCTACTTTACCTTGAATTTGTCCCTGTATTCCATTGGTTTCATGCCAACCAATTTATGAAAGGTTTTGCGGAATGATTTGGGATCTGCATAGCCTGTATCGAATATTATTTCGGAGATACTAAGGTTGGTTTGCTCCAATTGCCGCTTTGCAGTTTCGATCCGGATATTTTGTAAATACTCAATAGGAGGTATTCCGGTCTCCTTTTTAAACCGCCTGACAATATTTCTGCGGCTTGCGGGCAAGTCTTTCATTACATCGTCTATTGTATTTATATCGACATAATTGGTTTCAATATCACGTTGAACGCGCATAACCAAATCATCATTATGGGTGTAATTTGGCCTGAATGTGCTAAAATAACTCTGCATATAACGATCCAGATCAATTGCGAAAATTTTGGCAATTCTTATGGCAATATCATTACCACAGTACTTTTGAACAAGAAGTACCAACAACTGAAAAGTAGAAGTGGAACCTCCACTTGTATAGCACCTCCCGTCTGCTGTAACTGTTTGATCGGATCTAACCAAAACCAATGGAAATGAAGAAGCAAATGCATTACTTGCATCTACATGCGTTGTAGCTGATTTCCCATTGAGCAAACCGGTAGCGCCAAATAAAAAAGCACCCGTACAGAAACTTGCAATTTCAGCCCCTGCCCTAAACTGCTCTTGTATCCAGGGGATATATTTATGATTTTTAGAGATTGTATCATTTAAGTTAGAAGTCGTAAACGACGGTATAAGCACGATGTCAGCAACATAGTCGGATGTAATGGATCTAACAGGATATCCATGAAATGAATTACAATCCTTTTTAATTTGTGCCGGTGATTGAATGATATTTATTTCAATGGGTAATTCGCGATGCTCCTCCGCATAGATCCTGTTGACTGTATCAAAAACATCCAGGATTGCGGCTATGCTTAATAGCTTATAATCAAGCGGTATGATTACTCCTATATTTTTCATTATCAAATTTTTCAGTGAAAAAACTTGTTTGGCTTAAATGCCCCTTATTTTGACTCTTTTGTCATCTTATTTATAACCATTCTGAATTAAATTTGTTTAATTCAAAAATGTTTAAAACAAGAACCATGGAAACACAAATTATAACAGAACCGGTAACAAAAAAACGAGGAATAGATTTCCAGAAAATTACTCCTTTTTTGTGGTTTGATAGCGAAGCAGAAGAGGCCGTGAATTTTTACACAACCCTTTTTAATAACTCAAAGATTAAAATTGTTTCCCGCTATGGAGAAGATGGGGCCAAAGCCTCCGGAAGAGAAAAAGGAACAGTAATGACTGTGTCTTTTCAGATCGAAGGACAGGAATTTGTCGCAATCAACGGTGGTCCTGTTTTTACTATTAATCCAACCATATCCTTTTTCGTAAATTGTGATACACCTGTAGAAATTGACAGGTTGTGGGCTAAGCTATCTGATGGAGGGGAAATCTTCATGGAGCTCAATAAATATCCTTTCAGTGAAAAATACGGATGGGTGAAGGATAAATATGGTGTATCGTGGCAATTGATACTTCCGGGAAGGGTACAAAAAATTGCTCCTTGTCTGATGTTTACAGGTGAGCAGCATAAAAAAGCAGAAGAAGCGATCCGTTTTTATACCTCGGTATTTGAAAATTCAGAGATCATCCAGTTGGAGCGCTATAACGCGGGCGAAGGACCCGAAGGGGCTGTTGTACACGCTAAATTTACGATCAATGGACAAGAGTTCGTCGCAATGGACAGTCATACACCACTATCCTATAATTTTAACCCGGCTTTGTCTCTGGTTGTGAATTGTGAAACGCAGGAGGAAGTTGATTATTACTGGGATAAACTTACAGAGGGTGGTTACAAAGAGGCACAACAATGCGGATGGCTTCAGGATAAATATGGCCTGTCGTGGCAGGTTGTCCCGGCAGCTCTTGGTGAATTGCTGAGTGATCCTGATCCAGTGAAATCGGGAAGAGTTATGCAAGCCATGCTTCAAATGAAAAAGATCGATATCAATACCATACAACACGCTTACGATCTTCAGTAGTGAGTTGTTGAAAAAAGTCTTAATGGAAATCAATAAAAAACGGACCATGGAAACTATTAATTTGGATAAGGATATTAATGTGCTGTGTGTAACTGCAAAATCGTTTCCTGATGGGATTATGGAGGCATTCGATCAACTGCATTCAATCGTGCCCATCGCCCAAAAAGGACGTCAATTTGGTATATCACGCCCCAATAGGAATGGGGAGATTATTTATAAGGCCGCGCTTGAATAGGTACATGAAGGCGAAGCTGAACTATTGGGATGTGAACCTTTTGTTATAAAAAAAGGGACGTATTTATTTGTTGACCGAACAGACTTTATGAAGGATCTTCCGGGTATTGGCAATGCTTTTCAAATGCTAATTTCTCAACCGGATATCGACCCAAACGGTTACTGTCTGGAATGGTATCTGAACGATAAGGATGTACGCTGTATGGTGAGACTTGACGATAACAAAAACTAAAGGAGCACTCTAATGGTAGAGGTTTTTAAAACAAATGTTGAGCAACCAGAGCAATCTCAAATGCTCATTCACCGGATTAAGTATCATTCACCGGATTAAGTATCATTTTCCTGATGGAGATATCAATTTTGATTTGGAAGATTGTGATAAAATATTGAGAGTAGAAGCGGAAAGTATTTCTGTTCAAAGCATTCTTAAATTACTGAAGCAGCATGGCTTTCACGCCGAGGTATTAATCTGATGTGAAATCACCTGGACTTCAGAATTTAATAAGGTATTTAATAAACCAATGAAGGATTTTATGATATGAGAAAATTAGTTTTATTTATGCATACCTCTCTGGATGGTTTTACCACCGACTCAAATGGGAAAATGGATTGGATTAATATAGATGAAGAGATGTTCGACTGTGCCGGACAAAGAACCAGGGAAGCAGATACTGCACTATATGGCAGGGGAACTTACCAAATAATGGAAAGTTACTGGCCGACTGCCGCTGACAATCCAAATGCAACAAAACATGATCTGGAGCATTCAGCATGGTATAATCACGTTCAAAAAATTGTCGTGTCAAAGACAAAGAAAGATACTGATCTTAAGAATGCTAAAGTTATCAGCGAAAATATTGCAGCTGAAATCCGAAAATTAAAAGAAGGGCCCGGCAAAGACATCATCCTATTTGGGAGCCCGACGCTTGCTCATACATTAACGGAAGAAAATTTAATCGACGACTACTGGCTGTTCATAAATCCAATCCTGCTGGGGAAAGGCCTTCCCCTGTTTAATAGCCTTAAGCACACAGTCAACCTAAAACTCCTGACAAATAAAACTTTTGCTTCAGGGGTAGTTTGTCTTCATTATGAAGTAGTAATTAGTAATCTTTAAATTTAAAAATCATGACAACGAAAGTACAAGCGATTCCAAAGGGGTACCACACGCTTACTCCTTATCTGAACATTAAAGGTGCAGCGAAAGCAATCGAGTTTTACAAAAAAGCTTTTGGTGCAAAGGTAGTTGGGGAAATTTATATGTCGGATGGATCCACCATTGCACATGCAGAGATCGAAATCGGTGATTCAAAAATAATGATCGCCGAAGAGAATGAACAGTGGAGAAATTTGAGCCCATCCACAATTGGCGATTCAGCTGTCAGCCTTTGCCTGTATGTTGAGGATGTTGATGCCGTATATGCAAGGGCACTTAAGGAGGGCGCAAAACCAATTGGCGAAATGGTAGTAAAAGATCAATTCTATGGCGACCGAACAGGAAGCCTTACAGATCCTTTCGGGCATAAATGGTCAATTAATACGCACATAGAGGATGTTCCGTTCGACGAATTGCAAAAACGAATGAATGCAATGATGTCTGTACACAGTTAATCCTAAGAAGCAAATGATTGTGACCTGATAATTGGCAATATTTATCAAGTTTAATTCTGTAAGTTATTTTTATAAAAGGATAGGGCCGCCTGGTTCTTTCCTTTTTAGCTTTTAATATGACGACTCAATGTCTGTTATATTTTCAATTAATCGACACTGTTTATCTGAAAGTACTTCGAACTCGATTTCCTTTTCTTCTTTGTTGGAACGGCTAAGAATATAACACTTGATACTCAATTTTTAGTCAGAATTACTTATCTCCGGGTTGAAAAGCCACAGGCCGGTGTGTGATATTGAATAAAACCTTTGAGTTTTCGAAGTTTCACCGTCTTACAATTGCTCCAATAGACTCGATCGTCAATTATACTATTCAGAAATAATCAACTATCTGTGAGACGCAGACTATTTATCAGCTACTGTGACAGAGTGTCTAAAACTGAGAACGGGTAAGGCGAAATCAAAAACGATTGAAAGCATGGATCCTTTACTTGTCATCCATGGCTTCATGAAGAATTGAAAATGATTTCATCTTTGCTTCCCTGTCAAATAGGTTACTCGAAACCATCAATTCATCAACTCTTGTTTCAGCAATAAATTGTGACAGATTTTTTCGCAAGGTATCCCTGCTACCTGTAAAAGAGCAGGCCATCATACTCTTTACTACAGAATTTACAGCAGGAATCCGATAACTATCTGGCAATAATCCTGGCGGCTGAATAGGTTTGCGGGTATTGGTAACCAATCCTATGAATAATTTGATAAGGCTTGAAATCAAAAAATCGGCTTCGTCATCGGTTTCAGCGGCAATCACATTGATACATGCCATTACATAAGGCTGTTTCAACTGTTTGGACGATCTGAAATTATTACGGTAAATATCAATCGCCATCCGGAATTGTGCCGGTGCAAAATGAGCTGCAAACGCATACGGCAATCCCATTTGTGCGGCAAGGTAGGCACTATCAGTACTGGAACCCAGTATCCATAACGGTATATTTAATCCTTCGCCCGGGAAAGCACGTACGCTTGAAGAACTGTTCTCCTTACTGAAATAGGTCTGCAATTGCTTAATATCGTTCGGGAAATCATTCGTTGTGGTCATATTATTGCGCCTCAGCGCCATCGCTGTAAGCTGATCTGTTCCTGGCGCCCGGCCTAAACCAAGATCAATTCTTCCGGGATAGATCGTTTCTAATGTTCCAAATTGTTCTGCAATTACCAACGGACTATGATTTGGCAGCATAATTCCACCTGATCCAACCCGGATTGTATTTGTTTTTGAGGCAACCTGTCCAATTAATACAGCGGTAGCAGAGCTTGCTATATATTCGATATTGTGATGTTCTGCCATCCAGATACGTTTGAATCCCAAAGATTCAGTATGTTGTGCCACTTCAACCGTCCGTTCGATGGCACTGCGCAGATTTCCTCCTTCAACAACTGTCGCCAATTCAAGGACTGATAAGGGTATTTTATTCATTGGTATTGTTTTCTATATTGATAAATTTTGAGTCAAAGAAACAATTCATACCATGCCTGTATGCTTCGGCTTGTAGAACAGATTATTCATCAAAAAGTTTTAGAATTGGCTCATAGGATCAAGGCAGACTCTAATAAAATGGCAGGTTTACAGCTGTTAGGATTTTCTACAGGAGATCGGTGGGACCTGCAGCATTTCAGCCTATTTTGAGGTGACTGTGGAATATGGAATGTAGTATAATGAAAGTAAAATTAAGGGTGCCGCTATATTAAAACACCTTGTTTAATACTTAGCTTTTTGCCTTCATCACCGACCTTGTTGAAATACCCACAACTTTGCTTGTCTCCCTGATCGTTAATCCTTTTTTTAGAGACTTAATGACATTAATGCTCATCTCCTTTTGTAAAAAATTTACTTCTGATTCATTTGATCCTTTCGGTCTACCAAGTATTCCACCGTTTTGAACATAGACCTGGCGACCAACCATTGTTCGTTCTTTGATGTTCTCAAGCTCCATTTCGTAGAGTGAAGACATCACTGAACTGATCATTTTTCAAATTGGGTTCTTTTTCTGATTTGGGCGCGATTGGAGACCAATATTCCGGACATGGACATTGATTTTATGATCTTCCAGCAACTCTAACATCCGGATTACATCACCGGTATTTCGGCCGAGTCTCGAAAATTCCACAACTACTAATTTTGAGATCTTTCCGATTTCAATTTATTTTAAGTCAAGAATTACTTTATAGTCATGTACTTATAAATTGTAAGCAGATTTAATTTTTCTGAGGGTCGAAGTAATGTAATTAAACCAGAATCCGAAAATTGGATTCAAATTCTCCGATGCGATATACCAATAATTTGCATCTTTAATTAAACCTGGTATTTATATTAAAATTGCGATCATTTAGCTACATTTGACTCTCTGTTTTAACCAAACTAAAGTAAAATGACCGAAAAGGAACGAATGGATGGTTTTCTTTTTGAGGAGTTGAAAAATGGAAACTCTCGTGCTTTTGATAAGATTTTTAACGATCATTATCAGAACCTTTGTCGTTTCGCCTATTCATTCGTCCATGATGAAGATAATGCCCATAGTCTTGTACAGCATGTTTTTATAAAGCTTTGGGAAAATCGTGCATCATTATACAATATTGACCATTTTGCATCTTACCTGACCATAATGGTTCGTAATCATTGCCTTAATTATTCCAAACGGGAAAAACGAAACACAAAATTAGAAGATATCCCTGCAGGGGCACAAGCAGAGAATACGACGGAAAACCAAGTCGAAGTCCATGATTTTGAAGAACATCTGATTATTGCACTCGCCTCGCTACCCGAAAGATGCAAAATGGCCTTCGAATACAGCAGATTTGAGAACTTCACAAATAAAGAAATTGCCCAAAAGATGGAAATCTCTACCAAAGGTGTTGAAGCACTTATCGGCAGAGCACTTAAATCATTGCGCATTTCGTTGGTTGACTATTTACCATCTTCGAAGAAAAGTAAATTTTCGAATCCTATCTTACTTGCGATCTTCCGCATGTCCATTAATCACGGCGCAGAATGAAAGTGGACAAGTTTAGTTTTATAAAATCATCACAAAGTTTCAAAAGGAATTAATTACACAATAAGCTAATAATCGAATTAATTTATTGTCGTTTATCCAAAGACAGGCGCTGTTTCAGGCGTTGGCAGACAAAAATATTTTGTAGTAAAACAATACTTTAAATCCCCAAACCTTCAAATCAAATTATTTTCGAATTAGTTTCATTCGAATATATATAAGTAATAAGAATAATATAATGTCGTATTTATTTGGTGATATTAAATAATAGTTGTACATTTATCTCATTATGAGATATGTAACACTAAAAACAGAGGAGATAAAAGCACTTGAAGTGCTTTAC
>Ga0209484_10000103_pt1 | contig 18250 bp, 16 predicted proteins | sample NGEPer16B_FD_185493 | JGI IMG/M metagenome (GOLD analysis project Ga0209484, IMG submission 185493) | Arctic peat soil microbial communities from the Barrow Environmental Observatory site, Barrow, Alaska, USA - NGEE Permafrost159B-16B... | ecosystem: Environmental > Terrestrial > Soil >... | reverse complement strand
GGGAAGGAAACTGTTCAAAACCTGATGGTAACGCGGTTTGCCAACGGAATTTTTGAACCAGTCTGGAACAGGAATTTCATCGAACAGGTTGAAATTTCATCCGCGGAAAGTCTTGGTGTCGAAGGGCGCGGAGGATATTACGACCATTCGGGAGCCATGCGAGACATGGTACAGAACCACTTGCTTCAAATTGTGGGAATGGTTGCCATGGAACCGCCCGTTGTGATAGAAGCAGATGCAATAAGGCATGAGGTGATGAAAGTTTTTCAGTCCCTACGTCCAATAAAGCCAGAGGATATTCATACGCAGGTAATTAGAGGGCAATATACCGCATCAACCATAAAAGGTCAGCCGATAGCAGGTTATCGCGAAGAGCCCGGTGTGAATCCCGATTCTCACACCGAAACCTTTGTTGCGATGAAGTTTTACATCGATAATTGGCGATGGGCAGGTGTCCCATTTTATATTCGGTCAGGGAAAAAACTCCCGACAAGGGTAACAGAGATCGTCATCGAATTTAAACCTACCCCACATCATCTTTTTGATCAGAAAGGATTTGAACAATACAAGCCCAATCAACTAATTATCAGAATACAACCCGACGAAGGCATTTTACTGAAATTCAACATGAAAGAGCCAGGAGCCGGATTCATGGTAAACCAGGTGAATATGGATTTTCATTATTCAAGTCTTACAGATATGCATTTACCCGCGGCTTACGAGCGCCTCATACTTGACTCTTTACATGGCGATGCGACACTCTTCTCACGTGGCGACACCGTCGAAGCAGCCTGGAATTTCATTCAACCAATTCTTGATGCCTGGGAAAATGATCCTTCGATACCTATATATGGCTATCCTGCAGGCACATGGGGACCTTACGAATCGGATGGGCTCATCGAAGGTGATAAAACCTGGCGGTATCCATGTAAGAATCTGTCAGATGACGGATTGTATTGTGAGTTATAAATCCTTTATTTTCAATTGATGAACCCATTTATTCATACCAGCAAAACGCCCGAAGATCTGGCGGACGCATTTGCCTTACAATTAATTAGCTGGGTAATTGTAACTCCAGGAGATACTTTTCACCTGGCATTATCGGGTGGAAAAACACCATCGTTGCTTTTTTCACTCCTGGCTGAAAAGTATTCACATGAAATGCCCTGGCATAAAATCCAATTTTGGTGGGGCGACGAAAGGATGGTGGCACCTTACGACCCGGAAAGTAATTTTGGCGTTGTGAATAAACTCCTTTTCTGGAAGATTGGGATATCTAAGAGTCAAATACATCGGATAAAAGGTGAAGATCACCCAACTGAGGAGGCGAAAAGATATGGATTGGAAATGCGATCGCAAATTCCGATACTAAATAATTGGCCCGTTTTCGATCTGATTATGCTTGGTTTAGGTGATGACGGACATACCGCCTCTATTTTTCCGGATCAGATGCAATTGCTGGAAAATAAGGAGCTAACTGCGATTGCATATCAGCCGAATACAGGTCAGCAACGAATTACCTTAACCGGCAGAGTACTAAACAATGCAAAAAGAGTTGCCTTTCTGATTTCTGGAGCATCAAAATCAAAGATTTTCAATGAAATAATTCACAAATCTAAAAATTCATTGGTCTATCCTGCTTCATATATCCACCCTGAAGGTGAATTGCATTGGTTTGGAGATGAAGCAAGTTTGAAGGGAAATATAGAGAAGGGTTGAAATAATTCAATTGATTTAATTCAACTCTTCTCTATATAATTGACTAACAAGTATATTACTACTTCACCAAAAAGTCGAACATTTTCCTTTCGCCGATAAAGCCTTCGAGCTGGTCATCGATTTTGACCGGTCCAACACCAGCCGGAGTACCTGTATAAATCAGATCTCCAATCTTTAAAGTTACAAACTGCGAAATATATTCGATGATGGTATCGACAGCAAAGATCATATCACGTGAATTTCCCTGCTGAACCAATTCTCCGTTCTTGCGAAGTGAGAAATCAATCTGACCCAGATCGCCCAACTCTTCCTTTTGGATAAATCCACCCAGAACAGCTGCAGCGTCAAATGCTTTGGACTTTTCCCATGGCAATCCTTTTTCGATGAGCTGACGTTGCAAATCGCGGGCAGTGAAATCAACGCCCAGACCAATTTCGTCGTAGTAACGGTGCGCATAACGGGCTTCGATGCTTTTTCCCAAACGGTTAATCTTGACAACCAATTCAACTTCGTAATGAACTTCATTCGAAAATCCCGGAATATAGAAATGCCTGTTATCCAGTAATAATGATGAATCTGGTTTCATAAAAAAAACCGGTTCCGTAGGAATATCATGCTCGAGTTCTCGGGCATGTTTTAAATAATTACGACCTATGCAAATGATTTTCATCCGTAAATAATTTGTTTTTTATGGCCGGATGGAACTCGCATGTGAAATTTCCATCCTTATTTAAGTTTAACGAACATACTCGTTTCATAACTATCTATTTGAATATTAAATGATTCTATACTTTCCTGTTTAATTCCTTCAGTTTTATGGCAGTCAATACCTTTTTGGTATAAAGCGGAAATTCGCCCTGCATCATCCATGCAAAATATCCGGGTTCTTCCCGAAGAACCTTTTCTACAGGCTTTCCCTTGTGTTTTCCAAAATTGAAGACTTCGACCCCATTTTCATCATAAACGATCCGTCCCGCAAAATCGACACTCTTATCAAATGCTGAAAATGAGGATAAAGCATCAACACTGTTTACCACAGGACATGATTTCTTACCGTTATCATCAAATTCAACCCCTTCATATCGGTCAAGTTGCGCTTTTAAAACTTCATAAGTGGCTTTTGTATCTGCCATTGCACTATGCGCATTCTCAAATTCTTCTAAAAGATAGAATTTATAAGCCGCTGCCAGTGTCCTTTTCTCCATGCGATGGAAGATGATCTGGACATCGACGAATTTATGTTTCTTCAGATCAAGGTCAATATCAACTCTTAAAAATTCCTCTGTGAGCAACGGAATATCAAACCGTGTTGAATTGAACCCTGCCAGGTCGCATCCTTCAATGAATTTGGCATATATTTTTGCAACCTCTTTGAAAAGGGGGGCATCTTTTACATCTTCATCGTAAATACCATGAATAGCAGACGATTGTGCAGGAATTGGAATTCCAGGATTGATCCGCTGCAACTTCTCCTCTTCCCTTCCATCGGGGAAAATTTTTAAAAGTGCGATCTCCACAATACGATCTGTGACGACATTGATCCCAGTGGTTTCAAGATCAAGAAATACGAGTGGATTTTTAAGATTAAGTTTCACAATAAAATATTAAATTAAAAACAAAAAACCCGGCAGTCTGAAAACCACCAGGCCTTTAATAAATACACATTCAAGCGTTAAGCATTGATCATCATTGGCATTAAAAGCATTAGAACATCTTCATATTCAAGCTCTTTTTCAGCCGGCAGCAATAGTCCTGCCCTTGAAGGATCGGATAATTTCATCTTCACATCTTCGGATGAGAGGTTTGAAAGAATCTCGACAAGGAAGGTTGACTTGAAACCAATCTCCATTGGCTGACCATCGTATTCACATTTAATTGTCTCAACAGCCGAGATCGCGAAATCGATATCCTGAGCAGAAACAATCAATTCTGTCGGGGTCAGTTTCAACCGAACGAGGTTGCTTGCCTGATTGGCAAAAACCGAAACCCGTTTAAGCGTTGTGTAAAATTCAACACGATCGACAATCATTTCATTCGGGTTATTCAATGGAATAACAGAATTATATGCAGGGTATTTTCCTTCAACCAGCCGGCAAACCATTTTAAAACCGTTCAGTGTGAAAAAAGCATTCTTTTCATCGAATTCAAGTTTCACATCCGAGTCTTCGCGTGGAAGAAGATTTTTTAGCAAAGAAGCCGGTTTTTTAGGAAGGATGAAAGAGGCTACATCATTGTATTTTGCATCACTTCGTTTGTACCTTACAAGTTTATGTGCATCGGATGCAACGAAAGTAATTTCTTCAGGAGAAAGCTCAATAAAGATACCATTCATCACCGGACGTAATTCGTCATCTGCGGTTGCAAACAGGGTTTTATTGATTCCGGTAAGTAACAGGTCGTGAGCAAGATTGATCTCGTGATGTTTTTCTCCAATTTTAGGTAAAACCGGAAAATCTTCGCCGTTATGCCCAACAATCGAAAACTTACCATTGGCCGAGAGAATCTCAACTGCCATTGTTTCGGTATCGATGTTAAAAGTAAGGGGTTGCTCAGGAAACTCTTTCAACGTATCGAGCATGATTTTTGCCTGAATGGCAATCAAACCCTCTTCCTCCGAATTTTCAAGCTCGATCTTTGTGATCAGGGTGGTTTCCAAGTCAGAAGCCGTAATCATCAAAGATTTTCCTTCGAGTTTTAATAGAAAATTATCAAGAATAGGTAAGGTATTCTTACTACTGATCACCCTGCTGATCGCATTCAGATGCTTCAGCAATTCGGTACTTGAAACGACAAATTTCATCGGCTTATGCTCTTAAATTAGTTTATTTTATATTTCTATTTCTCTCTCTTAATTGACAAAAGAGATCAAAAATCTCGATTGCAGGAATTCACGAATTTACAAATATTCAATGATTAAACAATTTCAGATGGTAATTATTTTAAAATTACCCTAATTATGAAATTAAATATTTGCTCTGCCTTTAGTATTCAATTAATTATCAGAATTCTGTCTCGCATACTTTCTGCGTCTTAAAAACCAAAACATGATTCCACCGAATAGGATCAAAGCCACCGGAAGAAAAACATTGAAAAGCTGCCAAAACAACTTTTGCTCCCGTAATTTTACTTTATCGAGTAAACGCATTTGCATGGTGCGAGAGCGCAACTCCATCAATCCGGAATCGTCGCAAAGATAGTGAACGGCATTGACTAAAAACTCCTTGTTTCCAAAAGTAATGTTCGAAACTTTATCATATCCGAGCGGCAACGGAGCATACTTTCCGTCTTTATAACTTAATTTATTGGCAATGAGCCCTCCATCCGATATAAAGATCATTTTTGTCTCCTTGCTTTCCGGAATTATTGGTGTCCCTTGTGCTATTCCAAACTCCTGTACCATCCGGTTTTTAAAAACTGAAGTAAACTTCCCTTCAGATAATATGCCAGCAGGGATAAATTGCTTGCTAAACAGACTACGTGCCGGCGGGGCATCAATCATTGCAAGATTCACAATCATAGGACTTTGATTCGATCTGGCATAAGGTGACGACGTCAGTATAATGGTGCTTTTCCGTGATTCACTCTCACCTACCAGATCGATTGAACTCACAAATTCTGACAGCACGCGATTGACGTTTTTCCCTATCGGATGATTTTGAGATGGCGTCAACAGCGGTGAAAAATACCATGGAGCATTCGAATATTTTGGTGGTTGTCCGGCCAATGCTGTATTTACTTTTATTTGCTGACATTCAATATCTTGTATAAGGTCTGAATTGAATCTCACACCATAGTGAAATAGTTGATCACTCAGGTTGAGTTCTCTTGGAAAAGCCATCGTCGACATTCCGTTCGACAAACTATCGAGACTGACGTTCACAGGATCAAGCAACCACATAATCCGGCCACCGTGCATCAGATATTGATCGATCGCAAATTTATCTTTTTCGGGAAATGGCTTAGTGGGATTCGCAATTATCAACAGTTTAAAACTGTCAGGAACAGACAGGAGATCGTTAGATTTAATCCGATGAATATTAAAACTTTCGGAAAGTGTGAAAGAAATATCGTGGACCTGAACCTCCTCCAATTCATCATGACCGGTCAGAAAGGCGATATTCTCCCTTTTTTCCTGGAAAAGTAATTTCAATCCACGTGCAAACTCGTATTCAAGCAATTCGACAGAACGGATTAGGTTTTCCTCGTCGCGCAGGAAAGGGTTATTTTTTAATAAATTAACAGCCAACTCATTGCCGTTTGCCCGAAAAATGATTGTGGGAAATACTGTTTTATTCGTGACTCCCTGTTCGGAATTAATACGAAGATTTACAGGTGCAATTCCCTTCGCAAGTAAGCTTTCAAAATACTTACTTTTATCGCCTCCCGGCAGGTCAACCTCATATGGATCTGTGATATGTATACTGATTGGTTGATCACAGTAAGTTTTTAAATCGCGCAACTTTTCAATGGCTGCCGACTGTAATTTCATAAAGCCGGGAGGCAGATCGCCGGCAAGTAAAATCTCCGCCTCGATAGGAGCATTCACCTTTTTCAGCAATTGCCGGGTTTGAGACGATAACGTGAACCTTTTTTCGGTAGTGAAATCAAGTCGAAAAAAATTACTTTCAGAAATAAATGCAACAATCAAAACAATAGAGACATATACAAGTAAGTGGTTTGCAGATCTTCTCAAAGGCCTTCGTTTCCATTCCAACACAATACGTGTAAGTAAAATAAAGAAGCCTGCCATCAAAAGAAAATAAAGCAAATCGCGACTATCGAGAACGCCCCTACTAACCGACTCATAATGTGCATCTATACCAAGGGAGGCGATTACTGATGATACATTTGACGGGAAAGGTAGCTGGGCGAGGAATCCAAAACCCGAATACCAAATGAAACACGTAAAAACAGCCAGAATAAATGCGACTACCTGATTATCGGTAACGGAAGATGCGAGTAATCCGATGGTAAGATAGATGACAGCAAGGAAAAAAAGACCGGTATAGCTTCCCCATGTCGCTCCGGTATCTACACATCCAACCGGATTACCTAAACGGTATACAGATAAAAAATAAATCAGTGTTGGTAATAGTGTTATCAAAACAACAGCTAAAGCAGCCAGAAATTTGGAAAGAATCAACTGTAATTCTGTAACAGGTCTTGAAAGGAGTAGTTCCATGGTTCCGCTCCGTTTTTCGTCGGCAAACATTCGCATTGTAACGGCTGGGATCAGAAACAAATAAATCCATGGAGCTATTTCAAAAAGACCTTCTAAGGTGGCATAACCTCCGTCAGGAATATTGTAATTTCCGGAAAAGACCCACAAAAACAGTCCCGTCAGTAACAAAAAAACAACTGACACCATGGTTCCGGTAATTGAACCGAAAAACTGGGTGATCTCCTTTTTGAATAAACTGATCATGCCAATACCTATTTTTTATTCAACAATTCAATCATCAGACTTGCAGCACGCTCTGCGCATCCAGGTCCGCCAAGATCTTCCAGTACTTCAGCATAGCCAGCTAACATCGCTTCACGGTAGGTCTTATCGGTTAGTATCTTATTTAATTCTTCGCTAACTGTATCAGGGGTGCAATACTGTTGAAAAAGCTCTTTTACAATCTCACGGCCAGCAATGAGGTTGACAAGTGAGATAAAAGGAATCTTAATGAGCTGGTCCTTTACCCAGGTACCAAGTCTGCCTGCCTCGATCCGGTAACAAACGACCTGGGGAATATTAATATAGGCGGTCTCAAGTGTTGCTGTTCCGGAAGCAACCAACGCAGCAGTTGATTGTTGCAACAACTCATAGGTTTGTCCAAACACAACGGGAATTGCAGTCTTACCCAAAACATCATCATACAAAAGTTGAGATTGTGAAGGTGCGCCAGCAATAACAAACTGATAATCAGCAAATCGTTTTGATACTGTTGCAAGAACCGGCAAAATTCTTTTAATCTCGTGATGTCGGCTTCCTGCCAACAAGGCAATAACAGGTTTATCCTGAAGTTTATTTTTTAGAATAAAATCAGCAAAAGTTTCCTGTTGATTTGGCCGGTGGGCTAGTTCATCAATGGTTGGGTTACCAACAAACCGAACCGGATAATTGTATTTGGCGTAAAACGCTGATTCGAAAGGAAAAATCGTAAACATTTCATCCACAAATCTTTTAACTTTATGAACACGCTTGGTTTTCCATGCCCAGATTTTGGGAGAGATATAATAGAATACTTTTATGTCATGGGCTTTTGCAAATTCGGCCATCCGAAGATTAAATCCGGGATAATCGACCAAAATCAGAACATCGGGATTAAACTCCAGCAGCTTTTGCTCAGCCAAAGTAAAGTTCCGCTTTATTTTGTGAAGATTGAAAATGACAGGAAATAGTCCCATAAATGCCATTTCACGGTAATGCTTCAACAATGTACCCCCTTCGTGAGCCATCAGATCACCGCCAAAAAAAGAAAAACTGGCGTTGCGATCCCCTATTTTAAGTTCGCGCATCAGATGCGATGCATGCAGATCACCCGAGGCTTCGCCGGCTATTATAAAGTACTTCATCAGAAGAAAATTTGTTTTTTAATTGCCTGATGGAACTTGCCATTAGTCATCAGCATATATGAGATATTAATGATTATGACTCGTTTCATTGGATGAAATAAAAAATGAATATGAAAATCCCAAAAATTATCGTTGAAGCCAAAACTCCCCGGGCAGAACTGTATCGATTACTGTTAATAAACAGCATAAAAGGAATAAGATTAGGGAATATGGTTAAACTGATTACACTGACCAGTTTTTTTGATTCGATCAAAAATTGCAGGTAGTCGCTAAAATTGTATTGGCGAAATCGAAAAATGTAGTTCAACATGAAAAAAAGGACAGGACTAAGGATTCCTATGATAACTCCGTAGCTTATTTTATTAATAAACAATGTCTTATCATCGTAATTTTTAGGGTTGTTCATTTGCGCTTATATCAGTTTCGTAAATCTGCAAGGTAGTAGATTCGTGATTTAAAAATTAATTATTACCAAGCTGTTGGAACGATTGATTTATATAGAATTATTTCTTCAAATTTCAAAATTTCCATTTCTGCATTCCAGGGAAGGCCGTATAGGCAGTAAGATCTGTATTTACCGGCACTACCGAAACAAAACCATTAAGCAAGGCAAAATCATCGGTATCACGCGCTTCAGTTTCTGCATTGTTAAAATATCCCTTGAGCCAATAGTATTCACGTCCATGAGGATCTGTTCTTCTCTCGAATTCTTCCATCCATTTCCCCCTGGTTTGACGGCAGAAATTAATACCCTTCACCTCTCCCTGAGGAATATTCACATTTAAACAAACACCTTCAGGAAGTCCACGTTCTGCAACTGCCTGAAAAACACGGGCAACAACAATTTTAGATCTTGAAAAATCGGCCTCCGGACTATAATCATTCAACGAAAAACCAATCGAAGGAACTCCGTGAATACATCCTTCGAGCGCAGCTCCCATTGTCCCGGAATATAAAATAGAAACAGAAGTATTTGCTCCGTGATTGATTCCGGATATAATAAAATCGGGCAATTTCTCCAACAATTGATTACAAGCCAACTTAATACAATCGGCGGGCGTTCCTGTGCATGAGTAGATCAAAAGTCCTTCGTCCTCCTGAAGACGTGTAACTCTTAAAGGATGATCAACTGTTATTGCATGCCCCATTCCTGAGCGTGGACTGTCGGGTGCAACTACAACAATATTTCCAAAAAGGCGGATTACTTCGATCAATTCATTCAAACCTTTCGCATAAACGCCGTCGTCGTTAGTAATCAAGATTAAAGGTCTTTCGTCCATTGCTTCTTTTAAAGATTAACAGTTTGCCAAAGATAATGGATTCAGTAGTAAGTAAAGTTATATTATTTAAAAAATCAGATTTGGGCCGAAAGGAACAAAGTCAACATAGTTATGAATTAGCGATCAGCTTCTTGTAATTCATTAATGGCACTGTCAGGACTGCTAACAACGGATCTCTTGAATTAAAAAATGGTAATATAATTAAGAGGGGGAATAAAATTGTAATATTTGAGCAATGTATTGCGAAACAATCACTAATTCTCTATTATCTAGCTCATAACGCGAAGTCTCAAACTGATACAATGTGTGAGTATAAGGCTTCGGGAAACTGGTGCTAATTGAACTCAGTTTAAATATTCAGATATTTATTTCTAATTGCAACCTCAGAGACATTCACTGTCTTATTAAAAAAATTTACCTTTGTATTAAATTCTGAATACATTGAAAAGAAAAATTATTCTTCTTGGAACAACCTGGCCCTTCCGAAGCGGAGGTATTGCTACTTTCAATGAGCGACTTGCACGAGCGCTTATTGATGGTGGTGACGAAGTAATCATTTATACTTTTTCACTTCAGTACCCCTCTTTCCTGTTTCCAGGTAAGACTCAACTTTCGGATCAACCTGCTCCTGAAGGTTTGGATATCAGAATAAAAGTAAATTCTATTAATCCTTTCAACTGGCTGGCAATTGGTCGGGAGATTAAGCGATTAAAACCAGATCTGCTTTTGGTGCGTTACTGGACTCCATTTATGGCACCATGTCTGGGTACAATTTCGAAAATTGTTCGTGGAAATAATCATACAAAAGTGATTGCGATCGTCGATAATGTGATCCCCCACGAAACGCATTTTATCGACAGTGCACTAACTCGCTATTTTACTAATAGTTGCAGTGGATTCATCACAATGTCGAGAGCTGTCTTGAACGACCTGAAGCAATTCCAGCCGCTTGCACCCATGGTTTATACGCCACATCCGCTTTATGATATTTTCGGAAATATTGTGCCGAGGGAACAAGCGATAAAGCATTTAAATCTTAATCCCGATTACCGATATCTTTTATTTTTTGGATTCATACGCGATTACAAAGGACTTGATTGGTTACTGGAGGCATTTGGTGATGAAAAACTTCGTCAATTTCCGGTTAAACTGATCATTGCAGGTGAGTTTTATACTTCTTCAGAGAAGTATTTGCAGATCATTCGGGATAGAGATCTTACTGACCACGTTATTTTAAGAACCGATTTTATTGCAGATCAGGATGTTGCAAATTATTTTGGAGCAGCCGACATGATTGTGCAGCCCTACAAATCGGCCACTCAGAGCGGTGTTACACAAATAGCCTTCCATTATAACAAACCAATGCTTGTTACTGATGTAGGAGGACTGGGTGAAATTATCCCCCACGGAAAAGTAGGCTATGTTGTAAATCCAGGACCAGAAGCGATAACTGAAGCAATTTTCGATTTTTACAACAACGATCGGAACGACTTTTTTACAGGAAATGTCATTTCCGAAAAGGAGAAGTTTTCTTGGGGCACCATGGTCGAGACCATAGAGATTGTATTTGGCAATATTAAATAAACAGCCGAAGAATGCGACCATTTTTATCTATCTGGACTAAACCGACAAAGACGTTCGAATATCTTGCTCAAAGAAGACTTGCCGGAAAGGAAAATCATCTTGGATTTCTTATTGTATTGATTTCTTATAGCATGTACCTTGCAAGATTTGACGAATATTCAAAACCAATAGATGGATCTGCATTAGCTGGATTTTTCGTTTCGTTTACAATTGCACCGCTGCTAGGATTGATCTGTTTTAAATATATCTATCCGTATTTCGTTTGGAAAATTGGCAAAATATTTAACGGGAAAGCAACATTTGATGAAATTCAGGTGGTGATGATTTATTCTGCCTTGCCCTTACTTATTTATCCGGTTCTTGCATTTATTTTTGTAATTCCTGCCGCCCTGGCAGGTAACATCGATCTGATCTTGCACCCTCCCTACATCATCGCAGTTGTTTGTTGGATACTGTCAATTCGTATCTTAATTTATGGTTTATCACGATTCAATAAATATACTTATGGATATGCTGTATTAAATGTCTTGTTTCTTGGCCTTATCTTTGAAACAATAAGCTTATTGATAAAACATTAGATTTAATTCCGAAAGTGGTTTATCAAAGTTTCGTCAAATCTGATTTATTAAACGCAATATATCTCTATAATATTTATTTTCATATATATATCAAGTAAATATTGTATCCGGAAATTTGGCTGGGAAGCAATTTTATACAAACAAATTGGACTTCGTATTCGTTAAGATTAAAAAAGTTATTTTTACACTTTATAAAAGTAAAATGAGGTAAATACAACAGGATGGATCTGCAAACCGAAATTGAAAAAAGAGAAATTGAAGATTTGTTTGATGACCTTATAAAGTCGTTTACCAGGCCGCTGACGCATGATAATGAACAGCTTATTCGAAAAGCATTTCAATTTGCGAATTCAGCTCATATGGGGGTCAGACGCAAATCTGGCGAGCCTTATATTATTCATCCGATTGCCGTTGCCAAAATTGTTGTAAGTGAAATAGGTCTTGGAACAAAATCAGTTCTTGCGGCTATTTTACACGATGTTGTTGAAGATACCGAATACACGCTTGACGACATTGAGAATATGTTTGGAGCAAAAGTCGCTTCTCTTGTTGATGGGCTCACCAAACTTTCAGGGACATTCGACTCAAATCAGGCTACGAATTTCAGAAAGATGCTCCTTACTTTATCAGACGATGTAAGGGTGATCCTGATCAAACTCGCAGACCGCTTGCACAATATGCGAACACTTGAGTCGATGCCCTATCAGAAACAGCTAAAGATCACATCAGAAACGCTTTACATTTTTGCTCCTCTCGCCCATCGTCTTGGCCTTTACGCAATAAAAACCGAACTCGAAGACCTTGCCCTGAAATATAAAAATCCTGAAATTTTTCAACAAATTGAGCTGAAACTCCGTAGTGAGCAAGAACGAATGAATTACCTTGTATTCGATTTTGCGAAACCCATACAGGAAAAGCTTTATATCGAGAATTTTGACTTCACCATCAGCGGACGTCCGAAATCGATCTACTCGATCTGGAATAAAATGCAGACAAAGAATGTTACGTTTGATGAGATCTACGATTTGCTGGCAGTCCGTATTGTTTTTAAACCAAAAGAAGGAATTTCAGAAAAAAGACAATGCTTTGATATTTTATCACTTATAACCGATGTTTACACCCCTAAACCTGACCGGATTCGCGACTGGATAACGATTCCAAAGGCCAATGGCTACGAAGCATTACATGTTACTGTAATGGGGCCTGAAGGACAATGGGTCGAAGTTCAGATTCGTACGGAAAGAATGGACGAAATTGCCGAACGGGGTTTTGCAGCACACTACCGATACAAAGAGGAAGGAACTTCCGAGAGTGAACTCGACAAATGGCTCCTCAAAATCCGTGAATTACTCGGGAATCCGGAATCGGATGCGCTTGACTTTCTTGATGAGTTTAAATTGAATCTTTATTCCGCGGAGATCGTGATCTTTACACCTAAAGGGGAAATGAAGATGCTTCCAAAAGGTGCGACTGTACTTGATTGCGCGTACGACATTCACTCCGAACTTGGAAACCATTGTATAGGCGCAAAGGTAAACCACATTCTTGTGCCAATGAGCCATGTCCTTAAAAGTGGTGACCAGGTTGAAATATTAACCTCTGACAAACAATCACCTAAACCATCCTGGATTGAAAGTGCCATTACAGCCAGGGCAAAATCAAAAATCAGAGACTCTTTCAAACAAGAACAGAAAAAACACATCGAAGACGGCAGAAATCAGCTGAATCAACAACTCGAGAAATTAAACGTAAAGCCATCCTCGAACACGCTCAAGAAACTTATTAATCATTACGGGTTACATACAAAAGAACAACTATACGCGGAAATCGGTATGGGACTCGTGAGTCTCGATAACCTCGAAACGACGCTTCTGGAAAAATCGGTCAATAAATTTATAAAATTCTGGAAGCTCTCCTTTTCATTTGGAGGCGATAAAAAGATTGCCAATCAAATTATTGACAAGAAAAAGCCCTATTTACTCGACGAAGATCAGAAAAAAGCCAATTATCTTCTAGCGCCATGCTGCAACCCAATCCCTGGCGATGACGTGGTTGGATTTGTTTCGGACGAGGGAAGAATTATGATCCATAATAAGTCGTGTCCCGAGGCTGTAAAGCTGATGTCAAGCCACGGAGATGACATCATTGAGGCTACATGGACGAAATCGAAAATGCTTTTTTATCTTACCCATCTTTATATCAGGGGTTTTGACCAACAGGGGATTGCCAATAAAATTACAAACGTAATTTCCAACGAATATGGAATCAACATGCGGTCGATCAATCTTGACGCCCACGATGGTATTTTTGAAGGAAATTTCTACCTTTACATTCAAAATACAGAGCTTCTTGAAACACTGATCACGAAATTATTAAATATTAAGGGAGTCGATACTGTGAATCGTAAGGAGATTTAACCTTTTTACCTGTATTTTTTTTGCTTCAAACGTTTGGTTCTTAAAAATATTTCTAATTTTACACTCTATTTAAATTTAGATTAAGTATGAATAGTCTGCTTGACAATAGAGAAACCGTAAAATCCCTTTTTACAGATTACCTTGAAAGGAAGGGACACCGAAAGACTCCGGAACGGTACGCTATTCTTGACGAAATATACTCCAGGGAGGGGCATTTCGACATCGAAACGTTATATATTTCGATGAAAAACAAAAACTATCGGGTAAGTCGTGCCACATTGTACAATACAATTGAGCTATTACTTGATTGTAAATTGGTGGTAAAGCACCAGTTTGGAAAGAATATTGCGCAATTCGAGAAGACGCTTGCTTCCAAGCAACACGATCACCTCATCGACATCCGAAACGGAAAGGTAACTGAGTTTCAGGATCCCCGGTTAATGGAAATCATCGAGGACGCGTGTGCCAAAAACAATTTCAAGCTCTCGCATCACTCGCTTTACCTTTATGGCGAGATGATTGATCCGAAATAAAAAAGCAACAGCTCTAAACAACTTTATTTTAGGCGATTAATACTTTTAAATCGGAGGTTTCTGTAGCAGTAAGACTTACAACAATTCAAAATGTATTTATAATCAACCTTCCAAACGGGAGGTTTTTTTATCCCATTTTCAAAAAATATTCCCTACCTTTGGTCGGTTTTTGCCCACCGTTTAAGGAATTCTGGAAAGAATTTAAGCGTTTAGGTTTCATGCCTTCGTAAAAATCGACCGCAAAAAATAATTGTAAGTAAAGATATTTAAAATGAAAGTAGATGTATTGCTTGGTCTTCAATGGGGAGACGAAGGGAAAGGTAAAGTTGTGGATGTTTTAACACCACGTTATGATGTTATTACCCGCTTTCAGGGGGGGCCAAATGCTGGTCATACCTTGGAATTCAATAACATTAAACATGTTTTGCACACCATTCCTTCCGGAATCTTCAGAGCCGATAAGATCAATATTATCGGAAATGGCGTTGTAATCGACCCATCCATCTTTAAAAAAGAGATTGATTCGTTGCTCAAATTGGGATTCGATCTGAAAAAGACGCTTTTAATCTCGAAAAAAGCGCACCTGATCCTTCCGACTCACCGATTGCTCGATGCGGCGTCCGAAGCTGCAAAAGGTGCAGACAAGATTGGATCAACATTAAAAGGGATCGGTCCGGCTTACCGCGACAAGATAGGGCGCGACGGATTGAGGGTTGGCGACATCCTGAACAATTTCGATGAAAAATACAAGGCACGTGTAAAACAACATACTGATCTGCTGACCAATTACTATCATTTCGATTACGAAGAAGCACTTCGCGATTACGAAAAAACCTGGTTTGAAGGGATTGAAACAATCAAACAATTTCAATTAATTGACAGTGAGACGGTCATCAATAAGTTGGTTGCTTCGGGAAAATCTGTAATTGCCGAAGGCGCACAGGGAACAATGCTTGATATAGATTTTGGCTCATACCCTTTCGTGACTTCATCAAATACAGTCACTGCGGGTGCATGTACAGGTTTAGGCGTTGCTCCGAACAAAATCGGGAAGGTTTATGGCATTTTCAAAGCTTATTGCACACGTGTAGGAAGCGGCCCTTTCCCTACTGAGCTTGAGGATGCTGTTGGACAAAACCTCAGGGATGTAGGACATGAATTTGGTTCGACCACAGGACGTCCACGTCGCTGTGGCTGGCTCGACCTGGTTGCACTTAAATACGCCATCATGATTGACGGTGTTACTGAACTGATCATGATGAAAGCCGACGTACTCGATGATTTTGATGCAATTAAGGTGTGTACTAAATACAAAATTAATGGTGAGCTGACTGAAGATTTTCCACACGAATTGGACGGAAACGAAGAACCCATCTACGAATCACTTCCCGGATGGAATAAAGCCCTTACCGGAGTTACAAGCGAAAACGACTTTCCGGTGGAGCTGAGCAACTACATCAAATATATTGAAACCAAGCTTCATGTCCCAATCAGCATTGTTTCAGTAGGTCCTAACAGATCGCAAACAATTGAGCGAAGTCTTTGAAAGACTAAGAGACTTAGAGATGGAGAGAAGAAGAGAAAAATCTCAATTGCATTAATATACTTCTCATTCGTTCCATTCACATATAGACAAGGAATTTAAATCTTGCATAACAACAAATAATCCCGGAACTTCACCGGGATTTTTTATTTGAGAGCAATTGGTTACATTTGGATAAATTAAGCGCTATGATGATCAATTCAACTTCCGAAACGTTGGGACTCTACACCGATTTCTACGAATTATCGATGGCTCAAGGCTATTTCCTGGCCGGGAAGAAAGATGAACAAACAGTCTTCGATTACTTTTTCAGGACGAATCCCTATGAGGGTGGATTTCTTGTTTTTGCTGGACTCGCAGACTTACTCCTTTCGTTATCAGCCTTTCGCTATTCGGATGAAAACCTTGAATACCTCGCGAAACAAGGGTTTCGAGCAGATTTTCTTGATTACCTCAGAGATTTCAGTTTCACTGGAACAATTTATTCTGTCAGGGAAGGAGAGATTGTTTTTCCAAATGAACCATTGCTTCGTGTTGAAGGAAATATCATTGAGGCCCAGCTGATCGAGACAATGCTGCTTAATGTACTTAATTTCCAGTCGTTGATTGCAACCAAAGCTTTCAGGATAAAACTGGTTTGCGGTGAAAAAGAGTTTGCCGATTTTGGCCTTCGCCGGGCGCATGGAACAGGTGGCATCATGGCCAGCCGTGCCGCCATTATTGGTGGCGCCGCCTCAACATCAAATGTTCATGCGGGCTTTGTATACGGTATTCCTGTTTCGGGAACAATGGCACACAGCTGGATTCAAAGCTTTGATGATGAACTGACCGCCTTTCGCGAATACGCGAGGTTTAATCCGGAACGGACCGTCCTACTCGTCGATACTTACGATACTTTGCACAGCGGTGTTCCGAATACAATTTTAGTGGCCAAAGAGATGGAAGCCGAAGGAAAAAAACTAATCGGTATAAGACTCGACAGTGGCGATTTGGCTTACCTGAGCAAAAAGGCACGTAAAATACTGAATAGTGCCGACTTAGAATATGTAAAAATCTTCGCTTCCAACCAGCTGAACGAATATGTGGTAAATAGTTTGAATGAGCAACACGCCCCGCTGGATGGATATGGAATCGGAACAGAACTAGTGACGGGTAAACCCGATGCCTCACTCGACGGGGTCTATAAACTGGCGCTTTGCAACGATACACCCCGCATGAAAATCTCGGAGAATGTCGAAAAGATGACCTACCCCGGGCGGAAATCACTTTACCGATATTACGACAACGAAGGAAACTTCTTCCGTGATGGTATCCTGCTCGAAAGTGAAGATCCTGATGGATGTGATTGCATTCATAACCCGATTCTTCCGGATAAATGCACGACGGTAATCGGTCTGACAAGAGAAAACCTGCATACAAAGGTTTATGAGCATCAATCTATCACCAACGAACTTCCTTCTCCTCAACAGTGTCACGAATATTTAATGGCTCGTTCAGGCTTATTACCAGCAGAACACAAGCGGTTTATCATGCCGCATATCTACAAGGTGGGAAGTTCGAAAGCGCTTCTTGATTTAAGAGAACAGCTTCGGAAAAAGATTGGTGGTAAATCAATCGGATAATGAATTCTGAATATAGCTTTTATGATTACAAACGACGCCCAACTTATTACACCAAAGTAGCATATCATCTATTGAAAGATTCCATCTCTTTTTAAAAGATGGAATCCCTTTTCTACATTAATTTTGAATTTCATTATAACCTATCGAAACACGATACATAATAACAGAATCAGTCTTTGTATTGTCAAAATCCTGCTTGAAAACGATATAATTATATCTATCCCTTGGAAAGAATCCGATTCTCCTCCAAAGAGTTTGCATACTAGTCTGTTTATTAATCCATTCATCAATTTCAACAATAAACCTGTCTTTGATTTTTTCTTTAGACATTTTAATACTGAAAGGTCCCTTGTAATCATTTTTATAAATGCTCTTATATAACTTCATTTTTAGGCTGCTTCCAAAAGTTG